>JACLAC010005416.1_pt1 | contig 27897 bp, 16 predicted proteins | sample 8027881 | NCBI WGS metagenome assembly JACLAC01 (sample SAMN15725517, study PRJNA655200) | protist metagenome | isolation source: fluorescence activated cell sorting (FACS) single amplified genomes of... | place: Spain: Blaines Bay Microbial Observatory, Mediterranean Sea | collected 2016-01-19 | reverse complement strand
AGGTGGTGGAGGTTATGGCAATAGATATTAGCCACAGCCACTAAATAACCTAAGTAAAAAACTCAGTTACCAGTTTATTGATCCAATTTGAAGAGAAATAAGTAATTGGGATCACTGTGTTGTCGATTTTAGTGTTTTGTGTTGAGTCAAGCCTGGTAAATTAACGGGCGAAGGAATAGGACTTGTTGGACAAAATGATTCCTCCGAATTTGGTTTTTCTAATCCAAACCAAGTAATACTCTGGACTCCATGCAGTGCTGTTGATGCCACATATGACTTTCCTACTGACGAATGGCATCACATCGCCGTTGTTTCAGCTGGTGTTTCTCCTACAATGTATTTTGACGGGCAACAAACAGCTCAAACCGAGAAAGATTGTAGTAAAGATACACATGGATCTTCCGATTTCGGTGTGAATATCGGTGGAGGAGGTATTTGGGATGCTACAGGGAACTGGTTTACTGGTGCTATGGACGAAGTAGCTATCTTTCACAGTGCCCTTAGCAATGCGGATGTTAACAAAATCGTGAAAACCGGATTTAAAGCCATGACAACTGCTGTAGATCCGAGAAATCGGTTAACCTCAACTTGGGCCCAAATACGTAAAGAATAACGGTAGTATAAAATACTATATTATCAAAAAGGCCCTAAAACTTTCTGTTTTAGGGCCTTTTTGATAACATATACGTAATTCAGAGAAATACCTAATTCACTTTCTCTCAACTGATCATATCTTGAACTTTTTGCTTCAATCTTACTAACCGGTAGTGATATAAAACAGAGGTAGATTAAGAATAAAAGAATCTCTTCATATTCGATCTCTTAATTCTGGAAACAGTTTATTCGCAATGTATGACAAACGGACATCTCATATAGGGGGGATGTCTAGGTCTAGGAAAAGGAAAAGGATAGTTAAAAACGACTGGGGAATAGTTACTGAATTAATAATAGTTCTTATCGGTCGTGATCTGTCCAACTGGTAGTCAACAACCACAATATTCAGTAGCTTAGTTGCCATTTTCAGCCCTAATAATAACGGGCTGGCATAAAGATAAAAACTACCAAGAGTAAGAGTTCTTCCTACCAAGGGGGTCAAGTAGTTAAGGTAAATCCACATATCGAAAACCGTTTTCGACCTATCCAGTTGATCTTCATGGCTTAATGGTACAACAAAAATCCTAGATCCATCCTATCGCTCTTACGGTGGTGAAAATTTTAGATTACTTTGGTTCTAGGTGTGTGGCTGATGTCAGGTAAACTGACTATTAACGATTCTGTCATACTCTATCTGACAAGATCTATTATCAGACGTTATTACCAAGTTTCTCACCTTTACACTTATGTGTTATATTTTCACTTAGTCAATTGAATAAGTAATCTAATTTAAAAAATTAAAATGAATCGAAAAAAAAATTTTTTCTAACTTTTTTCACTTTTTTGTCAATATCTATTTTGTCTAGGGGTGCAGATATTAACAAAAATCTCTTTCTTTATCTACCAATGGACGAAGGTAGTGGAAATGTCAAAGACTACGGTCCCAATAATTTTAAAACGAAGATGAGTGAAAATACGCCTAAGTGGGTTGGTGGAAAAAAAGATACGTTCGGAAAGGCACTGCAATTCGATGGCCACTCAAACTTTGTTAAAGTTGATGCTGCCAGTCAAGGTTATGACTTTGATGCTCACTTCGACAAATCTAAAGGAATGACCATATGCTCTTGGGTCAAAGTAAGGGAAACTGGTACAGATAAACACGGGCAAATGCGACAACCTATTGTGATGAAAGGTGGATTAAAAGAATGGGAATTTGCTCTGTATGTTTACGATAGTTTACAGCCAGGAATTTCAGTCTGGGGTTGTAAAACGGGTGGGCGTGATACACGGGGTGGAAACTTAGGTAATGAGTGGCATTATCAGTGTGGAACCTACAGTATAAAAGATGGGATGAAGCTATATCTCGACGGTACAGAAAAAGTCATAGCTCAGGATGATAATGTAGGTGATCCATGTGCAGAGGGATAATCGCCCGGTTTTTATTGCTCATCGGGAAGATCGTCAGTGGCTAAATGCTGAGATTGCACAAGTACGAATGTGGGAAAGAGTTATCACCGTTGCAGAAATGGCACTAGCGATGAACACTAACTCCCTAGCTGTTCGCCGCTTTAATAAGCTACCCTTTGCTTGGGCAGAGGTAAAATCGAAATTATAACCTCTCCATTAAGCCTGAAGGCTATTCAAAAACTTTTAAGATAACCTACGAAATACTTCCAAATAATCTTTTTACCTTATAATACATTTAAATAAATATAAAGAGTCTTATACATAGTTTCCTTACTTGTGTAATGAGTTTAATGATCTTGCTCAGTGATAGTTGCACACCAGTTATTTCTTTGAAAGATAATCGGGGCCATCAATATTAGATTGAAACTCGGATAACTTTTTCTCAATCCGCTTGTACAACCCTTGTCCACATTCAATGTCCTGTAAACTTGATAATATCACCTGCTGAACCTGATGTCGAATATCTAATATAGATGATTTCGGAAAAGGTAGATCGTGATCTAGAGATAGGTCTTTTTGAAGTTGGATGTATAGTTCTGTCTGGATATCTATTAGATAGCTAATACAAAATTCCACATTATCAACTACATTATCCGCCATCTGTTTCTGTGTATTCATACTGTTGATCTTCCATAGCCAACACTTTTAGATTTATTTTGACTTCGTTGCTTGTAAATGCTCCTCTTGCCGAGAGAACAAGAGTAATTAGGGGACATCCAATACACATCGAAATCCGATCAAGGGATGCCTAATACTCGGTAGGCTGTTGAAGCGATAAGCGGCCCGCAGGCCGTCGGGTGTAACATGAGCCCAGGAACCACCTCGCAATACTCTCATTGAACCAGTCTCTGGCCCCGTCGGATCGCTAGCTGGTGAACTACTATAATAGTTCTCTCCATACCAGTCCTGACACCACTCCCAGGCATTACCTGCCATATCATAAAGTCCATATCCATTGGCCTCAAAGCTACCTACTAGTTTTGTTGTCCCATTTCCATCATTCCAATTGTCATAGTGGGCTTTTGCATTATCAGTTTCATCTCCCCAGGGATAACGCTTCCTTTCTAAACTGCCTCGGGCTGCATATTCCCATTCCGCTTCAGTTGGTAGTCGCTTACCTGACCATTCAGCATAGGCGGTAGCATCATTCCAGTTGACATAATTGATTGGATAATCATGACCCGGTGAGTACAAAGCTACCTGTCCCCAATCACCTTGATAGTCATAACCACTTTGATTTACAAATTGCTTGAACTGATCTACTGTGACTTCATGTGTATCTATATAAAAACCATCCAAGTTTACCCTGTGAACTGGTAGTTCATTTTCTTCACCTTCACTAAAGTGATCACCCATCTCAAAAGAACCAGCTGGTATCAACACCATCTCTTTTCCATCTGTTTCCCAAGTTATTTTCTTTCCTGACTCTGTATCAAAAACTAACTCATCTTCAACTAAATGCTTAACAACTTCATCTTCACTAGAAGGCTCATCACCACAACCCAGAAAGACCAACGTAAACAAAAAAAAATAACTAATCCTTTTCATTGTCAATTCCTGTAATGGCCGATAATGAGCCGATATTATAGATCAACATATCAGTAATTAAAATCGGTGCCTCTTCTCGCTTCAGTCTGGATTGGGATATCACCTGTACCCTGAGGCCCCTCATAATTAACATGATACCGAATTAAAAGACTTACCAAGAAAATCCCAAAAATTATTATCAGGTAGTCGTTAATAGTTTTGTTTGTTTATATAAACCATTAACGAATGTATTAACAGCCCAGTTTAATATTCGCATATAGGGGTTCAGCACTATATCTTTCTGAATATCTATATCTGTAGTTCCTACAGCCGATTGATGTCTATAATAACCCCCAGACCACTTTTTTCTTTTTTCAGTCTCGTGTTTGGCTAAACCCTCTGTCAATAATCTTTTTTGTTGGTGTTGATTATTTTTGGATTGATTGTTCGTGTAAGAAAGACATCATTAGTCATAGAATCCACTTCCCATCAGGACCACACCTGGCTTTTGGTTAGCTTTTTTATCAGACCCTTTCATATTATCTTGTCCTTTCTGAAATGACTTTTCGATATCTCAATCTTGGGCCTCCCCACATATTTATATCGCAGATGAGACAATTTTGCATGTCTACAGTATAAGTGATTATGTGATGTAAAAGATGTCTAAATCTATGAAAAGGATAGTTGAAAAGGCTGCGAATAGCCACTGGATTACTAACGTCTAATAATGAAAATTATCGGACGTTAGTAATCAATCTGTTAAACTCCAAATACAACCCCTAGTATCAACACTGCCAAATCAGCATCAAAAACCACACAAACAAAGGTCCGATAGCTATCATAGGTGTGGCGTAAGTTCCACTACTAGGAACAGAGGCTTATCTATCAATCTTTGAGTCTGTAATTTGCTTAGCAGTTATACAATAGATTTTTGGCAGGAACTGACAGAGCCGATTAGAATTTAAAAAGAGAGATACACGGTATACGAAGAGTATAGAAAATTGAAGAGTGTAAACTCTTGTTCAGGTTTCTATTTTTTGCGAATGGCTAATTTTATTTAGATAATTTATTAATTTCTGTCGATAGTTTGAAGTAATACTTCTTCGGGAGAGTAATAGAGGAAATAAAAGTCAAAACTACTGCTTCAGCTAAGGTTTTGGTAAACGCTGAATTGACAATGAAAAACGACCAAATAACTCACATCGCCTGAGTTAATAAGTAACGTGGAGTTTTTGGTCGTTTTAGAAATAAACGTTACTGAATCAATACCTGGTTATTAATTCAGATAGGCGACTAATATTTTAGTTTCATTGGCGTTTGATGGAACCCCAAATTGTAGTAAGCTTTGATTTTGGATCTACTTGTAAAAGAACATCAAAACCTTCTTGGTATTTCTTGATTTCATTTACTGTCAATACTTTGTTGGAAATAAAAAGCTCATCCATGAACCCCTCAAAGTAGCAGTCAGCTGATGTTCTTCGGAAACCTATGTCTAGACTTGGCTCCTTCTTGACATCAATCTCACCACCACCTGCAATGGGACTGCCTTTGACCTCCTCACCATTTATATACATTTTGGCTTCCTTACCATTCCATGTCGCAGCAACGTGAGACCACTCTTTGTCTTCAACTGGCTGAGTAGTTATAAAATCTTTGACGAAGTATGTTGTCCAAACTAAAGCTTTAGAGTCATGAAAACCAAATTTCCATCCTGTCTTGCCATCCATTTCTACGATATTACGCCATCCTCCTAATATGTCAGGTTTGAGCCAAACACCAACACTCATGGGGTCTGTCAATTCGTCTAGAGGTTTTGCATTCTTGACCGTAATACTGGTCTTACCATCGAAGTAAAACGAATCACCAAATTTTCCCTTTTCTATCTTACTTTTACCAACAGCTAAGCCGTGATTTCCGTTGCCTGATAAATCAATGATTTCATCACCTTTAATCTCATCAAAGGTCAATAAAAAGACAATATCTTCAGGTAATTCTGCCTGTACTACAACAGCAAAGAATATGAGATAGAAAAACACCATTTTTCGCATCATTTTTTCAAACTCCGATTTGAATCGATTCCACCAAGTTGGTCGAAATAATCTAACGTAATTTAATTGCATACCTTCAATTTACTAAATATTAACTGATAATTCAATGATACCTAAATGTAATTTAGTAACTCTTTATATTAGCCCAGGTTGTTGCTAATTTAGCTCGAGGGTTAACAGCAGTTGCTGAAACTTTGAACCCCGCTTGATATTTGGTGATTTCTTCCAAACTCAATACTTTGTTAGAAATAAAAAGCTCATCCATGAAGCCCTTAAAGTACGAGGCTTCTGCTGTTCTTCTATAACCTATATCAAGGCTAGGTTCGTCTTTTACGTTTATCACTCCGCCCCCTGAAATTGGACTACCTTCAGCTTCTTTGCCGTTGATGAACATCGTAGCCTCTGACCCGTCCCATGTTACTGCAACGTGAGACCAGACTTCTTCTTCAACTGGTTGCGTAGCCATAAAATCTTTGACGAAATACGTTGTCCAAACTAAGCCTTTGTCTCCGTGAAAACCGAGCTTCCACCCCGCATCTCCATCCATTTCAACTAGATTAACCCACCCTCCCAAAGCGTCTGGCTTAACCCAGGCGCCAACGCTCATGGGGTTTGTCAGCAGACCTAAAGGTGCAGAGTTCTCGACCGATATATGCGTTGCTCCATCAAAATAAAATGCTTTACCAAATTTCCCATCATCAACTTTCCCTTCGCCAAATACAGTACCGTTGTTGTCATTGCCTGAAGAGTCTATAACTTTGTCATCTTCCATTTCGTCAAAAAGCATCAAAAAAACAATGTCTTCGGACAATCCTGCATGATGATCTGCTTGGGCAATAATTATTGATAGAAACATAAGAGTGAAAATGAATATTTTTTGTTTCATGGTTTTAAATCCTGTTTGATATTTGTTTTTTATTAAAGTTGTTAGTGATTCGATAATTGATTAATTAATTATCAATCTCAAAGATCTTGGAGTAGATTGTACTTCATATGAAACTGTTCTCTTCTATATAGGAAGAAAAATTAATTTCTAATGTTCACTTTTCTCCTTAACCCAACCATTAAATGAGGCAAGAATTATGCCATGAATCTGAAAGCTGATTTCTCTACTCCACATCCACAGTATTAAAGATTATTCACCATCTATAAATTTTATTTTTTACTTTATGCAAAAAAATTGCGCGTAATTATGCTTAATCTTTTGACTCTTGTTACCTTGAACTTTAGGAATTAGAAATACAACAACTGGATCAAGGTTTACCCTGCAGATCCAGATGGTTATCAAAGCCTGAAGTAGTTTTTCAATTGTTTTAAGGGGAAGGTAAAAATGCTTGATCGATGAAAGTGTAGATTGGAAGGGGCTTATGCCAATTAAGTGTTAGTCCTTGCTTCAGCATTATCAACACAGATCCTAGTAGGAGATTGATAAGAGACAGGAGATTTGAATATCTAAAATTGGAAACCACAGAAGGATTTGTATTAGGCAGCAACCTCCATAAATATACTAGGTAATCTACCTGATAGAATGAACTCTTGGTCATGTGGTTTCTTTGATTTAGACTTTCAAAGGATTAGGTTCCTATAAACATGAAGACCAATTGAATGACCATTCTTATAATTTCTGTATAATCTACTACTTAAATCTGATAACAGTCAGCATCTGAAGAGGCAACTTCTTTAACTCTACTCTCGATCTCAATAGAGAGTAGAGTTATGATCTATGACATTAGTAATTCACTAATCTAACCTCAAACTGCCTTTCGAAAATTATATTAGCCATTCCTTGAAAGATACCGTCTTTGACTGTTGCTTGCTCTACTTGACGCTCATTGAAAGAAAATCAATATTGCCGCATAATACAATAATCTCTAAATGTTCATCCAATTGATCGTTAATTTCCACTAAGACCAATGTTAATTTCTACTTGGCTAAAGTGATTTTAACTCCTTCCATAATCTTTCGTTCAAAGCCATCGACATCAATTTTGATTTTAGTCAGTATAGGAATTACTTAATTTTTTATAAGCCAATCAATGGTAGTGGAAACACTACCTTAGACACAAGCTGTCTTGATGGCTCTAATACAAAACTAGCACTTTCACCTGAAGAATTAGTTTTGCTTATATCAATGCAATAGACCCGATTAAATTAGACTTTGAACGAGGTCGCACCATCGTTCATCTGTGAAAACTCCTACTTTTATTTTTTACGACTGTCTTATAATAAATAATAAATAGTGGCTGTGAAATAGATAAGTCCTTAAAGGCAACAATACCAACACTTCCCTTCCTATGGTATTACATAAGTACAGTGGTTATTGCTTCCACCCCAGATTCTCTGCCTAGCTCATATTAGTTCTGCAGCTGAAATGATTAATATAGAGTCGGTAGTAGATTAAAACAGTATCAATTCTAATAACCTTAAACTTGAATTGCCTTTATGGCGGCCGACAGAAAGAAGAGGTAAGAAATACTATAAATACTTATACTAATCTTTCACACTTTTGATTAATAAACAGAAGGGTATGATCTTACCCTTTTGACAAATAGATACTAATTACATGTGAAATGTCGGTTGGATGATATAATTCATCTACGACGACTGATTAGAGCTTTTTTACCTGATAATTTATCAGTATTTGATCGAAAAGTACTCTGTTTCCCATGAGTTCGTCTCTTTTGTGTTTTCGATAAACAAGATTCACCGCAAAATCTCACCTTAGATGCCACGTAATTCTCACACTTTTCAGCCAAGCAAGATTTGAATGACCACTTCTTACGCATCAATTGCTCAATATTTTCTATAGCGTAATATCTCACCCAGTCATGCAATGGTGTTATTTTTTTTAGAAAAGATGGATTAAAGGAGAAGTTGAAGTTGTAAGGTATTAACACAGACATGTCATTAGATGATTCATTTAAAGGTAAAGGGACGTCAGGTTTCCTACTTATCGAGGTAAATAGTTTGTGTTCTCCCGAATTAAAAGATGATTTTTCATGCCATCTATTTAGTAGAAATTTGAGTCCATATAGTGAGATTCTAAAATGATCAACATCAAGCGATTCAAATTTTTCACTATATTTTGATAAGTATTGTTCAGGGAGAAAGGACTTTGATTCTGCATCTGTGAGTTGGTTAGAAATTTCCAGAGTGGTTTGAAAGTTGCAACGATCCCTAAAATCCGGATAAATTAACTTTTGCTTTGATTCTTCCATAAAATACTACGCATACCATTTGTGCTTTTATACTCTATGATTAAAACATAAAATAAAGGAAATAGTGTAGGAAAAATAAACGAAATTGACCTTCGATAGAATAACTAAACTTTTATGGAATTAACTAATGATTAACTATCATTGAATTCTAAATAAATGATTCTGTTTAGAGACCTATCTGTTTGGCAAAGAATATTGGATTTATATGGTTATCATAACTATCAAGAATAGGAAGGAATTAGACATTCGGGGTTATTTGCTGGTATTTTCACCTTTTGTTTTTATACGTGTTGTTCAGATTATCGATGATTGAAGTCTGTCGATACTATGGAAGATGAGTATGCAAAGCTAACCCCTTATTAACTTAAAAAATTAAGTCTCAAATTTTGTTGATTGAGCTTCTATCTTCAGTCAAATGTGGTGATCCTGATATATACAAATAGTCAATTCATATATAAATTTTACTTTTAGTGTTTTTGGAGTTCGTTGCCTGTCTATGTTGATAATGAAAACACAGGGATAAATATAACTCAGCACTAGTATAATCAAGATTTTTGGGCTTGTGATTATAGGATAGACCCTTTTTGGCTTACTGATCTTGTCTAGTGGTACTGCCGATATTATCTCTTTTATATAGCGTTTGTTACCCAACTTACATATGGAGGTTTTTCGACAGAGTCAGATTCTAGAGTGTTCAATCTCTATTGACCTATTCGTAATTAAATTATTAGTACTCTGGCGTCTGTATAATGTTACCAAAATCGCGGACTTTTTTAGAAAGCTCAATTCAAAAAGTCAAGTTAATAAAAATATGGGCTCTTTTTTGGCTTGAAATCGTCTGTGCTGATTTTTTTATAGTTTTTTACTAATATGCCACTCCCAGCTAAATTCAAAAGTGGCTACTTTTCTTGATTTGGATTGATCGTGCCGATGTTGACTTGGGTTGAAAGCGGGCACGGCTGCCCGTCGATCATAAACACGTACTCACCAAATAGAGCTACGTATTGCTTTTGATGAATTTCTACTTGACCTAGGAAACCGTTCTCCTTTTCTACAACTGGTACGGATACCCAATTGGCCTCTCTAAAATCTCGTTTAGTCGATGACGTGATCCATAAGCGGGTTTGAGCCGGTTTTTGGCTAGCAGAAAACTGAAGATAGAGATTGTCTCCCTCTTGGTGGTATGACCATTCTAGTTTTGGCAGGGGTTGACCTGAAGCAATATAACGGTAAAAACCGGTCACGCCGGCAATGGTTCTTTCCTGATCATCCAAGCCGTGTCCAGAATTGGGAACATAGAGTACATAGTTGGGTTTTGCGAGATCATCCCAGTAGAGATTCAGTGCATCTAAAACCCAGTATGGATCATTAGTACCAATTACCGACAGCTTGGGCATGGTCAATTGTGAACGATAGCTATAAGGATCGACCAAGGCCGTCAGAGACTTCTCCTCTCCTGTGCCTAGTACATCTTGCAACCCACGCTCAGTATAATCGTTAATTTGCTCGCTATAGTGGCCCCATGTTGCTTTCTGATACTCCATTTGGGCTGGCATGTTGAGAACATCAATTACCAAAGGAGCCGTGGCCTTAATCCGTGGATCAACGGCAGCGGTCAGCCAACTGGTCCAGCCGCGCTTAGAGGCCCCAGTGATCACAAAATTATCGATTTTCTGCGCGAGTTCCTGTTGCGTAAATTGTGTCAGGGCCGTCATAGCCTGAGTGGCACTCTTCACCATTGGAAACAACAGCAGCCAGCTACTATCTTCACTTTCTAAGTACTTCTCGAAGGTATGAGCGATCAAGTCATCTTCTTTCCTGCCTTCGTAAAGCGGTTGGTTAGGCACCTGATATAAGACCGCCAAGACAGAACCAGCCCTTCGTGCCAATTCGATACCGATTGCATTATCATTATCCGAAGGTTGGCTACCTGTTGATCCACCTGTTACTAACATTAACATTGTTTCTGGGTAGTAAATATCTGCAGGCACAAAAACTTGTAGATTATGTTCCCACTGAATCTCCTTCCAAATTTGCGAAACAAGGCGCAGATTATAGATTTGACCATTGTCATACTGAAGGCGACTAGTCTGTTGCCAAGCAAAAGCTGATTCTGTTTTTTGTATGTATTCAGATAAATCGGGTTGAGGCGCACTAACCACCATGGTCATATAAAGCGAAAGCCAACAAAGTTGCATAATTTATGATCCCTGAATTTTTCTATTAAATAATGGTACGATGTCTGCCGTTTAATAACTAAAAATCATAATAGATCGTCTACCGACAATTAACTAACATAAATAAAAACCTGATAGCAAGGAAACTTTAGCAGGGATTTCGGTTCCATAGGTTGACTCTTATACTTGTAATTACAAATTGACTGAGAGAAAAGATTGTACGATAGCTCGGGCTGCTATGTTCAGATATCAGAATTAGAATATATTGATTTGCATCAGGCAGTAGTGGTTAACAAAGAGATAACTGACCAAGTTAAGATAAAAGCCTGAAGCAAAAAGGTTTTATAAATCCTCCTGTAGCAGGTTTTACTTTTTTTGTTTGCTCATATTATCTAGCTAACTAGTCAAAGACCCTTTTGTGACTTTTCGAAATAATGAACTCAAAACCATCCCAAAAATCTCATTCTGAAAAAGAAGCCGAATAGACTACACAGAAATTAAAGAATTGAATCTGGGATTGTTGTAGAATTGAAAATACAGAATTTGGATTAAAACTGACTAAGTGAATTCAGTCAACTAGAATTGTTTATTTCCAAATCCTGTAGCCCAAAATATGAAATCTGAAACCAACGCTTTGATTGCTACCTCACAATAAATACATACTACTACTTAGTAATTAATGAAGTCTTACGAGAAAGAATAGATTTTTTTGATATTCTGGATCAAAATACCAACCGATGGACATCGTAAAAATAACAAGCAACCCAAGACAATTTTTTGAGTTTGAGGTTCATATCATTCATCGCTGAAATAATGGTTCATGTGATTATTGTCAAAAATTACAAGAAGCGAAAAAATCTGGACAAACTGGATTGTCGATGGATCAGTTTTTCGTGAATTAGCTTGTCAATTTCGAGACGAATGTGAATTTCTGGTTATTAATTTCTATTCTACTAATATGTTGACAACCTTTTCGGGTCATGCTAGGATCGCCTTAGGTGTTCAATTGTAGTCGATTTATTAGTTCAAGGAGTGATTATGCTACGAAGCATCCAATTTTTAAAGTTACTGGTTTTAGTGATTACGTTGGCTGGTGTTGTCTCTATTTCATCAGCAGGGACTCAAGTATGGGATTTTGAAAACGGAGCTAAAGACTGGGAAGTAGCCAATGGTGAATGGTCCGTTACAGATGGCGTCTACCAAGAAACCTCAGGGAAAGAAAAGGCCGCGCACTCCATCGTTGGTGATGTAAAGTGGGAAAATTATACGGTCGAAGCCAAAGTTCGCTTTGATGACGGTAAATGGGCAGGACTTATTTTTCGTGCACAGAATGAATTCGAATATTACGTCTTTTATCTGAATCAACCCGATAATAAGACTGAGTTTTGGGTACACAAAAAAGGTGCTTTTGACACTCGACAGGGTGGTGAGCCACAAAACTTCGAAGCCAAAGGTGGAGTCAAAATTGAAAGCGGAAAATGGATTCAGATGAAAGTTAAAGTCGAAGGGCAGCAATTCACCGTCTTTCTAGATGGGAAAGAACAAGGAACGGCAACTTCGGCTATAGAGTATAAAAACGGTATGGTTGGTGTCTGGGCTTGGGAAAGCAAAGCCAGCTTTGATAATCTTACAGTGACAGGCGAAGGTATTAGTGGTGGAACAACGGCTGTAAATCCTCGCCAGAAATTAACTACTACCTGGAGCCAGTTAAAACGAGATTAGTTATTCTGAAATGATTGATTGTTTTTGAGATTGAGCGGATAGGCCCATATGGTTACTTTAGCGTAGTCGGGTATGCATGCAAAATGAAATTTAGTAAAAGGAGAAGTCGATGAAATCAGCAATAACAGGTATTTGTCTTTTTCTGATGATAGGGTTCGTGTCCCCAACGATAGCGGGTTTTCAGATTTGGGATTTTGAAGACGCTGAACGGAATAAAGAGTGGAAAGTTGCTAATGGTAAATGGAAATTCAACAATGGTGTTTATCAAGAAACCTCTGGTAATGAAAAGGCTATGCACACCATCGTTGGTGAAGTTGGTTGGGAAGATTATACGGTTGAAGCTAAAGTTCGGATGGACGAAGGAAAATGGGCGGGTTTAATTTTCCGAGCACAAGACGAGTTTGAATACTATGTTTTTTATCTGAATCAACCCGACCAAAAAACCGAACTTTGGGTCCATAAAAAAGGTGCTTTTGATAATCGTGCAGTAGGGAACCCACAGAATTTCCCAGCCAAAGGCAAAATCAAAATCAAGAACGGGGACTGGAATCACATGAAGATTGAAGTTAAAGGTGAAAAGTTTACCCTGTTCATCGACGACATAGAGCAAGGCGAAGGTACTTCCAACGTCAAATATGATAAAGGTATGATTGGATTGTGGTGCTGGGAGACCAAAACGAGTTTTGATGATGTCAAAATTACTGGAAAAGGAGTGAAAACCTTACCCGTTAACCCCAAATCCAAGCTGGCGTCTGTTTGGGGCCAATTTAAAAGGGAATGAACGGAATTTGACCACTAACTATCGTTGTCAAGCCCACAATTAGCGAGATGAATCGTTGGTTGTGGGCTTGTTGTTTACTTCCAGATAACCCTAGCCCTATCGGGAACCAGAATAATTTCCTTCATCAATTCTAAACCTTCTCTTACTTATCTAATTTGGGACCTGCACAAAAATTGGAAGCTCTCGCAAAAAATAATCCCTAGGTAATATTCACTATTCGGTATATTTATTTTTATTCTTGTTGATCCTATCTTCGGACATAAAAGGTTTTTTGTGGTACGATTTTTCCACTACTAAAAGTCTATCGAGTCTACCTATAAGATCAAATCTCATAAATAATTAGATTACGCCCCAAAGTGAGTCTTGAGTTAACTTTCGATCTCGAAAACACGCCGAATCTATTGACATTGACCAGACAGAGAAGAGATTTGTGATTTTGTGCTTATTCTTTAGTAAATACCTCAGAGATTAACCATGCAAATTAAAGGTCGCTTACAATTGGCCTTACTGTAGTATACTGCACGTTTTTCTTGGTTTAGCCAACAAGTATCTTTCTCGTTTATACTGTCGGACTGACACTTACCGTTCTTTTTATTCTCGATCATTTGATTAGAAGTTATCTGCCAAAGGTAGCATTAACACAAATCTAACTACTGATGCCTTATACGATACTCCACATACCTGTTTCGATTCGTATCACAGACTTGGCTTGTTCGACATAAATTAGTAGTGTGATTATCAATAAGACAGTCAGAAAGACAATAATAAATTTAAGTGGTTTCGTAAAATCTCCTAATTTAATTACAGGTTCTGGATCTCATTGCTAGTCAAATGGAAATTTTGATTAAAATGTTGTCAACAAACTTTCGCAAATCCATCCAAGCGTATTAAATCACTGGCTTTTAGCTAACTTTTCTGTAATTTTTTCTATTCCTATTTGATAACTTTGATTCTCAGGTTCTATAGCTAAGGCGGCCTGAAGAGCTTCTTGAGCCAGATTATAACTTTCAAGTTGGTAATATAGAAGTGCTAACGTGTTATGGTATTCGGCTTTCTCAGGTTCTATTTTGATAGCTTGTTTTACGAGGTAAATAGCTCTTTCTGGCTGCTCTTTTTTCTGCCCATATAACCTGGCTAGAGCGTGGAGGCCTTTTGCTAAACTATCATCCATTTCAATTGCTTGAATGTAAGCTTTTTCGGCAGCAATTTTGTTAGACGAATGATTATATGCCTCAGCTAACAAGAAGTAGGTTTCTGCCAAAGACCTATTTTCTGAACTAGATCTTAGCCTAATCGACTCAAGATAGGAGTCTATAGCAGATTTCATTTTGTCCTGGTAAGCCAGTGATAGACCGAGGTTATGGTAATTATCAGCCGAAGATGGATCAATATCTAAAGCTTTTTTAAAGGCTACTTCAGCTTGTGCGTATGATTGCTGACTAATGTAGATTAATCCAATTTGTCGTTGAACATCAGCCACCCCTGGTTTAAGTTTTATCGACTGTTGGTATGCTGAAAGAGCTAAGTCAATTTTATTTTGTTTGAGGTAAATCAGCCCTAGCGAAGAAAGAGCTTCAGTTAAGTCAGGTTGTAAATTCAAAGCCTTTTTTTGATTAAAGATAGCTAATTCATAGCGATTGAGCATCGCATATGCTAAACCTATTCCGCTATATGCAATCGGTAGTTGAGGATCAAGACCAATCGACTTTTGGTAGTATTGAATGGCGGTTTTGTATTGATTATTCTTTAAATAGGCCCGACCAATATTGGCTGAAATTTGGGCTTTCTGTTTTTGGTCGTTACTTCGTTGAAATGCGCCTTTTAAGCGAGCTATCTGGTCAGATTGTTTTTTCTTGTTTTGAAAACTGCGTAGATGTATTTCAGCCTTGTCTGGGGCGCCTTGCCGGAAATAGGCTTGAGCCAAATTGTATTCGGCTTCGACTAGTCCACTATCTAGTTCGATAGCTTGTTTATATGCGGTGATTGCCGAAGGCCAATTCTGGGTTTTTGCATAGGCTAACCCTAGTTGGAGATGTGCAGACGCAAGTCTTGGTTCAAGCAGTATTGCACGCTGTTGATGTTCGATTACAAGTTGAGGCATATTACCCTGTTTTGAAATTATATTGCCTAATTGATGATGGATCATAGCATCGTCAGGAAAAAGGTTGAGTGCTTGTTCATAAGCTGTCTTTGCCTTCTCGTATTGATAAAGCGATGCATAGGTACTGCCTAGTGCAGCGTAAATATGTGCTTTACTTTTGGCGTCGCTTTTAGCATTTGATTGCCTAGTATTCAATTCTCGATGAAGAGATTCAATTGCTAGATCGAATTTGGATTGGCCTGAATAGGCTAAACCCAATCCATAATCCACATTTGGATGGTACGGGGCAATTGACCGCACCTTTTGGTATTGATCGATAGCAAGATCGAAAGCTTCTATTTGTAGGTATATCTTGGCCAGAGCCAATCTAGGCGAAATTAGATTCGGGTCATTATCTATTTGGGTTTGGTGAAGTTGAATTCGATCCGGGAAACTAAGCTCTAAATCAGGTTCAAGTTGACTGTGTAATCCAACTTGTAACCATAATAAATACCAAACGAACCAACCCAAAAAAAGCTTTCTTCCGAAGCGCGATAATTTCCTGTACATCACCTGATTCCTAAACCGCCTATCAAGGTTTTATTTTCCCGCGATAACTATAAACAGATCGACCAGTGTTCCCAGCAGTTGTCCAAGATGTCGTACCATATTTCCTACGTTTTGATCTAGTACCAACGGCCAAAAACTCCAATCCGAGGAAATTTTGAATCCTGACTGAACCATCATGGGATAAAAATCACGCCAAATTGATAGTAATATTGTTCTCACTAATGCTGACAAACAGTTCAACTCCGGTTGCAGACTGATCGGTTGGCCTGATTACCTAAGTATCATACCGAAACGTGTCAGTTAAGATCACGATGATATTTTCATCTATTCTTCCTCTACTACAGTTAAAAATTGATTGGCTTTGACCTGTTCCATAATTTGTTGATTGCCACTAGCCCATTCAATTTCGAGACGGTCAACTATTTTTGCTTTCCCCAAACCGAAATGTAAACGCAAGTCGTTTTGACTAGCATAACCCGATCCACTTTTGACCTCACGGCTTTGCTTCGACCAACTGATTGATGAGTCATTCAAAAAGATTGTAAGATTAGAGCCAATAGCGCTCCGGTTGCACTGAGATCCGATTAATTTAACTGTCAGCCAATTATATCCATTTTGGTTGCTAGCAGAATTTCGAAATATAGTTGGTTGGTCATTTAGATTGATTACAACTACGTCTACGTCGCCATCATTATCTAGATCCCCGAAGGCGCTTCCACGACTAACTTTATGATCATCGACTAAAAGTCGTTCAATGAAAAAATCTCCTTTCTGATTCCAAAAAATTTGATTAGGTTGTTGATAAGTACCAACTGGATCAATCTCTTCGATATTGTCGTCCAAATGGCCATTGGCAATGAATATATCTAACCAACCATCATTATTCAAATCAGCAAAGTCCACCCCCCATGATAGATAAGGTAAACTGCGTTGTCCAATACCCGATTGGAAACTAGTTTCTGTAAATAGAAAGCTTCCATCGTTTCGGAATAAGTGATTGGTTTGATCTTGAAAATTAGTGACTATAATGTCGAGATCCCCGTCGTTATCGTAATCTCCAGTATTACAACCCATTCCACTCAATGCTTGGCCAGATTCACTGAGACCAACTCCTGTCATTAGGCCGATTTCTCGAAAAAATTGGCCGCCGGAATTTTGGAGTAAAAAGTCGGGCGTCGTGTCATTAGCCACAAAAATATCTGGCCAATTATCGTGGTTAAAGTCGCCAGAAACTACACCTAACCCTTTGCCTTTTTTTGAGCTAACATTAGTTAATTCACTGACATCAGAAAAGGTGCCATCAGTGTTATTACGGTACAATTTATCAGCTTCGGCGTCGAAGATCTCGGGAGTGCAATAGGTCTGTTGGTTTAAGTGCTTACAGGAAGGATTATTGCTTACATCAAATTGGACATAGTTGACAACGTACAAATCCAGCCAACCATCTTGGTCGTAATCTATAAATGAACACCCACTACTAAAACCTTTAACATCCACACCAACTGTCTGACTCACATCAGAAAAAGTGCCGTCAGCGTTGTTTTTATATAAAACATTAGAACCATAATTAGTCAAGTACAAGTCAGTCCAGCCATCGTTGTTGTAATCACCCGTGCAACAACCAATACCATAACCAGTATGCCCAGTTTGAGTTTCATCAGTTACATCAGTAAATGTGCCTCCATCGTTTCGGTAAAATCGGTTGGATACTTCTTTTGTTTGTTGACGCAGATCACAACCATTGACAAAATATAAATCTAGGTCTCCATCGTTGTCGTAGTCAATCATAGCCAAGCCACAACCAATAGGCTCAATAAAATATTTCGAGCCAAATTGCCCGTCGGTGTGTTGAAAATCTAGACCATATTTCATTGGATTTTCAATATTGAACTGACTCTTAGCATTTGATATAGGTGGTATAAATAGAGCGATAAAAACTGTTAAAAAAGTCAGGTTCATTTAGCAAAAAATTGGATTTGAAAATTTAAACGGTTGACCAGATGTTAGAACAGCGGATTTGGTTCCCTATGAGTCGTTGTGCAGAGGGGTTTAATATTTTAGTGCGCATCATTATCTGGCCAATCAACCTATGAGAGATCCACTATTTCGATGATAACCTTTCGTTTCCTAACCTCCAGCATGATTAATTATCGAATCGGATTTATTATGATCAAATGCGAAGATCTTCCCAATAACTCTTGGTTTGCTTCCTGAGCTATTTTGTAATTACTCATTAGTTGATCCGAAGGGACTACTATTACTTCTTTTTATCGGTTGCCTCGACGGAAGTAATGTAATCTAATTTAGTTACAAATGTTATTGAAGAATATATTCCTGTATTACTAGTACATTGATCAAAAGTCATAGCCTTGGTCGGAAGATTTGCTATTATTTCAATTGCAGCAGGTAATGCATAAAGATCGTTTTTGGCATGTTTTTGTCCTGCCTTAGCCCACTGAAGTCTATTGACTAGATATAAAACCGGTACAGCGAAAAGCAAACAACGTATCCCATAAATGGCTTAATGCCACCGCCTTATCTTTCTGCCCGTTTTTCTTTCTCACGGACTTAAAAGTTAGTAGCCTACTTTTCTAAATAAATATTGAATCCATAAATGCCAGAATAGTGTTTCAGGCACTCGTCTGTTCGATCAACTAATTACTACGAAAATTAATTATTAATAGTTCTTTGGCAAATATCAGTAAGCAGGTAAAATAACGGACACGTACTTGCCCCCCGAATTGGTGGCCATTTTCTTTTTCCTAAGAGCCCTCATAACAATCAAAGTCTCTTAGTACCCTACTTATAGCAATGGTTACTGAAATTTATCAGGCTAACATTTGACATGGTCTGATGAACAATTATGTATAATCATTCAACATCGATACTTCGGGGTAAGTCAATGGGTAAAAACTACGTTGATAGGCGGCCTAAAAAAGCGCCAAAATTAATTTCCAACATACGCTCAAAGAACGAGTGATGCCCGAAATTTAACTAGCTTGATTCACTCAAACTAACAAAAACATCTGCTTCGTTACAAATTGATCTAATTATCACCGGTTGTCTATACACCTTAAGATCGTCAAATCATAGCTACCGGGAACATTGGTTCAAATATTTTCGGTGAGAATAGCCAACCCAATTAAATATTCCGCACTGATTGAAATCAAATCCGTTTGAAGTTATTTTGTGTGCCGATGTTCATCTTCTTTAGCCAAGGGTTGTTTATAGGTGTGATACGTGAGTGCCAACCGTCGGTTGAAAGTTTGATCCATTTTGACCAATATAGTGGCAAATAAAGCTACGCCGCCAACGGTCATTCGTTTGGTTTTTTTCAGACCCATGAATCGTTTTACCATCAAAAAATAGTACATCACCTGGTAACATATCTACGCCAATGGGTTGGTATTCACTTGGAATAGTACACTGCACATTGGTGAATGATACACTTGTATCTGCCGGTTCCACCTGATATAGCCCACCTTGGTGTGACCTCGGGACGACAATCATTTGCCCTACCAACTGATCAGAATGATCCAGAGCTACCCAGACACCAATCAAAGGGTCAATAGTGATATATTGCTGATCTTGGTGTAAACCTTGGCCTCGCCCACCGGGAGGCTTAAAATAGAGCATAGTTTGGTAAAGTTTGGGTTGGTCTTGAATCAGTTGTCCAATAACCGATAGCAAGACATCGGAAGTCGCCCAAGTCTGGGATTCTTCATCCCAATTGTGCATATTGATCAAGCGGGGATATTGATGTGTAGGGTCATCGGGGTCGTCGGGTGTACCACCAAAGTCTCCTGGCTTAGATCCTTCAGATCTCATCTGCATATAGTGGCGTTTCATTTGTTCCACTAGTTCGGTTGGGAAAATACCACTAACAGTGAGATGTCCGTAATGTTGGTAGGAGGCGATTTGGTCAGCCGTTAACTGTGTCGGTTTCAAAAGTGCCATTGAATTTTATTTCTCCCTGCCAAGTCAGTTTATTCGTCTGAGTAATATCTGTCAAGGACGTCAATATTCTGTTTCACTTCTGTTTGTACGATGATCCAGTTGGTAGAGGAAACTGTTACTGAATATTTAGAAAAAATTGATGTCGATGGCTTTGAACGAAAGATTATGGAAGGAGTTAAAATCACTTTAGCCAAGTAGAAATTAACATTGGTCTTAGTGGAAATTAACGATCAATTGGATGAACATTTAGAGATTATTGTATTATGCGGCAATATTGATTTTCTTTCAATGAGCGTCAAGTAGAGCAAGCAACAGTCAAAGACGGTATCTTTCAAGGAATGGCTAATATAATTTTCGAAAGGCAGTTTGAGGTTAGATTAGTGAATTACTAATGTCATAGATCATAACTCTACTCTCTATTGAGATCGAGAGTAGAGTTAAAGAAGTTGCCTCTTCAGATGCTGACTGTTATCAGATTTAAGTAGTAGATTATACAGAAATTATAAGAATGGTCATTCAATTGGTCTTCATGTTTATAGGAACCTAATCCTTTGAAAGTCTAAATCAAAGAAACCACATGACCAAGAGTTCATTCTATCAGGTAGATTACCTAGTATATTTATGGAGGTTGCTGCCTAATACAAATCCTTCTGTGGTTTCCAATTTTAGATATTCAAATCTCCTGTCTCTTATCAATCTCCTACTAGGATCTGTGTTGATAATGCTGAAGCAAGGACTAACACTTAATTGGCATAAGCCCCTTCCAATCTACACTTTCATCGATCAAGCATTTTTACCTTCCCCTTAAAACAATTGAAAAACTACTTCAGGCTTTGATAACCATCTGGATCTGCAGGGTAAACCTTGATCCAGTTGTTGTATTTCTAATTCCTAAAGTTCAAGGTAACAAGAGTCAAAAGATTAAGCATAATTACGCGCAATTTTTTTGCATAAAGTAAAAAATAAAATTTATAGATGGTGAATAATCTTTAATACTGTGGATGTGGAGTAGAGAAATCAGCTTTCAGATTCATGGCATAATTCTTGCCTCATTTAATGGTTGGGTTAAGGAGAAAAGTGAACATTAGAAATTAATTTTTCTTCCTATATAGAAGAGAACAGTTTCATATGAAGTACAATCTACTCCAAGATCTTTGAGATTGATAATTAATTAATCAATTATCGAATCACTAACAACTTTAATAAAAAACAAATATCAAACAGGATTTAAAACCATGAAACAAAAAATATTCATTTTCACTCTTATGTTTCTATCAATAATTATTGCCCAAGCAGATCATCATGCAGGATTGTCCGAAGACATTGTTTTTTTGATGCTTTTTGACGAAATGGAAGATGACAAAGTTATAGACTCTTCAGGCAATGACAACAACGGTACTGTATTTGGCGAAGGGAAAGTTGATGATGGGAAATTTGGTAAAGCATTTTATTTTGATGGAGCAACGCATATATCGGTCGAGAACTCTGCACCTTTAGGTCTGCTGACAAACCCCATGAGCGTTGGCGCCTGGGTTAAGCCAGACGCTTTGGGAGGGTGGGTTAATCTAGTTGAAATGGATGGAGATGCGGGGTGGAAGCTCGGTTTTCACGGAGACAAAGGCTTAGTTTGGACAACGTATTTCGTCAAAGATTTTATGGCTACGCAACCAGTTGAAGAAGAAGTCTGGTCTCACGTTGCAGTAACATGGGACGGGTCAGAGGCTACGATGTTCATCAACGGCAAAGAAGCTGAAGGTAGTCCAATTTCAGGGGGCGGAGTGATAAACGTAAAAGACGAACCTAGCCTTGATATAGGTTATAGAAGAACAGCAGAAGCCTCGTACTTTAAGGGCTTCATGGATGAGCTTTTTATTTCTAACAAAGTATTGAGTTTGGAAGAAATCACCAAATATCAAGCGGGGTTCAAAGTTTCAGCAACTGCTGTTAACCCTCGAGCTAAATTAGCAACAACCTGGGCTAATATAAAGAGTTACTAAATTACATTTAGGTATCATTGAATTATCAGTTAATATTTAGTAAATTGAAGGTATGCAATTAAATTACGTTAGATTATTTCGACCAACTTGGTGGAATCGATTCAAATCGGAGTTTGAAAAAATGATGCGAAAAATGGTGTTTTTCTATCTCATATTCTTTGCTGTTGTAGTACAGGCAGAATTACCTGAAGATATTGTCTTTTTATTGACCTTTGATGAGATTAAAGGTGATGAAATCATTGATTTATCAGGCAACGGAAATCACGGCTTAGCTGTTGGTAAAAGTAAGATAGAAAAGGGAAAATTTGGTGATTCGTTTTACTTCGATGGTAAGACCAGTATTACGGTCAAGAATGCAAAACCTCTAGACGAATTGACAGACCCCATGAGTGTTGGTGTTTGGCTCAAACCTGACATATTAGGAGGATGGCGTAATATCGTAGAAATGGATGGCAAGACAGGATGGAAATTTGGTTTTCATGACTCTAAAGCTTTAGTTTGGACAACATACTTCGTCAAAGATTTTATAACTACTCAGCCAGTTGAAGACAAAGAGTGGTCTCACGTTGCTGCGACATGGAATGGTAAGGAAGCCAAAATGTATATAAATGGTGAGGAGGTCAAAGGCAGTCCCATTGCAGGTGGTGGTGAGATTGATGTCAAGAAGGAGCCAAGTCTAGACATAGGTTTCCGAAGAACATCAGCTGACTGCTACTTTGAGGGGTTCATGGATGAGCTTTTTATTTCCAACAAAGTATTGACAGTAAATGAAATCAAGAAATACCAAGAAGGTTTTGATGTTCTTTTACAAGTAGATCCAAAATCAAAGCTTACTACAATTTGGGGTTCCATCAAACGCCAATGAAACTAAAATATTAGTCGCCTATCTGAATTAATAACCAGGTATTGATTCAGTAACGTTTATTTCTAAAACGACCAAAAACTCCACGTTACTTATTAACTCAGGCGATGTGAGTTATTTGGTCGTTTTTCATTGTCAATTCAGCGTTTACCAAAACCTTAGCTGAAGCAGTAGTTTTGACTTTTATTTCCTCTATTACTCTCCCGAAGAAGTATTACTTCAAACTATCGACAGAAATTAATAAATTATCTAAATAAAATTAGCCATTCGCAAAAAATAGAAACCTGAACAAGAGTTTACACTCTTCAATTTTCTATACTCTTCGTATACCGTGTATCTCTCTTTTTAAATTCTAATCGGCTCTGTCAGTTCCTGCCAAAAATCTATTGTATAACTGCTAAGCAAATTACAGACTCAAAGATTGATAGATAAGCCTCTGTTCCTAGTAGTGGAACTTACGCCACACCTATGATAGCTATCGGACCTTTGTTTGTGTGGTTTTTGATGCTGATTTGGCAGTGTTGATACTAGGGGTTGTATTTGGAGTTTAACAGATTGATTACTAACGTCCGATAATTTTCATTATTAGACGTTAGTAATCCAGTGGCTATTCGCAGCCTTTTCAACTATCCTTTTCATAGATTTAGACATCTTTTACATCACATAATCACTTATACTGTAGACATGCAAAATTGTCTCATCTGCGATATAAATATGTGGGGAGGCCCAAGATTGAGATATCGAAAAGTCATTTCAGAAAGGACAAGATAATATGAAAGGGTCTGATAAAAAAGCTAACCAAAAGCCAGGTGTGGTCCTGATGGGAAGTGGATTCTATGACTAATGATGTCTTTCTTACACGAACAATCAATCCAAAAATAATCAACACCAACAAAAAAGATTATTGACAGAGGGTTTAGCCAAACACGAGACTGAAAAAAGAAAAAAGTGGTCTGGGGGTTATTATAGACATCAATCGGCTGTAGGAACTACAGATATAGATATTCAGAAAGATATAGTGCTGAACCCCTATATGCGAATATTAAACTGGGCTGTTAATACATTCGTTAATGGTTTATATAAACAAACAAAACTATTAACGACTACCTGATAATAATTTTTGGGATTTTCTTGGTAAGTCTTTTAATTCGGTATCATGTTAATTATGAGGGGCCTCAGGGTACAGGTGATATCCCAATCCAGACTGAAGCGAGAAGAGGCACCGATTTTAATTACTGATATGTTGATCTATAATATCGGCTCATTATCGGCCATTACAGGAATTGACAATGAAAAGGATTAGTTATTTTTTTTTGTTTACGTTGGTCTTTCTGGGTTGTGGTGATGAGCCTTCTAGTGAAGATGAAGTTGTTAAGCATTTAGTTGAAGATGAGTTAGTTTTTGATACAGAGTCAGGAAAGAAAATAACTTGGGAAACAGATGGAAAAGAGATGGTGTTGATACCAGCTGGTTCTTTTGAGATGGGTGATCACTTTAGTGAAGGTGAAGAAAATGAACTACCAGTTCACAGGGTAAACTTGGATGGTTTTTATATAGATACACATGAAGTCACAGTAGATCAGTTCAAGCAATTTGTAAATCAAAGTGGTTATGACTATCAAGGTGATTGGGGACAGGTAGCTTTGTACTCACCGGGTCATGATTATCCAATCAATTATGTCAACTGGAATGATGCTACCGCCTATGCTGAATGGTCAGGTAAGCGACTACCAACTGAAGCGGAATGGGAATATGCAGCCCGAGGCAGTTTAGAAAGGAAGCGTTATCCCTGGGGAGATGAAACTGATAATGCAAAAGCCCACTATGACAATTGGAATGATGGAAATGGGACAACAAAACTAGTAGGTAGCTTTGAGGCCAATGGATATGGACTTTATGATATGGCAGGTAATGCCTGGGAGTGGTGTCAGGACTGGTATGGAGAGAACTATTATAGTAGTTCACCAGCTAGCGATCCGACGGGGCCAGAGACTGGTTCAATGAGAGTATTGCGAGGTGGTTCCTGGGCTCATGTTACACCCGACGGCCTGCGGGCCGCTTATCGCTTCAACAGCCTACCGAGTATTAGGCATCCCTTGATCGGATTTCGATGTGTATTGGATGTCCCCTAATTACTCTTGTTCTCTCGGCAAGAGGAGCATTTACAAGCAACGAAGTCAAAATAAATCTAAAAGTGTTGGCTATGGAAGATCAACAGTATGAATACACAGAAACAGATGGCGGATAATGTAGTTGATAATGTGGAATTTTGTATTAGCTATCTAATAGATATCCAGACAGAACTATACATCCAACTTCAAAAAGACCTATCTCTAGATCACGATCTACCTTTTCCGAAATCATCTATATTAGATATTCGACATCAGGTTCAGCAGGTGATATTATCAAGTTTACAGGACATTGAATGTGGACAAGGGTTGTACAAGCGGATTGAGAAAAAGTTATCCGAGTTTCAATCTAATATTGATGGCCCCGATTATCTTTCAAAGAAATAACTGGTGTGCAACTATCACTGAGCAAGATCATTAAACTCATTACACAAGTAAGGAAACTATGTATAAGACTCTTTATATTTATTTAAATGTATTATAAGGTAAAAAGATTATTTGGAAGTATTTCGTAGGTTATCTTAAAAGTTTTTGAATAGCCTTCAGGCTTAATGGAGAGGTTATAATTTCGATTTTACCTCTGCCCAAGCAAAGGGTAGCTTATTAAAGCGGCGAACAGCTAGGGAGTTAGTGTTCATCGCTAGTGCCATTTCTGCAACGGTGATAACTCTTTCCCACATTCGTACTTGTGCAATCTCAGCATTTAGCCACTGACGATCTTCCCGATGAGCAATAAAAACCGGGCGATTATCCCTCTGCACATGGATCACCTACATTATCATCCTGAGCTATGACTTTTTCTGTACCGTCGAGATATAGCTTCATCCCATCTTTTATACTGTAGGTTCCACACTGATAATGCCACTCATTACCTAAGTTTCCACCCCGTGTATCACGCCCACCCGTTTTACAACCCCAGACTGAAATTCCTGGCTGTAAACTATCGTAAACATACAGAGCAAATTCCCATTCTTTTAATCCACCTTTCATCACAATAGGTTGTCGCATTTGCCCGTGTTTATCTGTACCAGTTTCCCTTACTTTGACCCAAGAGCATATGGTCATTCCTTTAGATTTGTCGAAGTGAGCATCAAAGTCATAACCTTGACTGGCAGCATCAACTTTAACAAAGTTTGAGTGGCCATCGAATTGCAGTGCCTTTCCGAACGTATCTTTTTTTCCACCAACCCACTTAGGCGTATTTTCACTCATCTTCGTTTTAAAATTATTGGGACCGTAGTCTTTGACATTTCCACTACCTTCGTCCATTGGTAGATAAAGAAAGAGATTTTTGTTAATATCTGCACCCCTAGACAAAATAGATATTGACAAAAAAGTGAAAAAAGTTAGAAAAAATTTTTTTTTCGATTCATTTTAATTTTTTAAATTAGATTACTTATTCAATTGACTAAGTGAAAATATAACACATAAGTGTAAAGGTGAGAAACTTGGTAATAACGTCTGATAATAGATCTTGTCAGATAGAGTATGACAGAATCGTTAATAGTCAGTTTACCTGACATCAGCCACACACCTAGAACCAAAGTAATCTAAAATTTTCACCACCGTAAGAGCGATAGGATGGATCTAGGATTTTTGTTGTACCATTAAGCCATGAAGATCAACTGGATAGGTCGAAAACGGTTTTCGATATGTGGATTTACCTTAACTACTTGACCCCCTTGGTAGGAAGAACTCTTACTCTTGGTAGTTTTTATCTTTATGCCAGCCCGTTATTATTAGGGCTGAAAATGGCAACTAAGCTACTGAATATTGTGGTTGTTGACTACCAGTTGGACAGATCACGACCGATAAGAACTATTATTAATTCAGTAACTATTCCCCAGTCGTTTTTAACTATCCTTTTCCTTTTCCTAGACCTAGACATCCCCCCTATATGAGATGTCCGTTTGTCATACATTGCGAATAAACTGTTTCCAGAATTAAGAGATCGAATATGAAGAGATTCTTTTATTCTTAATCTACCTCTGTTTTATATCACTACCGGTTAGTAAGATTGAAGCAAAAAGTTCAAGATATGATCAGTTGAGAGAAAGTGAATTAGGTATTTCTCTGAATTACGTATATGTTATCAAAAAGGCCCTAAAACAGAAAGTTTTAGGGCCTTTTTGATAATATAGTATTTTATACTACCGTTATTCTTTACGTATTTGGGCCCAAGTTGAGGTTAACCGATTTCTCGGATCTACAGCAGTTGTCATGGCTTTAAATCCGGTTTTCACGATTTTGTTAACATCCGCATTGCTAAGGGCACTGTGAAAGATAGCTACTTCGTCCATAGCACCAGTAAACCAGTTCCCTGTAGCATCCCAAATACCTCCTCCACCGATATTCACACCGAAATCGGAAGATCCATGTGTATCTTTACTACAATCTTTCTCGGTTTGAGCTGTTTGTTGCCCGTCAAAATACATTGTAGGAGAAACACCAGCTGAAACAACGGCGATGTGATGCCATTCGTCAGTAGGAAAGTCATATGTGGCATCAACAGCACTGCATGGAGTCCAGAGTATTACTTGGTTTGGATTAGAAAAACCAAATTCGGAGGAATCATTTTGTCCAACAAGTCCTATTCCTTCGCCCGTTAATTTACCAGGCTTGACTCAACACAAAACACTAAAATCGACAACACAGTGATCCCAATTACTTATTTCTCTTCAAATTGGATCAATAAACTGGTAACTGAGTTTTTTACTTAGGTTATTTAGTGGCTGTGGCTAATATCTATTGCCATAACCTCCACCACCT
>JACLAC010014756.1_pt1 | contig 27926 bp, 46 predicted proteins | sample 8027881 | NCBI WGS metagenome assembly JACLAC01 (sample SAMN15725517, study PRJNA655200) | protist metagenome | isolation source: fluorescence activated cell sorting (FACS) single amplified genomes of... | place: Spain: Blaines Bay Microbial Observatory, Mediterranean Sea | collected 2016-01-19 | reverse complement strand
TGCTCCTGTTATTGCGTCTTCTCCTGTGCCTACACTTGGATTCACTGTCACTGTTGAAGTTGTTGTTGGTGGGTTTAAAGCTTCTCCATTGTTCTTGATGCCTACCCCCGTCACGCTGTACTCCCATCCTGTCCTCATATCAATAGAATTTATCGTTTCGGTCACTGTACTTTCAGTTTCCGTGTGGCTAGTCATAGAGCCTTGCTGGAAATTTGGGACCACGGGGACTGCATTTGCAGCACCCGCACTGCCTAATAACACTAGTATAGTTATAAGTCTTTTCATGACCTACCTTATAGTAACCTCAGTTACAAATTGTGTAGTAGCAGATGTATTTGCACCACCAGCAGCTACAGCACTAAATGTGTGAGCACTAGATGTTTGACCTGCCAATGAACCAACTGTTCCACCAGCAGTGCTGGTAATGTTACCAAAGTTGACAGCATTACCTACTGTAGGAGCTGTTGTAGGCAAAGCATCAGCTTGAGTATATGACTGTGCAAAGCTGAAAGCCGAACCTGCTGTGTCCTGCGTGGCTGCAATAGTACCAGGTGAATATACGCCTGATGCTACAGTACCAGCAGACACTGTGCCAGCAGTTGTACCGTCAGTTGTGTCAATGTTACTTCCAGAAATCGCAAAAGATGACCCTATTCTTTCAGATGAAGTATAGGCTCCACCAACGCTGAGTTGGACACTAGAGGCAAATCTAGATGTAATATCTGCATTTGCTGGTGCTACCGCAGCACCTGTCATCAAAAGCATAACCAATGGGAGGAGTTTCTTCATACACCTACACTAAACCGTGTGTTTATTTAGCATTCTTAACATTGTAATCTATGATACTAGATTGCATTGGCATAAATACAAATCATATGGTATACTAATATCGTCTAAGTAGTTTTAATGACAGAAGAAACTATCACTAAGATCTGCTACACTAAAGCAGAGGTGGATTCTATGATTGCTTTTGCTGTAGAAGAGGCACGTAGAATAGATGAAGCTTCAATGGCAAAGCACAATAGAGAAGCAACAATCATTAGTATGATTCTGGGTTTCACTTGTCTTGCATTATTTGTGGATGGTTTACTTAGAATACTGGGAGTCATTCCTCCTTTCATGCACATAGATGTCAACATCTTAGATAAGATTGTTGATAGAGTTGAAACTGATGTCATTGATAAGGTAAGACAAGTACCAATCAAAAGGTTACTCAACAGATGAACCCATTAACAGATTTTATTTTCACAGTATCATGGTTTGCACTATTGGTGTTTGCTGTACGTTCTATTATCAAAGGATTTGCATCCAAACCAGTAAGGAATTATAATGCTGGTACATGGACTACAGAAGTAACTAGGAGAGTCCATCCAGAAATGGAAGGTGTTGAACCTGGTGAGCAATTGATGGGTGTAACCTTTGATAGGAAAACTGAATGTGATTTGGAAGAGTATAGAGATCTTCAAAATCGTATTCAAGAATTAAAATCAGAACTAGAAGATCCTTGGGAGGATGATGATGAAGATGGAGGTCTTGTTGTAAGAAAATGATTTTTTTAATAGGCATCATGTCATTTGCAAACTTTGTATTCTATCCATTGGTGATAGGATTCTTTATTGCATTGATAATAGAACAAGTTTTTAGATCACAAGACAAAGCACCTGAGATTCTTAGGTCTATGGCAATCAGAAAGTATCTCTGGAGACAGGCATGGTTGTTTAATATCATATGGTTTGTAGGATATATTATTCTTATGTTTGTTATGAGAGGACAGCAAGCACCAATGCCTGACCTCATATGGCAGGGATAGAACTGTCACAAGGGTCTTGACAAATACTTAACATTTCTTTATACTAAATAAATCAGTGAGCATTTGCTCACATTTTCTTCCTACTAACCAAGACTGAGGAAGTAAAACACGTCTTTTTGTCTACCAGTGAAGGGATTGGTAGAAATATTAATATCGCTCTTACCCTTTGAGCCCTATTAAAACTTTGTTGTACTCATGACAACTCTTCAAAAACGCGAACAAGGACTCCTTACTGGATGGTCTGAGTTCTGTGAGTGGGTAACAAGCACAAACAACAGAATCTATGTTGGTTGGTTTGGAGTCTTAATGATTCCATGTTTGCTTGCTGCTACTACTTGCTTCATAATTGCTTTCATCGCTGCTCCACCAGTGGACATTGATGGAATCAGAGAACCAGTTGCTGGTTCATTCATGTATGGAAACAACATCATCTCTGGTGCTGTAGTTCCATCCTCCAATGCTATTGGACTTCACTTCTACCCTATATGGGAAGCTGCTAACTTAGATGAGTGGCTCTACAATGGTGGTCCTTATCAGTTGGTTATCTTCCACTTCCTTATTGGAATTTCTGCCTACATGGGTAGACAGTGGGAACTTTCATACAGATTAGGTATGAGACCTTGGATCTGTGTTGCATACTCTGCACCAGTATCTGCTGCCTTTGCTGTATTCCTTGTATATCCATTTGGTCAGGGTTCATTCTCTGATGGTATGCCTTTAGGTATCTCAGGTACATTCAACTTCATGTTTGTATTCCAGGCAGAACATAACATCCTCATGCACCCATTCCATATGGCTGGTGTTGCTGGTATGTTTGGTGGAGCACTCTTCAGTGCTATGCATGGTTCACTAGTTACATCTTCACTCATTCGTGAAACCACTGGGTTAGATTCTCAGAACTATGGTTACAAGTTTGGACAAGAAGAAGAAACTTATAACATTGTTGCTGCTCATGGATACTTTGGTAGACTTATCTTCCAGTATGCATCATTCAACAACTCAAGAAGTCTTCACTTCTTCCTTGCATCATGGCCTGTTATCTGTGTATGGTTGACCTCTATGGGCATCTGCACAATGGCATTCAACCTTAATGGGTTTAACTTCAACCAGTCTGTTGTAGACGCATCTGGTAAGGTTGTACCTACATGGGGTGATGTTCTTAACAGAGCAAACCTTGGTATGGAAGTTATGCATGAAAGAAATGCACACAACTTCCCACTTGATCTAGCATCTGCTAGTGAGACTGAAGTTGCACTTGTTGCTCCTTCTATAGGTTAAGCTTGATTTAAAACTGAATATTTGTTAGGATATGGAGGGATTAAAAACCCCTCCATTTTTTATGGAAACTAAATAAAAACTGTTCAAGGAGAACATATGCACGGAGAATTAGAACCTGAAGAGAATGTATGGGATGAAACCCATCATGTGAATGATCTTTGGGAAGACATGGACAGACTCAACTCTTTATATGAAGAACTCATGTGGGGTACTGATGATGTCTTAGAATTTGTTCCTGATTATAAGAATGATAGAATCATCATTAAAAACAAATCAAAAGAAATTAATGAATAACTTTACAGTTTATTCCAAAGATGGATGTCCTTATTGCAATAAGGTAGTTCAGATGTTACAATTAGCAGGGTTAAATCATCGAGTTTATAAACTAGGTGAGGACTTTGATAGGGAAAGTTTCTATGGACAGTTTGGAAATGGATCTACATTCCCCCAAGTAGTAATAGACTCCACCAATCTAGGTGGATGTTCAGAAACAGTTCAGTATTTAAAGGAGAAGAAATTAGTCTAATGAAAAAAGTTGACGACTTTGAAACTGTATATGACATGATTGAACATGCCATTGAACTTGCGTTTGATGGTAAGATGCAACTGAAGTTTTATGATTTTCTAAAGTATCGTAAGACTAGAAAGGCAGAGATAGATTCCTTTGTAGAGAGTTCTACTGCTGCTGAAATATCTGATCAAGTATTAGAACTTGAGCAATACATTCAAGGAGGATCTGATAACAATCATAAACAATTACGTGAGGCATATGGTCACATACCTAAACCTCAAGCAAGAAAAATAAAAGCATATTTGTATACTATATTGGAGGATGCATGGAGGTATCAACGTGACAGAAAACCTGGAAGACGAAGAAAAGTTTCTAAATAACCCAGAACCTACTCTTAATAAAGGGGTAGAACTTTTACTCAGAAGGAGGAGCAAGCCAGAGGAACCAGAAAAACCTAAAACATTTCAAGTAAAGTTTGGAAATCTAATTGCTCTATGGAATAGGGAGATTGTATTTCACTTAAATTTTTACATTGATCTTAGAAAAAAATAACTCTCTGGAGGAGTGCCATGTCAGAAACATTAGTAGTAACCTTGACACTTATGACACTAGTGTCTATCCTTGCAATTATGGTGGGAGGTATGATAGGATGGATGGCAAGACAACATTCATATGATACTACACCACAGATTGTCTACTCTCATCCAGAGATGTTTGACTCAAATGGGAACCTAGTTCCTGATGAAATTTTAGCCTTAAGAATTGAAAACCATGACAGAGAACTCGATGACGACGACGACAGGGAGTCCTAGAACTAAGAAGACTAGGAAACCAAGGAAGACAGTAACTAAGAAGTTACCTTCCAATCCCTTTATGAATGAGATACTTGAATTAGTATCTGAACAGAAGACTGACGCAAAGAAAGTTGCTATACTTAGAGAGTATGAATGCGACATCCTAAAGAGTCTTTTTATATGGAACTTTGATGAGTCAATTATTTCTCTTCTTCCTGAAGGAAAGGTTCCTTATAAACCAAATGAAAGTCCTCTAGGTACAGATCATTCTTCATTGCGTAGAGAGCAGAGATCTCTATACAATTTTGTTAAGGGTGGTAATGATAAACTATCTACTATTAGAAGAGAGACTATCTTTATACAGATGCTAGAAGGTCTTCATCCTAAAGAGGCAGACATTATTATTGCAGTAAAGGATAGAGATTTAGAGGACATGTATGATGTTTCTTTTGAAGTAGTGGAAGAAGCATACCCAGACATTGAGTGGGGTGGAAGGAGTTAGTATGCAAGTTATTCATGAAAAGTGTGAGAAGAAGGCAGCAGATGATAAGAAACTCCCCAAGAGTTCTTATCTTGTTACCTATGTTGCAGAAGAAAAACTAACTCATGATATTGTGATAGCAGATAGTAAAGTAGAAATTTTTGATCACTACTATGATAAGTATAAGGAAGGATTGCAGAATATAGGTTGGACTATGGGTACTATGAATCCAAGAACTTGGAATGGAATGAATCCTCCACCAGAAAAGAAAGTAAAGAGGAAAAGAAAATGAAAGATGAAGAACTGAAAGCTCAAATTAGTGACATCATAGAAGGTGAGATTCAGAACGGCATCAATGATTACATAGAGGCGCAAGAAGATAAAGATGATAGTGGAGTAGGATTTGTTAGTGATGAAGCTAAAGAATTAAATGTTAAGGTGTATCAGGACCAGGTAGATAAACTTATCAAAGAATATAAACAGATTAAGAAATTTAGAAAGTCTAATCTAGGTCAGGTTCAGAAGATGGGTTTAGTTGATAAGCATGGGAGGCCATTAGATGGATAAGATTGATACTCAAGGACTCAGTGGTGAGGCAGTAAAGGGATGTACAGATAATGTATATCCTCATGATGAGAATGGAGAACCTATTCTCCCACTAGCTGAGTTTAAAGAACTGCCTATCTTTACTGATAAAGAAAGGGTAGAGTTGAAAGGGATTGTGTTAGAGGCATTAAGAGAGTATCATACTGGATATAATGCTTCATCTTGGACCCTAGATGAGTTTCAAGAATGAGTAAAGATTATTCCTATGTAGAGGCACAAGTAACTAAGGGTAAGAAGTATTATGACAAGGATGGGTGGGAAATATCTCCACCCATTTCTGATAGAGAATGTATCTACCGTTGCTTAGAGAACTGTCAAAACCTTGCTGGACTTGATAGGAAACAGGTGCAGAGATTGATGGATGATTTTAAAACAAAGAAAACCAAATTTGTACGCAATGAGGAGTATCCAGTGCTATGAGATTAGGAATTATGTGTTCTGGAAACGGAACCAACTTCGAGAACATAGTTCGTACCTGTAGTAAAGATGAAGTTGTGATTATGGTTCACAACAAAAAAGATTGTGGTGCTCTTAAGAGAGCAGCAAAGTTTGGCATTCCACATTGCTATGTCAATGCTAAAGATGAAGATAAGATGATAGAATTATTCAAGGCATGGGATGTAGATCTCATAGTACTGGCAGGATACATGAGAATAATTAAGAATCCTTCTGCCTTTCCCGTTCCTATTATTAATGTACACCCATCACTACTGCCAAAGTATAAGGGATTACATGCAGTGGAACAGGCAATTGATAATGGAGAAGAGTTTACTGGATGTAGTGTACACTATGTCAATGAAGAATTAGATGGTGGTGAAGTTATAATGCAATCAGAAGTTCCTATACTTCCAGAAGATACTATTAAATCATTGACCAAGGCTATTCAAAGAAAAGAATATGCCATACTACCAGCAGCAATTGAACATGTTAAGCAACAACTATTACAACAAGCTAGTTGACATCTGCTGTAGAGTGGTATCAACTGATGGAGAAGTGACTCTTGATGAAAGAATCTGGATGACTAAGTTGAAAGAGAATAACAGACATGCAGATAAGATAGTTAATGGGTTTGGTATTAAATGACATTCATTGTACCTGAATATACATGTAAGCATCCTATATTTCCTCATTATAATACTGTTGATCTAATGTATGATGCTTTAAACAATGGGTGTGAGAAGCATGATTGGTATGCTTACCTTGATTTTATAAGTGACAATCAATTTGACTTTGGAGGTGGATGATATATAAGATAGTTGAAATAGATTTATGACTGACTTAGGATTAGATGCATCTCAGGAGACAAGAATCACAGTGATGCAATTGAAAATAGAAAGATTGGAGGAGAAACAAGATGAGTTACGTGAAAGATTAAAGGTTGTAGAGAAGTGGGTGATAGGTGCAGCAGCAGTATTGGCTGCTGGAACCACAGTTATAGGTTTTGCTACTAACATATCTAAGGCATACTTGTAGAAATGTATCAGGTTTTACAAAAGAACTTGACTATATAGTTTTGGTATGCTAACATACTAATACGTTCAACCCACAAGGGTCGCAAGTAAGTCACGGAACGGGGCGTTCATCCTCCTTCGACGAGGACGCAAATGACTAAAGGAACGGGGCTAAAAATCCAATTACTTTAGGAGTAACACAATGGCACAAGTCACTTACCGTGGTGTCAAGTATGACACTGATACACGCAAAGCAACAAACACACAACAGGTACAAGAAACCTATCGTGGTGTTAAGTTCCAAAAAGAACTTGCTTCTGCATAAGGAATGAGGAGGGGTTTACACTCCTCCTTTTTTAATGTATACTAATAAAAAAGGTATAGATATGGCACTTCACATGAGAGAACAATTAATCAGAGCAGTGCTGGCACATGCTCAAGGTGAGATAGAAAAGCATAAAGCAAATGTCAATGTATATCTAGAGCATCCTGCAGGTATAGGAGAACACTCTGATATCACTGAAGCAATACAAGAAGAGTTAAATAAAATTTCTGTGTATCATGATCAAATAGAAGTAGTTAATAAATATTTCTCAAAAAATGGATAGAGAAAAATTAAAGTTAATAGTTAAGAATCTAAAGCTGCTTGTAGATTCTTTAGAGTCTGAGATTTATTCTGATGTGTCAGCGTATAAATACGAGGACATAGCTCCTCATTTAACAGATTATGATGAAGTGTTTGAGGATGATGATGGATAAACAAGGTCAAGTGTATGAAGGACAACAAAGCAGCAAAAAAACTTATTAAACTAGCAAAGAAACATCCAGACTGGTACAGTAAAAAGGATGTTTGGTATGCTAAAATGATTAAAAAACGTGAGAAACAACATGAACGTGAACTTAGTGACAGTAACCCCAAAGGCAGAAGAGATGATGGGGTACGTGGCAAGAGTGAGCAACCCAAAGAATCAAGACAACCCAAAGGTAGCTGGGTTACTAGGATACTGCATAAAGCACGGTCATTGGTCAGTATTTGAGCAAGCACATATGACTCTGGAGATTAGTACTACCAGAGGATTAGCAGCGCAGATACTTAGGCATAGATCATTTACATATCAAGAGTTCTCTCAAAGGTATGCTGATAGTAGTATGCTTGCTGAAGAGATACCTTTACCAGAACTAAGAAGGCAAGATGATAAGAATAGACAGAACTCTATTGATGACTTAGATAGATTTGTAGTACAAGATTTTCAACTAGAAATGCAGAAGCATTTTGCAGAAGGAATGAAACTCTACAAGAATATGTTAGATGCTGGTGTTGCTAAGGAGTGTGCTAGGTTTGTTCTACCACTTGCCACACCTACTAAACTATACATGACTGGTTCAGTGAGGTCATGGATACACTACATCAACTTACGTTCTGCTCATGGAACACAGAAAGAACACATGAGAATTGCTGAAGAATGCAGAAGAATATTCTGTGAGCAGTTCCCTAGTGTCTCTCAAGCCCTTGAATGGGTCTAAATAACAATACATTATTAAGTTTTATGGCAACATATCCTGTAGTTAACACAGAAACTGGTGAACAAAAAGAAGTTGTGATGAGTGTTCATGACTGGGACCAGTGGTGTGAAGATAATCCTGATTGGTTAAGAGATTATTCTGATCCATCTACCATGCCTGGTGTAGGTGAGGTGGGTGAATGGAGAGATAAACTAATTAATAAGAATCCTGGTTGGGGTGAAGTCCTCAAGAAAGCTGATAAGTCTGGAGGTATCTCTGGAAGATTAGCTAAGAAAGGATCTTATGAATCTTCAACTCAATCTGCATGGATGGACGACTAATATGCCAAGAAAAAAGAAAAATGGAGACCAGCCTATTGGAGTTGGATTAACATCTAAACAGATGAAAAGAAAGAAACCAATCAATGCTGATATGCTAAGGGATGTAGAAGCCCTTACTGATAATCAGAAAGCTTTGTTCCAATCCTATGCTAAGGATAAGAACCTAGTTGCCTATGGTGCAGCAGGAACAGGTAAGACATTCATTACCCTCTACAATGCTCTAGGTGATGTGTTAGATCCACATACACCCTATGATAAGATTTATATTGTAAGGTCACTTGTTGCCACTAGGGAGATTGGTTTCTTACCTGGTGACCATGAGGATAAGTCTTACCTATACCAGATACCATACAAGAATATGGTTAAGTATATGTTTGAGATGCCTAGTGAGGCAGACTTTGAGATGTTGTATGGCAACCTCAAAGCACAGGAGACTATTGGATTCTGGAGCACCTCATTCATTAGGGGTACAACATTAGACAGAGCTATCATTATAGTTGATGAGTTTCAGAACTTGAATTTTCATGAATTAGATAGTATAATAACAAGGATAGGTACAGACTCCAAGATTATGTTCTGTGGAGATGCTACTCAGACTGACTTGATTAAACAGAATGAAAGGAATGGCATTCATGACTTCATGAATATCCTTAGGATCATGCCATCAGTAGACATCATTGAATTTGGTGTGGAAGATATAGTAAGGTCAGGTTTGTGTAAAGAATATCTACTGTCCAAAATGGAATTGAATTTATGAGTTTTACCCATTGTAATTTTTTAGGTGATCTTGAATTAGATAAAAGAGAAACTCCTGGTTGTAGGTTGTATCAGTTGCCAAGTGGTAAGTGGGTTCCATCTATTACATCAGTAACTTCTTTTTATAATAGACAGATTTTTATTAACTGGCGTAAGAAAATAGGAGAAGAGAAAGCTAATAAGATAACCAAGGCTGCTACTACTAGGGGTACTGATTATCATGAGGCAGCACAGGCATATCTAGAGAATAGAGAACTTAACTGGGATGATTATATGCCAGCAACTAAGTTCATGTTCCACCATGCTACACCATATCTGGACAAGATAAATAACATACACGCTATAGAGAGGACTCTCTACTCAGAATACCTTGGTCTTGCTGGTAGAGTTGATTGTATAGCGGAGTATGAGGGAGAGTTAGCAGTAATAGATTTTAAGACTTCAACAAAGATTAAACCAGAGAAGTGGTTGGAAAATTACTTTGTGCAGGAGATGTTCTATGCTGCTGCCTACTATGAGTTAACAGACATACCAGTCACTAAGTTAATCACCATCATGGTTACACCTAATGGTGAGGTAAAAGTGTTTGACAAAAGGAACAAAGGGGATTATATTAAACTTCTAGTCAAGTATATAAAAGAGTTTGTTAGTAACCACACTGGGGCGTAAATTGATGGACAATGAATTAGAAAAGGTTCTTGAGAAGAAATTCTTTTGTCCTACACGTTTTGCTCAAGCAATTGAACAACTTGTACTGGATAATAAAAACATGAATTACATTGATGCTATTGTGCATTTCTGTGAGCAGAATAGTATAGACTTGGAATCAGTTCCTAAACTGATACCTAAACCATTAAAGGAAAAGATTAAGTATCAAGCACAGGAACTTAATTTTTTAAAGAGAACATCCAGAGCTAAACTACCTATATTTTAATGATGCCCTTTGATTGCTATAAGATTTATCTTGCACTCAAAAATCATTTTACTAAAGATTCCTATGACTACCACAAGTATAATGGTAGAACCAGAGCAACAGTAGAGACTTTCTACAAGAGAAAGGATAGGTTCTGGTTTGAAAAGATGTGTAGGAAGAAGACTGAAAAGGAAGTAGAAGATTTTTTTGTAGCAAACTTTGTTTCATGCAGTGACCCTCAAACTTTATGGATTGGAGACCTGATGAAGAATGGAGACAGTAATTATATGGAGTGGTGTAGGAAAGTACAGTCACTCTCTTATGTCTTCAAGCAGGAAGTAGACTCACATATATCTGGTGGAGATTTTGATAAGTTGTTTGCTATAGAAGGTAGTAGACACCCTCAACTATTAAAGAAACATCTTCAAGGTAGTATATCTTTGGAGACTATGTTAATACTGGATAGGATACTAGGATATAAAAATAACTTTGATAATAAACTAGGTGATCCTGTGTGGAAGGTCACGTCTACTAGAATGAAAAAGTATTCTCCCTTCCTAAATATAGATGTATTCCACTACAAAAAAATCCTTAAGGATTTAGTACTTGACACTGCAAGGTGATTCAAGTATACTGGATACACACAAGCCAAATCTCAACAAATACGAGGTAATCTAAATGTCTTTTGATTCTCTAAGAAAGCAATCCAAACTGGGTTCTCTTACTGATAAGTTAGTAAAAGAAGTAGAGAAGATGAACTCTTCTCCAGGTGGAGCAGATGATAGATTCTGGAAAGCAGAACTGGATAAGACTGGCGTAGGGTCAGCAGTTATTCGTTTCTTACCAGCACCTGATGGGGAAGAACTCCCTTGGGTAAAAGTCTATTCACATGCATTCCAAGGACCAGGTGGATGGTACATTGAGAATTCTTTAACCACAGCAGGTGGTAAAGACCCTGTTTCTGACTACAACCGTACTCTATGGAACAGTGGTAATGATGCTGATAAGGATACAGTCCGTAAGCAAAAGCGTAAACTATCTTACTACTCAAATGTATATGTGGTAAGAGATCCTCTTCATCCAGAGAATGAGGGTAGAGTATTCCTATTCAAGTATGGTAAGAAAATATTTGATAAGGTTCTGGAAGCAATGCAACCAGAGTTTGATGATGAAACTCCAATCAATCCTTTTGACTTCTGGCAAGGAGCAAACTTCAAGCTGAAGATTGTGAAGAAGGATGGGTTCTGGAACTATGATAAGTCAGAGTTTGACAAGGTAGTACCTTTGTTAGATGATGATGATGCATTAGAGGCACTATGGAAGAAGGAGTATTCTCTTTCTGCTATTACTGCTCCTGATCAGTTCAAATCTTATGAAGATTTGGAGAGACGTTTGAAGACTGTCTTGGGACAGAAACCTGTCCAAGCTCCTAGATTAGATGAAGAAGTTGCTTCTGAATCTGAAGAACCAGTTGCAGTAGCTGCTGCTCCTTCAGGATCTTCTAATGAAGAAGATGAAGCACTCAGTTACTTTCAAAAGTTAGCTGATAGTTGAAATATAATCAGATCTGCTTGACCCTTCTGGTCATAGCAGCATACATTAATCTATTTAAATAGGTTACTGATACAGTCTAATATTTTCTCCTTTCTTTAAGGTGTTGCTTACATATTGAGCAGCACCTTTTTTATATGGCATGAAATCATCTAGGTCATTAAATATTACATTTAAATATTCAGGTTTCAATAAGAATATATTTCTTTTATCATCTTCTTTGTCTATTTCATACTGATAGTTTGTGACTGTTTGAGTCATGTTAGCTGCTGGAATAGTATGATAAGAATTATTATCATAGTATTCATAGTAGTATGCATTTCCAGTTCCTACATTACCTTCCACTGTAAAGGTAACTTGTTCTGTTCCTAGTATTTCTGGTTGCTTAACTTCTGGTATGGATGGTAGAACATATGTAAATCTTATAACTACATCTCCAACTTTAAGTACAGAAGTAACAGGGAATCTTCCATTATATACTTCATTAACTCCTTGGATTAAAACTTCACTATCAACAGTTAGATCTTTGATACCATTATACATGGTGACAGTTGCTATCTTAGAATCAGTTCCTGATATCTGATTAATTTTAGTGTTGATTGCTTGGATATAGTTTCCATTAGTTCTCCATTTATTAGGAGTTTCTAATCCACCAGGCAATATGATACCACCCTTAGTGTTTTTAATTTCTACAGTTTCATAGTGATGGACACCAGAATGTAATTCTGTATAGGTTCCATACTTCTCAAGAAGAACTTCATCTAATGATGATTGAGGTAGTGGCCATTCATCTTGTATGTTTAATATGTTATTAGATAAAAGCACTATCCAATCTAAAGATGAGTTATTATATTCTTTGAAAGCAACATTGTCTGGTCTATCATCACCAATAATTTTATACTTAGTAAAAAAGTTTAAGTTGCCAATGATATCAGGACGAAGTCTTCCTCTTTTAAATAAATTTTTTACATTAATGTAGTTGGAAATATCTGTGTTTCCTTTAGTCCTATTGACATATTCTAAGTTTGGTACTTGTCTGAAATAAGATTGTGTCATGGTTAGTATCCCATATCGTTAGAGTCTTCATCAATATCTTTAGAGTATATTGGATTCAGTTCTCCAAAACCCATGCTGACTGTGTAACTAGTCATAGAACCATCATCATAAGTCATGTATGATCCATCAGGTGCATATTGAACTTGAAAACTTGTAAGAGCACATGTTTTAATCTTATTTAAGAATGGATGTTGTTGTCCATTCTTATAATAGTATTTTAATTTAAATACATGAGGACTTTTTAAGAACATTTCTGTGTCACTTTTTATAGGCGCCATTGCTTTTTTAAAGAATTTAATAATTTTTCTTACTTCTTGTGCTTCATCTTGTTCTCTTGGTGTGAACCTAAAATTATAAGCAAACTGTCTCAAAGCAGGACCATTAAATAAAAGTTCTAGGTTAGGATTCATTACCTGACCAGTAGCACGTTTGAATACACCTTTATTTCCTACTGCTTCTCCTGCAAAATAAGCAGCTACTTTATCTGGTCCTACTTCATTTTTTATTTTTGTAAATGTGTCACCTAAGCCTTGAGTAAAAGCTTTAGCAGCTTCTGCTGCACCATCTTCAGCACTTTTTATGGCATCACCTGCTGTATTAGCAAGCGCAGCTGTTAAGGCATTGAGTCTATTATCTCCCCAGTCAGCACTATTTCCTTCTGCTAATCCTTGAGGTTCCATAGGAAGAAAGACAGTATGAGAACCTTTCTTTTTAGTCAATCCTCTATCTTCTGGTTCTCCATAGTCACCAGTTAATCCTATACCACCTTCACCAAATCCTCTTGGTTTATATTCATAAGCACATACTTTTAAGTAATCATAATCACCACTAACATCATTCTTTGGATATCTTAGAATAGATCCTCCTCTATTTACAGTTGATTTTCCATTAGCATCTTTATTATTATCAGCAATTGTTGCATAAATGTTTGTGGTTTCTGGCTCCTCAGAACTTATGTTGGAAGAATTTTTCCCTGTTGCTTTCTTGAATATATCTTTATATGTTTTATCTGTTAATGCTTTAGCCATCCATTCATCACTTGCTCCTAACTTGCCAAGATAGTTAGTACCAAATTTTAAATTATATATTTTTGCATAATCTATTTCATCTAAATCACTATTATAATAATCTCCTGCCAATTCTATTTCTGTTTGAGTAAGAGCTGCTCCAGTAGAAGTTCTAACCACAGTCGCAATAGTATCCTCTGTCTTAGTGACAAAGGATTTACCATCTTTTAAAAATTCTTTACTAATGACTGTCATTAATATCTTTTTAGTTATTTAGTCTTAAAGTTTGCATAAGAAAGTGAACGCATATATTCTATCTCATCATTCTGTATTACATGTAGTCTTCCTACTATCTCATTCCATGTATAGTTCCTTGATGTTCCCCAATGAAAGTTAAGTCCTTGGAACCCCCATCTATCTACAAAGGTAACAGCAACTAGTGGGAACTCATCAAATACACCAGGAGTTTTAGCATTATATACAAAGGTATAATATCCACCTGCATCAGGAACTATTTCTGTTTCACTAAACACCTCCATGATGCTCATCATAATATCATCAGCATCATTTAGTCCTTCAATTTGTTCTTGAAGTTCTTCTGTTCTTTCTGACATTATTTAATACCTAATTCATCTTCTGTGATTAATTTGAATTCAATTCTTCTATCTAAACAATACTCTTGTGCTGCTTTCCATTTAGCTTGGTTAATAGCATAGGTAGTAAGTTCATACAGATATGATTTAGTTACTCTAGTTTTTTTCTTTGGTGGTCTAGTTTGCTTCTTTGGTTTCACCTCAACCACATAAGTTTTGATGCTACCATTACTTTCTCTCACCTTCATTAGAAAGTCTGGGAAGTATTTGTGAGGTCTTTTATCTACAGGAGACATGTATGGAATACTTATCTCCTCAGAAGCCCATGCTATAATATTATTATTCAGGTCACAGTATCTACAGAACTTACGTTCCCAACTACTACGACATATTATATTATTGTGATTGCCTTGATACTTTTGAGGATACTTTGGATGGTATCTACTCTTAATACTTTCAGCCATCTCTTATACATAATATATAATCTCAAATATTTATAGATGGCAGGGGTCAAGCCAGAAAAGTTAACAGTATCTACTATAAAGTCTAGGTTGCTGAATGTAGCACAAACTTCTTTATATAGATTAACCCTACCAGTTCCTACAGCAGTGAGGAATAGTTTAGGATTTAGTGCGATAGATTATGATAATATCAATTTAATGTGTTCTGAAGCAACCCTTCCAGGTTCTAGTATAACCACTCATGAAGTCACTAATGATTATCATGGTGTTACTGAGAAGATGGGTTATAGGAGAATGTATGATGAGACTATTGGATTAACTTTTTATGTAGATAGAAACTATAAGGTGATTGAATTATTAGAAGGGTGGATGGATTATATAACTGGTATTAATAATAAAGATAAATTTAAAAGTCCTTATAAAAATTATAGGATGTCTTATCCTACAACATATAAGCAGGATATATACTTAACTAAATTTGAAAAGGATCAGTTTAGTAGAGACTATAGTGATAGTAGAGGGGGTTCTAGAACTACATCCAGATCTATTCTTGATTACACTTTTATTAATTCATTTCCTTTATCTCTAACTGCTATCCCAGTATCCTATGAGGATAGTCAAGTTTTAAAATGTAGTGTATCATTTAATTTTATTAGATATATCATGGAACCAAACACATCACTTGTTACTAGTGATGGTATAGTAAATAGGAGAGATCCTACTATGGGAATGAATGATCAACTACGTTCAATCCAGTCAGGATTTGCGTGATAAATAAGACACTGAAAGAATTATTATGCCATTACCTACCATTGTTACCCCAACTTATGAACTTGAGTTGCCATCTACAGGAAAGAAAGTTAAGTATAGACCCTTCCTAGTTAAAGAAGAAAAGTTATTAGTCCTAGCATTAGAGACTGAGAATACAAAAGATATTTCAACAGCAATTAAAACTGTATTGAAGAGTTGTATTCAAAGTAGAGGAGTGAAGGTAGAGAACCTTCCTACTTTTGATATTGAATATCTATTCCTTAACATCAGAGGTAAGTCTGTTGGTGAGGATATAGAAGTTAATTTAATTTCTCCTGATGATGAGGTAACTGAAGTTCCAGTTACTATTAATATAGATGATATTAAAATTCAAAAGAGTGAAGATCATAATAAGAAGGTTAAGTTAGATGATACTTTAATGATGGAGATGAAGTATCCATCACTAGATCAATTCATTCAAAGTAATTTTGATTTTGGTGATGAGGTAAGTATGGATCAATCATTTGATTTGATTTCATCTTGCATTGATAAAATTTATAATGAAGAGGAGGTATGGTCTACTGCTGACTGTACTAAGAAGGAAGTAAAAGAATTTCTTGAACAGATGAACAGCATGCAGTTCAAGGAGATTGAAAAATTCTTTGAGACAATGCCTAAGTTATCTCATAGTGTGACCTTCACTAATCCTAAGACTAAGGTTGAAAGCACTGTAGTATTGGAAGGGTTATCGTCTTTTTTCGCTTAGGCATGGTGCATATGGATCTAGAGGGTTATTATAAAATTAATTTCGCTCTATTACAGTACCATAAATATTCATTAACAGAAGTTGAAAACTTAATCCCTTGGGAGAGAGACATCTACATTGGTATGTTGAAACAACATCTTGAGGATGAAAAACTCAAGCAACAACAAGCAAGTAACTGATGCCTAGTCATTACAACCCTGACGAATTTTCACAGATACATAAGACTTTAAGTAAATCCTTTGTGATGCAAAGGAAAACTTTGGTGCGAGTTCTTGGGCTTGAAGGAAGAGTTAGTGAGTTAGAATTACAACAGGCAGCAGAAGAACAAGCTAAGGAAGGTATAGATGAGATATTAAATGATATACATGAAGCAAAGGAAGAAGAAGTAGGTGGAACTAAAACTAAAACAAAAACAAAACCAAAGACTAAAAGAAAACCAAAGGTTAAGAAGACAAGAGTTAAGGGTAAGAGAATACGTAAACCAAAGATAGATGCTGATAAATTTAAGAGAGGAACTTCTCAAGAGACTGTAGAAGAAAGATTAAAAAGACAGGATAGGAATAGACAAGAGACTGCTGCAGCAGAAGAACATAAACAAACTGATGAGTATAAAGAAACTACTTCTGGTACTGATGCTAAAGGAGAATATTTAAGTGCTGATGAGAGGAAAAGGAAATTTAAAGCAGCTAAATTTATGAATAAAACTGGATTAGATCCTCAGGATATTAAACCAGAAACTGAAGCAGAGATGGGTGATGGTAAGAAAGATAATGTTATTGCGTTTTTAAATGGAGATGTTAAAGATAATTTAGATGATGTTAGAGATGATTTAAAACAAATTGAGGGTCTATTAAAGGATCAGAATAAGTCTGCTGATGATCAGTATGAAGAGATGAGGCAGGGAATTCTTACTGCTAAAAAGAAAAAGAGAGAAGAAGATTTAGAGGGTAAGGATAAGAAACCAGGTGGTGGGTTGAAAGATAAGATGTTAGGTATGATAACTAAACCTGCTGAAAGTTTCTTTAATAAGATAATAAAATTTATAACTATGACCTTCTTAGGGTCAGTAGTGAATAGGATATTAGGTATACTCAATGATCCTGCTCAACTTTTAGACCCTATTAAGAAGTTTTTTAATGCTATTATTGGGATGGTGAATGTAGTTATAAAAGCATTGTGGGATATTACTGGAGCTCCTATTAATTTTATTATAGGTGGTATTAATGATGGAGCTAAGTTTATAATAGATAGCATCAATAGTGTGAGTAGTAAGTTAAATTTACCAGAGATACCTGAATTTAGCATACCTTTAGTTCCTGGTCCCCCTCAAGTTCCAGAGATACCTTTATCTAAAACTGCTCAAGCAAAGAATGAAGAAGCAGTGGGAATGGCTGGTGGTGGACTAGTTCCTGGATATGAAAATGGAGGTGTAGTAACTGATCCAGAAGAGAAAAAACAACAAGAAGCATATATGCTTAAGTATGTTAATGAAGAAAGAGCAATGCAGGGTTTGGAACCTTTAAATGATTTAACTTATGCTCCAGGTGTGGAACTTACAAAGATGATGGGTCCAGGTCCAAGAACAAAAGAAACATCAGATACTTTTACAGATCTTGATAGGGGTATCGAGACCACATCAACATCAAAAACAGTTGATGGTAAAACTACTTTTGGTGCATCAATGAGGCAAACAACAGAAGAAGATAGGCAGAAGTTTTTTGCAGAAAACCCACAAGCAGCACAATTATTAAATATCAAGAATCAGGCTGAACTAGATGGTTTAGGTGCTGACATATCTGCAAAGGCAAAAATGAGTGGTGGTGGAATAGTACCTAGTCCCTATCCAACAACCAATCTTCTTGGTATGGGTCACAATGTTATCAATACTGCTCCTAATAATATCATGGGATATAATAAAGGAGGTAAAGTTCCTGGTAAAGGCACTGGAGATACAGTACCAGCAATGCTAACTCCAGGTGAGTTTGTAATGAGTAAAGGTGCAGTAGATCAGATTGGTGCTGATAAATTGATGGCAATGAATTCAGCAGGTGGTGGAACTAATATGCCTAAGTTGATGAAGTTTGCTGGTGGTGGAATGGTTCCTGGTATAGATCCTCCTAGTAAAAGAAAAGGAAAGGTAACTATAATACGTGCAGGTGGAAGTCAATCTTCTCCTCAGGCATCTGGTTCAGGTGATGGTGGTTACAAACCTCCTAGTTTTTCATCTACTGATCCTAATAATATGAATAAAGTTGTAATTAAATCACTCTACAATATGGTGGGTTAAGATATGGCTTGGGCAGCATTATTAAAATCAGCAGGTAGTAAAGCAGCAATGCAAAGTGGAAAGAAGATTGCGGAAAATATTACTAAGAAAGTTACTGAGAAAAAATCTAAAGTAACAGGAAAGGGTATAGCAAATAAGATGTTAGGTGGTGGAGGTGAGTCTTCTGGAGGAGGAGCATTAGTAGTTAGACCTTCTAGTTCTATAGTTTCTAGTCCTGCAGGTGGTTTATTGCCCACTAAAGTTGATGAAGGTGGATCATTAGTTGTTAAGAGTAAGGGAGCTGATGATCTAGGACTCACTCCTTTCATGGAGTCTATAACTGGTGTTAAGGAGAGTGTAAATTCTATTAAAGAATCTTTAAATAATAACTCAAAAGATGCTGAAAAAAGATTAGAGAAGCAAAGATTATTAAATGCTCAGTTAAAAAAAGAAGAACAGGAAGAAAAGTTAGAGACTAAAAAACCTGGAATAGGTAAAAAGTTATTAGCACCAGCCACTAAAGCTGGCAAAAGTTTCTTAGAGAAACTAAAAACATTTTTTACTAATGTTCTTCTTGGTGTTCTTATTAATGGTTTGATAGGAGGACAGAGAGATGTTGTAGTAGCATTTTTAGCAGGATATAAAGCCTATAGGATGGCTAAGCAGGCTGCTATAAAATTTGTCTTTAAACTTGGTAGTAGTATTAAGAAGGGTCTTAAAGGGGCAGCAGGTCAGTTAGGAAAGACTGGAAAAAGTATTTTTCAAACACTTGTTAGTGTAGGTAATAAATTAAAAGCATGGGTAGCAAAGGGAATTAAAACTGTTATAAAGGGGCTTACTGAAGCAGCTAAAAAAACACCTCAAGCAATAAAAACTGGACAAAAGATTCTTCAAAAAGTAAAACCTATACAAAGATTAAGAGATGCTGGTTCAGCAATTAATAAATTTAGAAAAAATCCATTACAAACTTTAAAATCTATTAAGGATAGTGGAATAGGACAAAGGGTTGGTGGATTATTTAATAAGGCTAAGAATTTTAAACTACCTAAGCCAGAAAATATTTGGAAAAGTATTCAAAATTTAGGAGCTAAAGGACTTAAGGGTATTAAGGAGAGTGGAATTGGAAAATCAATAGGTGGTAAGTGGTCGCAGATAAGTCAGTGGGCATCTAACTTACAGAAAAATATGATGAGTAACCTTGATGATATGGTTAAGGGTGGTATGGAAACAGCTAATAAATGGGGTAAGAATTGGAATAAGTTTAAGGATCTGGCTACAAATCCAAAGAAATTACTTGAGGTAGTGAAGAAAGCACTTGATGGTAAAGTTAAAAATGTACTCAATAAGAATCCTCTTATTAATAATATTCAGAAATTAAAAAGCATGAACCCTAAGGAGGTAGGTGCTGCTCTTTCAAAATCTATAAAGAATCTTGGTAAGAATAAGAATTTTTTAAAAGTAACAAAGGGTTTAAAATCTGCTAGAAAATTAAAGATTCAAGGATTGGATGCAGTATTAGCTGCTCTTCTAGGTTTGCTTGATTATGTTGCTTTGGGGGAGTCACCTATCAATGCTGTTCTTAGAGCATCAGGATCTTTAATAGGATATACTATGGGAGCTGCAGCAGGTCTTTCTATACCAGTTCCAGGTGCTTCTTTTGTTACTGGTATGGCTGGTGCATGGGCAGGAGAAAAAGCTGCTGATGTTATTGCACGAGAATTATCTAAGACTGACTTAGGAAAAACACCAGATCCTTTGATGAAGGATGGTAGAATGTGGGTAAGAAATCCTTTTAGTGATGAAGCTAAGGAGTCTAGAAAACAAGCAGATGAAAGTACAGTAGCTAAGATGGGAGAAACTTCCAAGGAAGATGTATCTAAGGACATCTCATTATCAGCATCCTATGAAGAAGAAGAGGATAGCACTGTAATCATAGATGGTGGTGGTCAACAATCATCTTCTGCTCCATCTCAAGCACACAAAACTAAGTTCATTCCTCTAGGATTGAGCAAAGAAACTATAGTAAATAGTCAGTATGAGTCTTCATCTAAAGCAGCTCTGTATAAGGTATAAGAATGGCAAGTAAAGTATCTACAAGAGAAGGTAATATAAGAGAGTTTGTACTCCATCAAGCAAAGGATGGTGGAAACTCTATTGATGCTTCTGGAGCAGCAGTGGATATAAAATACTATGAAGATGTGTTATCCAATACAGTATCTTTAAGTGCAATTATGACTGAGAGTGGAGAGAGTGATAATAAAAAGATGGGTAACAAAGGTATTTTAGATGGTCTTCCAGTGCGTGGAGGAGAACCTGCTACTATTGTTATAGAAGATCATGATGGACATAAGTTATCATTTAAAAATGATAGTAAGTTGTATGTAAATAGAGTGAGGAATGTTATTGCTGGTACTCAGAAGGATGTATACAGTATGGACTTTACTTCTAGAGAATTATTTGCTAATGAACAGTGTAGAGTAGTAAAAAGATATGATGGTAAGGTATCTGAGAATATAAAAAAGATACTTGAAGATGCTACATCAGGAAGTGTTGGTATAAAAACTAAGAAGAAAGTTACTGTTGATGATTCTAATAGCTATAATTTTATAGGTAATGATAGAAAACCTTTTTATGTTTGCACTTGGTTAGCATCTAAGGCTGCTCCATCAGATGGAAGTTTGAAAGGAGGGACAGCAGGATACCTTTTTTATGAGACACATGATGGATTTAATTTTAGATCTATTGATCTTTTATTTAAACAAAAATCTAAAGGTAATTATCTATTCAGCAATACAAATGATAATCCAAAAGAATATGATGGTAAAATTATCACCTATGATATTGATAGGAACATTGATTTACAAAACAATTTAATGATGGGAACCTATTCTAATAGAAGTTTGTTCTTTGATTTCTATGCCATGAATTATCAGGTAAGAAATTTTAATGTTGATTCATCTGGTCCTGCTAAGAGTAAAGAGGGTGGAAGTAAGGGTAAAATTGTTACTGCAGGTACAGATGATATTGATTCTGTTGCAGATGAATTTAGAAAACCTATTTCTAGGTTGATGAATAAAGTTTTGGATGTAGGGACTCTTCCACCTGGTAAGGATATAGAAGCTCAATTGAAAGCATGGAAAGAGAATCCTGACAATGCTACTTACGATGCTGCTGATATTATGGTACAATCTATAATGAGATACAATCAATTGTTCTCAATTAAAATAAATATTATGATAGCAGGAGATTTTAGTCTTCGTGCTGGTGACTTGATTCATTGTGAGTTTCCTCAATTATCTACTGATCCTAATACTCAGTACAATAAGAGAAGTGGAGGCATATATATGATATCAAGTCTCTGTCATAGTATTACTCCAGGAGAAACTTATACTAGTTTAACTCTTGTGAGAGATACATTTGGAAGAAAATCTTTTTAGAGGGATTAATTTATGACCACTCCAACCCCAAAGCATGATTTAGATCATGAAGTTTACATTGATCCTAAGGATCATAAAGAACATATCAATCATGGTATGATTGAGTATAGTGAGAAGGATTTGGAGATGCATAATGATGCTTTCCATGCTCACTCAGATGATGAAGTAAATTCTAATGATGGTAAGATTAATGATTGGCATGAGAGGCATAGTGATGAGCATCTAGAAGTATATTGTGACAATCATCCAGACTCATTAGAGTGTAGAGTATATGACGATTAATGATTGAACAAGGACTAATAAAAACCCATTTCGTTGGGAAGGATGGATTTATATGGTGGATTGGTCAGGTTGTAGACCAAACAAAATGGGCTGGCAACCTACCAGAAACACCAACTAAAACCACAAAGCAGCAAAAAGGATTTGACTTTAGATATAAAGTCAGGATCATGGGGTATCATACTGCTGTGCCTGGTGATTTGAGTGATGATGATTTGCCTTGGGCATCTGTCATGCTTCCAGTTACTGCTGGAACATCTGGTGGCGCAAGACAGACTCCTCAGTTGAGGCAGGGTAACTTTGTGTATGGTTTCTTCCTAGATGGAGAGGATGCTCAACAACCTATTATCATGGGTGTGATTGGTTACAACCAATACACTGCAGTGATGAAGAATGTACCAGACACACCATTTGCTCCTTTCAGTGGATATACTGTCAAAGATACTATTCCTAGAGATGCTTTAGGTACTACTCAAGAAGAAGCTGAGGCTGTACCTGATACTATTAAACCCAAAGGTGGTCAAGGTAATAAAGGTAGGAGTAACAATAAAGAAGTTATGGAGTCTCCTGTCTCCCTAATAGGAAGGAAGACTGGAGCAAGTAAAGAAGCATATGAAAATGAAAGTAAACCAAGGATAATACCTACCATTAGTAAGTGTGAACCAGCTCCTGTTGTAGGAATACAGAGAGAGATGAAGAATATGCTTGCTGAAGTGAAGAGAATTCAAAAGAGTGCTAATGATTGGGAGACTAAAGTATCTACTAAGATTGATAATATTGAGAAAGAAATTGCTAAGGTAAAGGATAATGCTACCAAGGCTATTGCTGGAGATGTCAAGAGAATAACTGCTGAGATTCAAAAGAATGCTTTAAAGAAAGTTAATGATGCTTTGAGCGAGTCTTATAATGAAGTCTTTCCTACTGAGTTACCTCAATTAAAAGTAGAAGTGGAGATAGCTAATGATGAATTGGCATGTTTGTTTAAAAATATAATGAAGAATCTTACTGGAATGGTAGGAGGATTTTTAGATCAGATAATGGATAGATTTATTACTTCACCCCCATGTGCAACTGAAAACTTTATAGGTTCATTACTTGGTAAGATTACTGGTCTTATAGACTCAGCGATCAGTTCTGTGATGGCTCCTATCAAATCTTTGCTTGCTGGTATGGGTGCAGCATCTGCTTCTCTTGATGGTGTGATGGGATTTGCTACTGATGCTCTTTCATTTTTATCTTGTGAAGAAGAACCTAGATGTTCTGAAGTTAAGGAATGGAATTCTATTAGTGGAGCAGAGAAATCAGCAACTCTAGATTTGTTCTCTATAGTTAATAAAGCAAAAGAAGCTGCTTCATTAGTTCAGAATGCAGTGGAAGGTGTTACTAATATTGGTGATACTCTTTCAGATATTGCTAAGAATGCTAATTTTTCAGATGCATTTAAAAATGATTGTAATGTAGGACCAGTCAATTGTGGACCACCTACTGTTGAGTTTATAGGTGGAGGTGGTAGTGGAGCAACAGGAAATGTTATAGTCAGTGCTCTTACTACTGTGTTGGGTGTAGATATTATTACTCCTGGTGGAAGATATATAGGTGCTCCAAGACTTAAGTTTACTGATGCATGTAATAAGGGTAGAGGAGCCACTGGTAGAGCAATTATGGGTCAGGTTCCAGTTCAAGTAACATCAACTTTACCTGATGGAACTACTACCACAGGTCCAGATCCTACAGGAGAAACTACCTTAGGAATAACTGGAGTTGTAATAGACAATACTGGTATTGATTATCTTCCTGCTCCAGATGGAAGTCAGGGTGGAGATGGTCATACATGGGCAGAGGCTGATGAAACTACTATAAAAAGAGAAGATGGAACATATGATACTCCATACAAACCAGGAACTGTAGTAGAAGTTTGTCCAGGTGATGAGGTAACTTCTCCTGGTGGTCAAGTTAATGTTATAGTTGGAACAGAGTGTAGTAACATTACAGCACAACCTCCTGTAGATAAACCAACAGGGGGATCATTCCCATCATTAGATACAGGAGATTATCCTGTGGTACTTGAGATAGATGATATTAATGTTCTTGAACCTGGATTTGGGTACGATCCAAATGATAAGGTAGTGGTAGGCAATGGAGCAGAGATTAAAATTAAAACAGATGCTTTGGGTTCTGTCACTGGAGTAGATGTAGTCAATGGTGGCATAGGATTTAATGAAGACCCAGACATTTACATTCAGAGTGAATCAGGTTATAATGCTAAGTTGATGCCTATATTTAAGGTAAATAGAGTGGGAGATGATGTAGCACCTGAGGCAGTGGATGCTACTGCAGTCATTCAAGTCATAGATTGTGTAGGTAAATTCTAATGTCTCAACAAGAAAATAAACATCCTTATCAAGCAGGAACTGAACATGGATACATCAGTTTTGGTGAGGTTAATACCTATTCTAATGAAATAGATGCCTGTAAGATTCAGAGTGGACCTGATGGAGGTCGTCATTATATTAGGATGCAAGAGACTGGTAGTAAGGAGAATGGTTCAAAAGGATCTACTCATATAGTATGTCCAGGTGCTCTTACTGCTTTGACTGGTAAGGATATTGTAAACTATCCTGAAGGTTCTGATACTCCTAGAGATCTTCCTGCCATCTACTATGAGGCAGAGAATGGTGACATCATCTTGACAGCACCAAGAGGAAAGATTAAAATAGCAGCAGAGGCTATTGAAATTATTGCCAAGGGTTCTGATGGTAGGACTGGTGTGGTAAATATCAATGCTGATGATAAAATTTTACTAGATGCTCAGACTATTGATATACAATCAAAAGTATCTACTAAAATATTTTCAGAGAAGACTGTGGACATGATTGGTAAAGGAATCATGAATGTCTATGGTGGGTTGGTTGACTTTGCTGACAGAACTACTAAAGGGAAACCATCTAAGTTCCCATCTATTAATGAGGAAAGAAACAAATGAAATTTGGCAACATTCTTGTAGGAAAAAGATTGTTCGTTGGTTTAGGTAAACCAAAGGCATTAGGTAGAGGAACAAAGGATGAAATAAGAGGAACAGCATACTTTGAAGGACCTGTTCAGGTAGGAAGAGACACTGAGTATGATGAAGTTAGTGCAACAGTAATGATTGCGGAAGAATATAACACAGATACTATGCTGAGACCTTCTCTATCAGTAGAAGTAAAAGGTAATGTTAATATTGAAGGTGATGGAAAAACTACTTATGGTATGGAAGTAGGAGGAGGTGCTCAAGATCCTTTACATGTAAAAGGAGATATAATATGTGATGCTATTTCTCCTAGTAGATTATCTGCAAGATTTAAGGTTGCAGATGAAAAACCAAAACCATTTGATCTTGTTCATCCAAGTAAAGGAGAGGGACAGAGACTTAGATATGCTTGTATTGAGGGACCAGAAGTTGGAGTTTATTATAGAGGAAGAGTAAGAAATAAAAATAATGTTATTACTCTTCCTTCTTATTGGAAAGACTTAGTTCATACTGATAGTATTTCAGTTCAACTTCAACCTATTGGAGCTCATCAAAATGTGATAGTAAAGAGATGGGATGATTCATACATTTATCTTCAAGCTCAAGGAGGGATGCCAGTTGATTGTTTCTTCCATGTTTATGCTGAAAGAAAGGATGTAAATAAATTAGTAGTTGAATATAAGGGAGATGGTTGGGAAGATTATCCTGACCCAGAATATAATGATCCCAAATATGGTGGTCAAAATACAGTAACAGGTTGAGATTTAAAAAATGAATGATGATTTATTATCCAAGTGTGTCATAGACACCAGCAAAAGAACAGTGTATTTGTATTCAGATGGAGGTGATAAGAAGACAGTGAATTGTGATACAGTAGAAGAGTTTATGAACGTGCTTAGCTTTGTACGTGATAAGGTAGAAGAAGAGAGGGTATTTTATTCAGACCCTCTCTGAGGGAAAATCAACTTTTTATTCCAAAAAAGGGGCAAAAAAAACTCTGGGCAAAAATTGCCCTATTAGTTTTTTTCGGATTCTATTTCACGCTTTAATTCTTGCTTCATTGCTTCACGTGCTCTTATTGCTTGTTTTTGCTCTGCTTCCTTTTCACGTTGTTTTTGAACTTTTTTCCTTTCTTTCTCCATATTGCTATTTACCATATCGCGGTATGAAACTGCTTTCTTTTTACGATCTTCAATTTGCTTCTTTTGCTTAGATTGCATTTCCTTTCTTCTTTGCTCTAAATCTTCTTTTAGGTCAGAATATGATTTCATTTTATCAGCATTTTTTAAATATTTAGTTGAATATATATGTGATGATAAATAATCTTAACGGATAACGAATTAGTAAAAATGGGTCTTTCCAGATTAGATAATTTTCTTAAGTCAGTTCGTGGTAGTGTCATCTATGTTGACCCTGGCAGTCTTGATGCTACTGATAGCATTGAGAACCAAGGTAACTCACTAACTAGACCCTTTAAGACTATTCAGAGGGCATTAGTAGAAGCTTCTAGATTCTCATATCAGAAGGGATTGGATAATGATAGATTTGCTAAAACAACTATAGTATTATATCCAGGTGAACACACTGTTGATAATAGACCAGGTTGGATACCCATAGGATCTAATAATTACAGACTAAGAAGTGGAGAGACATCTAGTAATTTTGGTGCATGGGACTTAACAAGTAATTTTGACCTTACATCCACTACTAACCAACTTTATAAGTTGAATAGTATCTATGGTGGTGTAATTATCCCACGTGGTGTTTCTTTGGTTGCAATGGATCTTAGGAAAACTAAGATTCGTCCAAAATATGTTCCAAACCCAGAAAATACAAATATTGGCAGATCTGCTGTTTTCAGAGTAACTGGTGGATGCTATTTTTGGCAATTTACCATCTTAGATGCAGATCCTAATGGATTGTGCTTTAAGGATTATACTACAAACACCTATGTTCCCAATTTTTCACATAATAAGCTAACTTGCTTTGAATATGCTGATGGTGTCAATAATATCAATATTGATGATACCTTTATCACCATCAGCAAATAGACCACACATACCATAAACTGACCTTAAGGAGCAGTTGAAGATATATGGAGATGATGATGTAACAGTATCTACAGTTACATTAGCAGTAGCACTAGCAATGGTTGGAAGTGGATCATCTGGAGCACTTTGAACCTTATACTGAATATTGGTAGCATCTACCTTATTAGATACCACAAACTGTCCATCATAACCAGTTCCTGCATTAGTGATTCTTAAAGGAGTATCAACGTCAAATGCTGTAGCACCTGTAGCAGA
>JACLAC010021990.1_pt1 | contig 27932 bp, 29 predicted proteins | sample 8027881 | NCBI WGS metagenome assembly JACLAC01 (sample SAMN15725517, study PRJNA655200) | protist metagenome | isolation source: fluorescence activated cell sorting (FACS) single amplified genomes of... | place: Spain: Blaines Bay Microbial Observatory, Mediterranean Sea | collected 2016-01-19 | reverse complement strand
GACGCGCTGACGGTTACGGGCAAGTCGCTCGGCGAAAATATCGCAGGTACGGTCTGTTACGACCGCGAGGTGATCGCGCCGATGGAAAAACCGTTGATTGAGGCGGCCGGTCTGGCCGTTTTACGCGGCAATCTCTGCGAGGACGGTGCCATTATCAAGCCTTCGGCTGCAACGCCGGAACTGATGCAGCACCGAGGCCGGGCGGTGGTCTTCGAGACCATCGAGGATTATAACGAGCGCATCGACAGCCCCGATCTGGATGTAGATGAAAAGAGCGTCCTGGTACTGCAGAACGTCGGGCCGGTCGGTTATCCGGGCATGGCCGAGGTCGGCAATATGGGTTTGCCGATGAAGCTGCTGGAAAAAGGCGTGCGTGACATCGTGCGCATCTCCGACGGCCGCATGAGCGGTACGGCTTATGGCACGGTGGTGTTGCATGTCGCGCCTGAGGCGGCGATCGGCGGCAATTTGGCGCTGGTGCGCAACGGGGATATGATCGAGTTGGACGTCGCGGGGCGGCGTTTGCACTTGGACGTGTCCGAAGAAGAGCTGACAAAACGCCGCGCGGAATGGAAACGACCCGAACCGCATGATATTCGCGGTTATGTCAGCCTCTATACTGATCATGTGCTACAGGCCGATAAAGGGGTAGACTTCGATTTCCTGGTCGGCAAGTCGAGTTCGGTGGTTACGCGCGAGGCGCATTGACCTTTATTCACTATAGACCGGAGCTAAATCGATGAAGATTGCTACGATAGAACAGTTTTTCCCCTATCAGCGGATGCGCCTGGTCAGGATCACCACCGATAATGGCCTCGTCGGTTGGGGAGAGACGACACTTGAGGGAAAACCCAAGAGCACTTGGGGAGCGGTGGAGGAACTGGCGGAATATTTTATCGGCAAAGACCCGCTGAGAATCGAGCACCACTGGCAGCACGTTTACCGCTCGGCTTTTTTCCGCGGCGGCAATGTGTTGATGAGCGCGCTGTCAGGCATCGATCAGGCATTGTGGGATATTGCCGGTAAACACTACGATGTGCCGGCCTATAAACTGATGGGCGGCGCGGTCCGCGATCGGATCCGCGTTTATGCGCATTGGGGTATCCGCAGCGATACAGACGAGGCGCTTACGGCTTCTAGGGAGCGCCTCGATATACTGATGAAAAAAGGCTACACTGCTTTTAAGTCGGGGCCTCCAGGAACTTGGCGTGCGCACGAGCCGCCTTCGCGCATTGATGCCTTCGTCAAAAACGCCTATCTGATGCGCGAGTGGGTCGGCGACGATATAGAATTGTGCTTCGATTTTCACGGTAAGATGGCGCCTGGGCTGGCCATTGAGGTTTGCCATGAGCTTAAGGGCATGCGGCCGATGTTCGTTGAAGAGCCGATCCCACAGGAAAACGCGCAGGCGCTCAAAGAAGTTTCCGACCACGTGCCCTTCCCGATCGCCACGGGTGAGCGGCTGTTGTCGCGCTGGGAGTTCAAAGAGCTCTTTGAGAAGCAGGCGGTGTCCTATATACAACCCGACGCTTCGCACGCGGGCGGCATCACTGAACTGAAGAAGATTGCCAATATGGCCGAGGTCTATTATATCCACATCCTGCCGCATTGCGCGATTGGTCCGGTCGCCTTTTCCGCCTGTATGCAGGTGGATGCGGTGGTACCCAATTTTCTCTGCCAGGAGCAGGTTGATATTGGCCTCGGTGAGGGTTTGATAGAAGAACCGTGGGAGGTCGTCGACGGTCATGTCGAGTTGCCGACTAAACCAGGGCTGGGTTTCGAGTTGATTGCGTCAGAGGTAGAAAAGAATATCGAATATACCGAAGAACTGGGTGGCGAACTCTACTACGAGAACGACGGCAGTGTCGCGGATTGGTAGGGGGTGTGTCTCGGCGCGCTTTCGAAAAACTTGTAGAAAAGGCGTTAGAGCGCTTGCCGGAGGAATTTCGGCAGGCGCTCGATAATTTGGCGATTGTCATCGAGGACTGGCCAGATCCTGCAATCGTCGAGGAGATCACCGGTGACTCGGAGGAAGTGCTCTACGGGCTGTTCACCGGTACGCCGCTGCCCGAGCGGCGCTTTGATGACAGTGGCGATTTACCTGCTGTGATAGCGCTTTATCAGGGGCCATTAGAAGAAGATTTTCTCGAGCGAGCCGAACTGGCGAGAGAAGTTGAGATTACTCTGGTCCACGAGTTGGCGCATTTTATGGGGTTTGATGAGGATGTGGTCAGAGAATACGGCTATGAATAATCGATATTTTTTGCACCATGAGTCTGATTTTGCGGCATCTCGCATCTGCTCAGCAGTACCGAGGCCCACAATGCAGGACTATTCTCCCTTTGTCGCCTTCGCAAAAAATCGTTGCCGCCGGCCGCTTAGGTCGCTCGCAGAACAAGCAGACCGCTGATTCTCCCGTTCATTGCCGATCTTATCACCGGGTTGTCTATCCATGCCGGCCCGTCTGATTCGCTAGGACCCGTTGAACCGGCTCAAACGCCAATTCGGGCAGCGGATCTTTTTTGCCAACCCATTCGCGGCGATTTCAATGGGTAGTTGATTCGTGTTTCCCAAAAAAGATAGGGCGATGCGCGTTAACGCGCATCGCCCTACACAGATATTTTATAGATCTACGTCTTAGAAATTTTTACCTACAAAGACCATGTTTCCCTTTGTGTCGGGATTGATCTGGTATGAACCAAAATAATCACCATGAGAAACGTTGGCGCCAATCAAGGCAAGCATCGGATCGCCGTCGGATGTATACTTCTCATTGCCGAGGCCTAAGATCAAGCCAACATCAGCATCTCCTACTTCACCCAAGTTGTAGCCAAGTTCAACCCATAGGTCGGTATTTCCATTTAAAACGTCTACAGCGACTGCTCCACTTAGGTCACCAGACTCATACGAGGCCATGACTTCGATTAGATGATCGCCTACTTTAAAAAGATCAGGGGATGCATCTGTATAGTCGGTGATTGTAACGTTGACAGGCCCGGCGTCTAAGCTAACGTAAATATTTGTTTCTTGGTCGGCTCCATCTATACTCCGAGAAGCCCAAGTCCCGATATTCAGGGTGCCCGTAGAGTAGTTGATGGTGGGTTGTACGGACATGGCACCAGATGCTACTGCTCCGCGAAATAGGTATTGACTGACTACGTCAGCGCTGATGCTTACTTCGGCAAAAGCCTGGCTGGTCAACCCGGTCAGCAATGCTGCAGAGAGAAGAAACTTTCTCATCAATATTCCTCCAAGAATGTATGTAAAAGCTAATTTAAACCCATTCAGGTTTAAACTAATCAAGATTTATCTAATATATGGCAATGTCATTATTATGTCGATTCGAATTTGATTATAAATATTGTCGCTTGGGGTACACAAACTTACGAATAAACCGCTGCAAAACTTCGGAAATTATACATGACCTTGAGATGTGTGAGTGATCGTTCACTTAGTATTCTAGCGGTTTATCGAGCGGGAATTTCGATTGCCTAAATCGGCATCGATTCCCTATATACAAAGACAATTTGTCGTATTATGCACCTACTATTATCATTTATCATTGTCAAAAGAAGCTTGATTCAATGAGAAAGTCGATAATTTTAACTGCGGCATTATTGGCCTTGGGCGCCGGTAGTGTGATGGCCCAACATTATGACCCGTTTTTCTCGCTCAATGGTGAGGCTGGTTCCACAGGTGTGGCTGCCTTCTTGGCTGCCGGTTCTGTCAGCACCATTGGTGATGCAAGTGATGTCGGCCTGACAGGCAAAATGAGTGTTAATGATAAGCTTGAAGTGGGTGCAAATATTGGTCTCGGTGTGTTGTATGAATTTAGCAGCAGTTTTTCAACTTTGCTGATCGGTGCCAAATATGGTTTAGGTGATGCTCGTGCTGTATCAATTAACCTGGGTGCCCCCATCGGCGATGCCGAGGACCCAGGCCTTTCGATTGGCCTGATGAATGTTCAAGAATTGGGCGGTATGACGGTGAACCAGTCTATGCAGATTGGGCTGCTTAAGGGCTTTGCTCCTGCTGGTGCGAATATTGATCTCTTCCTAGAGCCGGTTAAAGAGATCAACGATAAGATAATCCTTTATGTCGGTGTGCTGGTCAGCACCAATACGGACAATATCGCGGATTGGATGTCTATCGATTTGGCGCCGAATCTGGATATTATGCTGAGTGATACGATGGTGATCAGTGCAGGTATAGGTATCAGTCTATGACGGTATCATTCGCAATGAAGATATTGGTGTTAGCGTGGCGCTCATAGCCAGTCTGTAGGCTATTGGCACTCCAATAGGATTTTTTTTGCGGTAGGTAAAATCAAGGCCCGCAACTTTCGAGTTGGGGTCCTTGTACTTTTCTCCACCGATAGTTCTTGAATCGGTTTGACTGATTAGTGCCTGGAAAGTTACGCTGATAGGCGCTAGTGTTTTGGTCAGCGGCAAAGCGCTCTGACGGACGATAGATCAGTCGTAATAGCTTTTTCGTATCGTATCTGCTCGTCCAATAGCAGCAATTCTATGGTGTAGGGCCCCCTAATCTGTCGTAGTAGGCCAGTTTTGTAGTTGCCCCCCTGGCAATTTGCATTTAATTTTGACTACTCCAATAGCGAGAACATCGGGGTCGGCGCAAGCGGATCCCTTCTCTTAAACAATTTATCCAAGGAGCTTTGCTCCGTGAATGTACCCAAACATGATATAGTAATTGTCGGTGGTGGTGGTGCAGGCCTACGGGCGGCGATCGCCGCTGTGCAGGCTGATGAAAACATTAGTGTTGGTTTGGTCTCTAAAGTTTACCCGATGCGTAGCCACACGGTATCAGCCGAGGGTGGTGCGGCCGGTGTGGTGCGTGATGATAAAGATGATAGTTTGGACTTGCATGCTTTCGATACGATCAAAGGCAGTGACTTCCTCGCCGACCAGGATGTGGTTGAGGCCTTCGTCAAAGAGGCCCGCGATGAACTCATCCAGCTCGAACACTGGGGCTGCCCCTGGAGTCGAGACGAAGACGGTCGGATCAGCGTGCGTGCCTTTGGTGGCATGTCGACCGAGCGGACGCTCTATGCAGCCGATAAGACCGGCTTTCATATGCTGCATGCCCTCTTTCAGACCTCGCTACAGTTCGATCGCATCGAGCGTTACGACGAGTGGTATGTGACGAAGCTGTTGCTCGACGACAATGGCGCCGCTTGCGGTGTGGCGGCGATTAATGTGAGATCGGGCGTGCTGCATGCGATACCCGCCAAGGCGGTGATCGTTTGTACCGGCGGCGGCGGGCGGATTTTCCCATTTACGACCAATGCGGCGATCAAGACCGGCGACGGAATGTCGATGGCCTATCGGGCTGGTTGCCCGCTCAAGGACATGGAATTTGTGCAATACCATCCGACGGGTCTGCCTGGCACTGGGATTCTGATGACCGAGGCCTCGCGCGGCGAAGGAGGCTATCTGATCAATAACAAGGGCGACCGCTATTTGAGCGAATATCTGCCCGGTAAGATGGAATTGGGTCCGCGGGATATGGTCTCGCGGGCCTTTGTCCACGAGGAAAAGGCTGGCAATGTATTCGAAGGGCCGTACGGCACCTATGTCCATCTGGATTTGCGCCACTTGGGCCAGAAGAAAATCGATGAGAAGATCCCCTTTGTGCGCGAGTTGACCAAAAATTACGTCGGCATTGATCCGGTCTACGAACCGGTGCCGGTGCGCCCGGTAGTCCATTATATGATGGGCGGCATCCACACCGATATCAATGGGGCGACGCCGATTCCGGGCCTTTATTCAGCTGGCGAGACGGCTTGTGCCACAATCAACGGGGCTAATCGCCTTGGCTCCAACTCATTGTCAGAGCTATTGGTCTTTGGCGCTCGTTCCGGGCAGCATGCCGTGCAATACGCCAACGAAACCAAAATGCCGCCTTATAGTAGCTTGGAGCATATGGTTGTCGACGAGGAACAGCGGATCGAAAAACAGCTTTTAAAAAATAATGGCACGGAACGAATCGCCGATATTCGCAGCGATTTGCATAAGACGATGGATCAAGGGGCGGGCATTTACCGCGAAGAAGAAAGCCTCAAGGCCACTTGCGCTGAGATTCCCAAACTCAAGGAGCGCTACAAACGCGTCAAAGTTGAAGACACTTCGTCGGTTTTTAACACCGAGCTGACTGCGGCCTTGGAGTTGGGCTCGCTGCTCGACATAGCCGAGACGGTGGCGAATTCGGCTTTGTTGCGCAAGGAGTCGCGTGGCTCGCATTCGCGTTCGGACTACGAAGAACGGGACGACAAGAACTTTCTCAAGCACTCGTTGGCTTATCATAATGAAGGCGGTGATCCCCGCATCGATTATCTGGATGTGGTCATTACTAAATGGCAACCCGATGAGCGGAAATACTGATTTATCGCTGAACTATAAATCACTTTTGAAAGAGGAGCTATGAGCGACAAGACCATCAAAATCCGGGTGACCCGCTTCCGACCTGAGGAGGACGACGAGCCTACCGAGCAGGTCTACGATGTTCCCTACCAGGACGATTGGGTCGTCCTTGACGCGCTCAACTACATCAAGGACGAGGTCGACGGCACGCTCTCGTACCGTTGGTCGTGCCGGATGGGCGTATGCGGCTCGTGCGGGATGATGATCAATGGCGACCCCAAGTTGACTTGCGCGACCTTTCTCAAGGACTACTACCCCAAGGAGATAGTGATCCAGCCGCTGGCCAATTTTCCGATTATCCGCGACCTGGTCGTCGACGTCGACGACTTTATGGTCAAGCTCAAGGCGGTCAAGCCGTGGATTATCCGTGAAGAGGAAAAGCCGATCGAAGAAGGCGAGTATTTGCAGTCGCCGCAGGAACTCAAGGACTACAAGCAGTTCAGCCAGTGCATCAACTGCTTGCTGTGCTATTCGGCCTGCCCGGTTTATGGGCTCGAAGATGTCTTTATCGGTCCGGCGGCACTGGCGCTGGCCCACCGCTACAATATGGACTCGCGCGACGAGGGCTACGCCCAGCGCACGGTCATCGCCGCCAGCAGCGAGGGCATCTGGGAATGCACTTTTATCGGTGAGTGTTCTGTGGTCTGTCCCAAACACGTCGATCCGGCCGCCGCTATTCAACGCACCAAGGTTGAGACTACCAATAATTGGTACAAATCCTTTCTCATGCCCTGGGGTGACAAATGAACCAGCCACATATCGAATATCAATACGACACCTACAAGCCGAAGATGTCGCCCACTTGGTGGTTGAAGAGCCGTCGCTACTTCATGTTTATGATGCGCGAGTTGAGCAGCGTCTTTGTCGCAGGTTTCGTACTGCTACTGCTCTACCAGATTTTTCTGCTGACCAAGGGCCCCGAGGTCTATGCGTCCTTTCAACGCTCGTTGATGACGCCGAAGTTTATTGCCTTCTACGCGGTCGCCTTTGTTTTTTCCGTCTATCACACTTTCACATGGCTGGGTGTGGTCGGTCGGATTCAGATTGTGCGTATCGGTAGTTTCACCATGCCGCCCAAGATTTTGACAGCCAGTACTTTCGTCGGGTTTTTCTTTGTCTCGGCGGTCATCGGTTACATTTTTCTGTGATAGAGCTATGAATTACAAACAAGATAAGACCGAGCCTTTTTGGTGGAGCATGTTTGCTGCGGGTGGCATGGTAGCGGCGATGTTGATCCCCATGCATCTCTTTGTCGCTGGACTCGCAGTACCATTGGGTCTGCTCTCCCCGGATACGGTCAGTTACGAGTCAATGCGCGAGATGATTAGCCATCCGCTGGCCAAGATCTACTTCTTTGCTCTGATCGTTATGCCGCTTTACCATGCGGCGCATCGGGTCCGTTTCTCGCTCTACGAATTGGGTATCCGCGAGTTTAGTATATCTATGCACTATCTGTGTTACGGCGGTGCCCTGTTGGGTACTGGATTCGCCGCCTATATATTCTTCCACCTCCTTTAAAAGCGGAGGGAGGACCGATGTTCGAACTCAAGAAGATCCACCGCGAAGCGATTCCTAAGGCCCTCGAACGCGTCGAGCGCTACCGGTTGCTCAACCAGCCGCGCGTGGCCGAGAGTATTTGCCGCGATATCTTGGAGGCCGATGCGGAGAACCAGCAGGCGCTCGTCGGGCTGGTGTTGGCGTTGACCGACCAGTTTGAGCACGAGGCCAATAAGGGCATCAATATCGTTCTCGACCTTATTCCACGGCTGACCGATGAGTATACTCGCGATTATTATTCGGGTTTGGCGCATGAGCGCCAGGGCAAGGCACGGCTCGTGCGCGACTACCCGGGTGCTCGTTTCGATGCTTTCGAGCTGTTGAATCGGGCGATGGAATGGTATGAGAAGGCTGAAGAGATACAGGCGCCAGATAACAATGACGCGATATTGCATTGGAATTCTTGCGCTCGAATCATTATCAACAACAAGCTCGAAGCTCGGCCGCCGGAAGGGGAATCCGTAGGGTCGGAATAAAGATTCTGTTCTTTGGCGATAAAGACCGGTGGAGCCCATCTCCGCCGGTCTTTTTGCGTAGTGGGTGAGACGAGATGATGCAAGCGACGTTAAAATCGAGGATTCGCGGTTCCGTGCTCGCCCAGGCGCTGGGTGACGCATTGGGGGCGCCATTCGAATTTGCTCCGGCCGATGCGGTTGAGCGACGCACGGGCAAAAAATGGTTAGCGGCGCTCTATCCGTTCGCAGGGCAAAAGGGGCCGCACGGCGTGTGGGTAGATACCGCCCCCGTGGGGACGGGTACTGACGATGTGCGCTACAACTATCTGTTTATGGAACTAGCGGTCGAGTTGCGGCGGATGCCGGTGGGACGGGAATTGGCGCAACGCCTATTGGACGTTTACGAACGACCGGGAGATTTTTTTTCAGATTATGACGAGTTGGTACGCGGGCAGTTCGAGATGTGGGAGGGGGCCAGTCGCGGTTTTCTGGGGGAAGAGTCGCCGCGCTATCCAGGCGTGCCCGCGGCGGCGCTGGCGACGAGGAGCGTTGGCCTTAACTATCCGACGATAGCCGGGTTGTTGCTACTGCCATCGGTCGGCCTGCTTTTTCCGGGCGATCCCGAAGCGGCTTATCGCTCGGCTTATGAAGCGGCGTTTTTCGATATTGGTTATGCGCGCGAGGCGACGGCGATATTGGCCGCGGCGCAGAGTGCGGCGTTAGCCGGTAAGGCGCCCGATGTATTGGTCTACGAGACCTTGGCAATGGATCCCTTGCACTTGCGTGGGTATTTCGGCGGGCCGTTCATCGGGGAAAAATTGCCTTTGTTACTAAAGCAGGCCGCGGGAAAAAAAGGCGAGGAGTTGGCGGATTTTCTCTCGTCGGCTTTGCGCCACTTTAGTGTATTTGACCCCTACCGAGCACTGGCCATCGCTTGTGCCGCGCTGCTTGCCCACGCCGACGACCCTTGGCAGGCCTTGTTGGTCGCGGCAAACCAGGGCGACCTCGACGAAGTCGGGAAGTGGCGTCGTTATGCGGATATCGATTGTTATGCGGGTATCACCGGGGCGCTGATTGGTGCCTGTTGTGGTGATCGGGTCTTGCCGGAAGAGTTGATCTTCCGGGTCGTCGAAGGGAACAGGGTGGTCTACGGCTTTGATCTGGAGAATACCATTGAGCGTTTCGCGCAGTTGATCATCTTTCTAACGGGGAGCGAGGATTAGTTCCACGCGCCTGTTTTTAAGGCGACCTGTTTGCGTGGCATTGGAGGCGATCGGATGGCTCTCGCCTAGGGCGCGGATCTTGAGCCGTCGCGTCTCTATGCCTAGGGCGGTGAGATAGGCCTGTACCGCTTCGGCCCGCTGCCGCGAAAGCTGTAAATTCAGGGTGCGCGATCCGACGCTATCGGAGTGTCCGTGCAATTCGAGCGCGATATCGGGGTGCTGGCGCATATAATTGACGACGAGGTCGAGATTTTTGCGCGCTTCGGGAATTAGCATTACGCCTCCGGCCGGAAAAAATATGCTCGGCATGGGCCGGTTGATCGAGGTGGCGACGGGTTGCGGCTCTTCTTCGAGCAATTTATCGGGCACGAAGTCGTCGCCGGGATCCAGCGGATCGGCGCCGCGGGCTATTTCTTCGCCGTCGCGGACCCCGCCGCTATCGCTGTCGAAACGATTGGGATCGGTACCATAGACTTTGACTTCTTCCAGGTCGTTTAAGCCGTCGCTGTCGCTGTCGGCCATGACCGGATTGGTGTAATAATACAGCGTTTCCTCGCGGTCGGTAAGCCCATCGCCGTCGCGGTCGGGTTCGTTGGTGACGGCGATGGGCGGAAGTCTTTGCACGGGTGCGGTTGGGCGTTGAATCGTTTGCAACGGCAATTGCCGCAAGGGGGGGCGATAGCCGACTGCACCGAAAACGAGGCCGATGCTCAGTGTCCAGATGCTGTCGTTGCCTTTTTGCAGAATCGCGCGGTTGAGGTCGTCACGCAAGGAGTAGGTGTAACCAAAGTGCAGGTCGAGACCGGTGTTAGGGCCTAGGGGGCGTTTGAAGCCCATGCCGATCGGTGCTATGGCCGCCCAGCCGATCGCGGCGGCGTCCGGCGTGGTTTCGGGCGGTGAAGTCGCTAGGTTGAAGCGCAGTAAGCCGGCGCCACCGTAGAGGTGGGCGCTCCAATAGCGTCCGCGCCCCAGAACGTAGAGCAGCCGCCCCTCGCCCGAGGCGAGGTCGGTGGCGTAATCGGCGCCTTGCAGCCGCCCGTATCCGGCGTTGAATTCGACCCGATAGCGCGGTGACAGCGACGGGCAGATAAAGGCGGAAAGACTGTAGCCGGGGCTGTCGTCGAGTTCGGTGGCCGCATACAGCCCTCCGACCCTCAAGCCCCAATCGGCCTGCGCGTCGTTTGCCACTGCGCAAAGAACTAGGCAGAATGCGATTGTGCAGAGTGATGTGTGTCCACGGTACTTCATCGTTGTACCAGCTCTTATAGTTCCGGGTTTTCGTCTATGCAAAGGACGGGATCGAAGCGGTTTTGGGCAAGGGTGATTTGCGCTGCGGATATCTTGCCGGAGAGCGGGGTAAATCCTACTTTGTAAGCTTTTGGGACTCATTAAACTGGAAAGGAAGAATAATCTATGCCCAGAGGAAATAAAAACGCCATAATCGCCGGTTGTGGAACGCACCATATAGCGGTGCAGACCCGCGATTGGGAAGCGTCAATGCGCCTCTATCGCGATGTATTGGGAATGGAGGTCGTCGCCGAATTTGGATCGGCCGAGCGCAAGATCGTGCTGTTGGACATAGGAGACGGCAGCCATATGGAGCTTTTTGCCCCGACGGCGGAATCCCCTGGAGAAGGCGCCGACAGCCCGAATGATCCGGTGACACACTTTGCCCTAGCGGTTGCCGATACGCGGGCGGCTACCGAACATGTGCGCGCTGCCGGGTATGAGATAACGGTAGAACCGAAGGATTTGGAACTGGGCGCTATGAAGGTGACGATTGCGTTTTTTATAGGGCCTTGTGGTGAGGTGTTGGAATTTTTTCAAACCCATTGAAGTCGGTATGAAAACGGGCGGTACACTAAGAGTGTACCGCCCGTTACCACTTTATTTGTTGGACTATTGAAAAGCGTCAGGCCTAACGCGGGCCACGACCACCGGCGCCTGGACCACCGGCACCGGCACCTGGACCACCGGCACCGCCGCGTCCACCTGGACCACCAGCACCGCCGCGTGCATCTGGACCACTAGCACCGCCGCCCTTGACGAAACCGGTTTCGAGCATCCGGGCGGCCTTTTGTTGCCGACGGATGCTCTTTTGGCGGTTAATCTTCTTTTGCACCGAAGGTTTGGTATAGAAACGCCGCTTTTTCAAGTCGCGCAACAGGCCAGCTTTGCGGGTTTTGGACGTAAAGCGCCGCAGCGCCTTTTCAAAAGGTTCGTCTGATCTGACTTCGACACTGAAATTGCCCATGAACTACTCCCGGTTCTTTCTTAAAGTCTTGATAAAATTATGTATAAGCCGATTTTGTGCAGCTTTCCGAGCGCCTAATAGCAGACAATCCTATAGTGTAGGCTATTGTGAACCCCTCGTCAAGAGCGGTTTTGCCCAGGAACGACCCCACGTGGGGCAAAACCACCGATAAAAGTAGTTGCTAAATAGCCTACACCACCTGGCTTTTGTAGGGAAGTCTCCCCCGCCTCATCCGGCCGCGATCCAATCGGCTTTTATGCGTTACCATTTATTTATATCGCGAAGGAGATGATCATGGCTTTTTCGTATACGAATTGCAAGGGTGCTACCTATCTCTTGCATTCCCAGACCACGACGCTGAAGAATGGTAATACGCAGACGATCTATTTTGTTGCTAAAGCTGAAAAAGAAGGCATCGCTGGATGCGGAGCCAGATGGCTATGGGGTATCCGAGAGTAAAAACGGCCTGCCCGTTTTAAGGCGCAGGAATAAAGAAGTAACGCAATAAAAAAATTGTTGTCGGCCAATCGGAGCCGATATTTTCTTCGGTATTACCCTATCAGGAAAAAGGTATCGGTCCTTCTTAAAGGTATCGGTCCTTCTTATATGCATAGGATTCAACTCGCCAGGGCGTAGCGGGTACCAGCGTTTATTTTATTTTCGTATCGAAATAAGAGGACAATTCCCAGCGTTCAAAAACAGACGTGCCCTGTGCAATCTGGTTTTGACCGCCGCCAATCCGAGGCCGAGTATCTCGGCCGTCTTCTGCGCCTTTTCCGCATCAGGGCCGTGTTTACGGTGATAGGGTGAATCCAGGTCGCGAGGCTGAAGACCTGGCGGAACGGATCGATCTTGGCGCAGACGGTTAGGAAGACGTCTTGCCCGACGGCTTCCACGATGCGATATAGTTGATGCCGTCGTGCTTTCGTTGCTCACTGTGTTGCCCTATACTATTTCGGTAAATAGCGAATAATGGAGGGTATGTTTTTATGATGAGCGCACAAGCCGCGGCCAATCTGCGCCAGCGGTTGCAGCAAAATCTCTATCCGGGCCGGGGTATCGTTATTGGTCGGGACTCCGCGGGCGGTTGGGTGCAGGTCTATTGGATTATGGGACGCAGTGAGCATAGCCGCAATCGCATTTTTGTCGGCGAAGGCGATCTTTTGCGCACCCAAGCCGCCGATCCGGCCAAAGTCGACGATCCGTCTTTGATTATCTACAACGCCATGCGGGTTTGCGGCCGGCGATATATTGTTACCAACGGGGTCCAGACCGACGATGTATACGAGGCTTTTGCTGCTGGGCGCGGGTTCGCCGAGAGCTTGGACCGCTGGTTACATGAGCCGGACGCCCCCAACTATACGCCGCGCATCTCGGGTTATCTGGATCTCGATACTGAGCAGGTCTGGCTGTCGATCCTTAAGGTTAGCCCCTTCGATGCCGAGCAAAGCGAACGTCATTTCTTTCGCTTTGACAGCATCGAGCCGGGTTATGGTTATGCTATTACCACATACGCCGGCGATGGCAACCCGCTGCCCTCGTTTTCCGGCACGCCCTATCTCTTGCCGCTCGAAGGTGATCCCGCCGACCTCTGGCAGGCCCTAAATGAGGAGAATCGCATCTCGCTTGCGGTGCGCCGGATCGCGGCCGATGGGACGGTAGAGACTCAGATTACGAATCGCTATAAGGCCGTCTGATGCGCCGCTGGTTTTGCGGTCTGTTCTTATTACTTGCAGTCGGGGGATGTTTGCCCGGCGATGGTATGAACAATGAGCTCGATCCAGCGGGCTTCTTTTCCGGCATTTGGCACGGTTGGATCTCGCCGATCGCATTGGTGATCGGTTTTTTTTCTCCGGACATACGCATTTATGAGACCTATAACACGGGTTGGTGGTATGACTTTGGCTATTATATGGCGATTATCAGCGGTTTTGGTGGGCTCTCCTTTGTGCGTCGAAACAAAGATTAAACGATGAAATTAGAAGCCAAAATCGGTCAAATGCTGATGGCGGGTTTTCGCGGGCTAGCGGTTGGGCCCGAGCACCCCATTATCCGCGATATCTGCGAGCACCATCTTGGCGCGGTAGTACTTTTCGATTACGACGTGCCGCTTTCGTCGAGCGAGCGCAATATCAAATCGGTCGCACAGGTGCAGAAGCTGATCAGCGTTTTGCAGGAGGCTGGCGGTCGTTCGCTCTTAGTGGCTGTTGACCAAGAGGGCGGCGAAGTGCGGCGTTTGCGTGAGGCGGTGGATTTCCCTGCATTGCCCTCGGCGCAGGTTTTGGGAGCGAGTGGTGACCCGGAACAGACGCGCCGCGCCGCCGCCGAGACAGCCGAGGGACTGGTGCGTCTCGGTTTCAATTGGAACCTGGCGCCGGTGGTCGACCTCAACCTCAACGCGCAGAGTCCGGTGATTGGTGGCATTGGCCGTTGTTTTTCCGCCGATCCGGCCGAAGTAGCACGTCACGCGCAGGCCTTTATCGAAGGCCATCACCAACACGGCGTGTACTGCTCGCTCAAACACTTCCCCGGCCACGGCTCGGCGGCTGACGATTCGCATATGGACCTAGTCGATGTCACCGGGAGTTGGTCACGCGTTGAACTTGAGCCCTATACGGCGTTGATGGCTGTGGGGTTGGTCGACGCGGTTATGACGGCGCATGTTTTTAACCGGCACATCGATCCCGATTTCCCCGCGACGCTCTCACAGGCCACGCTTGGCGGGCTTTTGCGCGGCGAGTTGGGGTATGACGGGGTTGTGATTACCGATGATATGCGGATGGGAGCGATCGCAAACCACTACGGTTTCGAAACCGCGATCGAGCGGGCGATCGCGGCGGGTGTCGACATTGTGATGTTGGCCAATAACACGCTTTACGAGGAAGACGCCGTCCCGCGTGCCTGCGCTTTCATCCGCCAACTCGTCGAGACGGGGAGGATTACCGAAGAGCGCATCGACGAATCCTGCGCTCGTATCGCGCGGATGAAAAGATCGTTGGTGTGAAGCGCGTAGTCTTATTAATCGCCTTGTTGTGCGTGGCTTGTGGCGATAAGGGGGCGGACAACCCACTTGCCGTCGAGCGTCAGGGTGCGGTGCAATGGCGCGAGGGGCAGACGATCGTGGCGTTGGGTACGAGTCTGACCTTCGGTTTTGGTGCGGGCTGCAAGGTCTTTCCCTTTGACCGCGACTGCGCGCTGTCCGACTCGTCCTATCCAGCGACACTCGCGTCGCGCCTGAAACTGCCGGTGGTCAATCTCGGTGTGCCTGGGGCGACGACTCGGGACGGTTTTCTGCGGATGACCGAGGCGTTGACGCATGATCCGGCGCTGGCGCTGGTCGAGTTGGGGGCCAACGACCTGTTCCAAGGGGTGCTGGTGGCTGACGCCCGCGCCAATCTCGTGATGATAATCGATCGTTTCCGTCGCGCCGGCGTTGCTGTGGCGCTGCTCAGTTTTTCCCATCCGGATATGATCGACCATACGCCGCCGGGCCATCGCCTACTGGATCAGAAGGCGGAGGCGTTGGCTTATCACCATATGCTGGGGGCGTTGGCGGACGAGTTCGGGTTGCCGATCGTCGAGTATATCTTTGAGGATATCTGGTGGAAAGAAGAGCTGATGTTCGACTCAGTGCATCCCAATGGCCGGGGTTATCTGTTAATGGAGGGCAATGTTGTCAGGGGCTTGCATGGTTTTTTGGTGGCGAATGACTTGTATTCTGAATAAGGGATAGGCCTTTTGCGTTCTATGTCGTATTTGCGCTCGTCTCCCGATACCCGTAAGCGCGATGACATAGGAAGAGGCTGGTGACGAAGAGTGCGACCGCCACCGCTTGGTGCAGAGAGGCCAAACCCAAAGGTACGTGCAAGAGGACTGTGGCGATTCCCAAGCCGATTTGCCCGCCGAGCAAGCCAAGCAGCAAATAACTTCCATTTTTCAGCGGGGCGGCGTTGCGGGCTACGGCAAAGAGCGCAATGGCCACCGCCAGTACCGCGAAGGCGAAGAAACGGTGTTGGAAGTGGATCGTGACGGCGTTGTCGAACAGATTTGCCAGCGGTGGTTGCATGGCCCACAAGCCCTGTGGCAGCCAGACGCCGAACATTTTTGGGAAGGTATCCGATACATGGCCGGCCTTGAGCCCGGCGACCAAACCACCGGCGGCGATTTGCAGACAGAGGGTGATGAATAATCCGGCACAGAGTCGGCGGGTGGTACGCGATAGGTTGGGTGGGAAAGACATCGGTGACAAATAGTCGAAGGCCCGCCACAGGCAAGCGGCTAACAGGGCCAGGGCGCAACTGAGGTGCAGGGTCAGTCGCAGGTGGTTTACCTGTGGCCGGTCGCTCAAACCGCTCTTGACCATCAACCAGCCGACCAGGCCCTGGAGCGCAAAGAGCAGGCCAATGCCCAGATAGCTCGGGATATGGGTGCGGGGAATGGTTCGTCGAAAGAGAAAATAGACCAAGGGCCCCACAAAGAGCAGGCCCGTTATTCGGCCAAGTAAGCGGTGCCCGAATTCCATATAATAAATGAACTTGAATTCTTCGAGCTGCATGCCGAAGTTGACGATCTGGTATTCGGGCGTCTGGCGGTATTTGGCGAACTCGCCTTCCCAGGCGTCGACCCCCAGCGGTGGAACGACGCCGGTGACGACATTCCATTCGACGATGGATAAGCCCGAACGGGTCAGTCGGACCCAACCACCATAGACGATGAGCACGATGATAAGGGTCGAGACGGTGAGCAGCCAGACGGCGAGTTTGCGGTTGGTGGTCATGAATAGCCTAAACGAACAAGTTGCGTTAGGGGCGGTCTAAGAAAGTCACAGGGCCTCGCCGAGGCCCTATGCTCGGGATGACTGTTTACACACGTCCTAGGAACATATCTCATCGCGGTGTTTTTGCAACATCGGCCGATGGCCCATTGCGGGCGAGGAGCGAATAGATAAATGTTGAAATAGCCCGTTGAAGAGGAGGAGTAAGTGTTTTCGCTACATCAGCCGGGCTCGTGAGATTCTGGTGAATGTGGGTTTGACGCCGGAAGCGGTGACTGCGCCCGGTGGTTTCGGCGGCAGGACACTTGAGTTTTATGCCAAAGTAGTCGGCGAGGCGGTGCGCGCGGTTACGGGTAATCCACGCCTTATTTTTTCAAACGCATCGAAGTGGGGCTTGAGGTGGAGACCCCGGTGTGGTGCGTGGACCGGGAACAGGGCACGGCTACGGGTGAGATTATCGCCAGTAGCAACGACTCGACGGTTGTGGGGGGATGGTGCGTGTTGAGTGTAAAGGATAACAAGGTCGAGCTGGACCTACCCGTTTACGTGCTATAATTGACCTTGCATTTTACCGATATTGAGGTCGCCGAGATTTCGGTGGACGGTCGCCCTTTGGCAAAAGCGGGCCGGCGCGCTGATTTGCGCCGTGGCACTTTGGGGCGCGAAAGGATGGAAACCTATGCCGTCTTTGCTCCGTAAGCGGCGCGAGTTGCTATTGAAGTGTACGATTGATCGGCCAGCTAGATGATGCGTTTATTGTGCCGGCATTGGTCTGTGCCGCATTGCGGTTGGTGCCCGATGCGGTACAAATAATAATTAAGGGGATTTAGCGACACGATGAAGTTATTGCTTTTATGTCTTGCGTTGCTTTGCGTGAGTTTGCTGGCATGTGGTGGAAATACTCCGCTCGAGCCGGTCGTCGAGGAGAAAACGCCGCCGGTGGTTGCCGACCCGGACCCAGTAGATGAAACACCCGTAGATGGTGGGACCGCCGCGCCGTCTGAGGAAGCGGTCGATGGTAAGGCGATGATGATGGGCCTGACGGCCGTGGGGTATACGCATCATCGGGCCGACGGGAACCGCCTAGCTGCCGGGGCAGGCAATGTGCCTGCGGCAACGACATTGGACATTGCGTTGGACGGTGTGCCGCGTTGGGTCGTGGCCGCGCCCGCGGGGCAAGGCAGCGTCTGGATGGTGGCTTTAGAGGATGGCCGCGTCGCCACCTTTCGCATTGTCGACGGGGTCAGTGCCCCGGTGCCTTTAGCCGAGGCCACGTTGCCCGTGGGAACGCCGCCGGTGCTGGCTATCGAGGGAGATTTGCGTCCGCGTTTGGCCAATATCGTCGACGGGGAGGCATCGGTCTTGAGTCCTCCGGTTTTGCTTTCGGATGACCGGTTGGCCTATCTCACCGCAGGCGGCGATTTGGTTCTGCTATCGGGGTTAGGGAGTGAGCGCCTGTCCATCGACCCTTTGCCCGACGCCCGTATCCTGGTAGACGAAAACGAACGCCTGTTGATCTACAATCGGCCGACGACCCGCTATGACCACGCCGTCTTGGGCGATGATCTGGAGGCCCAGGGCGCGGTACTGGTCGAGACAGATGGAGGATTGCGGGCAGTATTGCAGATTGACTTTGAACCCGTAGCCGAAGGTATCGCGCCGCTATGGGTCGATTTGAACGGCGACGGTGAGCGCGAGATCGTCGCCACCCTAAGCGACGCGGCACAGGGTGCGCGCATCGCCGTTTTCACCGCCGGTGGTCTACCGCTAGCCATTGGCGATCCGATCGGGCAGGGCTTTCGCTGGCGCCACCAACTGGCAGTTGCTACTTTCGCCGATGACGAAGTGGCGGAAATCGCGGTGGTGCGCACCCCGCATATCGGCGGCATCGTCGAATTTTACCGCCGTCGCGATGCGGTCCTCGATATCGTGACGCAATTAGACGGCTTCAGTTCCCACCAATTGGACTCGCGTAATCTCGACATGGGCCTGGCCGGGGATTTCGATGGTGACGGTATCGTGGAGCTTTTAGTGCCGACGCAGGATTTTGAGCGCTTAGGCGCGATCGAAAGGACCTCGTTCGGCACACAGGCCGATTGGGAAGTCGAATTGGGCGGCCGTCTCTCGACGAATATCGCGGCGGTGCAGCAGTCCGATGGCAGGATGTTGCTTGGGGCGGGGCACGAGGGCGAAGTTTTGCGGATCTGGTTGCCTTAGACACTTTGTCTACCGCACAATTTTTTACTATGTCGTAAAATATCAAGTAATATAACAAATACCTAGGGAGGTTTTATTGTGAAATTAGAAAACAAAGAGGCGTTGGTTACCGGCGGAGCTACTGGCATCGGCCGTGCGACGGCCGAGTTGTTTGCCACAGAAGGCGCGCGTGTCCATATCGTGGACTACAACGAAAAGGACGGTCAGGCCGCCGTAACCAAAATAGAGGCGGCAGGCGGCAGGGCGTGTTTTTACCCGACGGACGTGCGTTCAGAAGAGAGCGTCGCATCGGCGATTGCCCAGGTAAAAGAGGCTACGCCGCACGTCGATGTGGCGGTGTTCGCTGCTGGGGTTTTGAAAGGCGCGTTTAAGACGATTGAGGAGTTGTCGATGGACGAGTGGGACGCGACGCTCGATACTAATTTGAAAGGCACATTTCTATCGGCAAAATACACGACGCCCTTATTGGCGGCGGCTGGCGAATCGGTGCTGCTGATTATCGCGTCGGGTGCTGGTGTGCGCGGTGGGTCCTCGTCCTACGCCTACGCGGCGAGCAAAGCTGGGCAGCACGGTCTGCATTTCAAGCTCGAAAGCGAGGTCGGGCCGCAAGGGGTACGCTTGCACGTGATCTGTCCGGGCGGCATCGCGACACCGCTTAAGTTGGCAAATGTGGCCGAAGGGGCGGAGAAGGACGGGCGCGATCCGGAGGAGGCGAAGAAGAACGCGAGTTTGGGGGATCCTGTGGGTGTGGCGCGGATCCTTGCGTTTTTGGCTTCGGAGGAAGGCTCTTATGTACGAGGGACGGTGTTTACGCGTTAGGCGGCGATGTGGCTGTCGGTGGTCTGTTGCTGGGTTTTCCCAACACTCATTCTTGCCTTGCTCCTGCGAGGCGAGAATGAGTGGTCTTTTCCGATGTTGCAATCCTGCAAAATCGGACCACAAGCCGCGTTGAGAAAGTCCCTGAAGAGACCTTAGTTGGCTTGAACATCGTTTGGAAAGAGAAGGAAAGGGAGGGGAATCGAAAGAAGAGGAGGTGACAGGCCAGGGCGATAGGTGGCGTACTCTTAGCCTATGATCTCCTTACTAATCACTGCTCTGGCCGTCGTGGGGAATTCACCCGGTTCGCAACACTGGCAGATCTGTATGTCGACGGCGGCGCTCATTAGCATATAGGCATCGGTGAAACTGAGGTTTGAGCGAGCCTGTATTAGTTCGATCATTTGCTCGGCGGCGATGCGTGCGGCTTGGCCGAGATTGAGGTGTTCGCCGGTGGTGATCCAATGGCTTGGAGTTTCGATTAGAGGTCGTTTTGGTGCAGTGTTTTTTTCTATGCTGACTCTCACGGTTACTTCAGCACAGATTTCCAAACCGATAAATGTGATTTCACCGTCGCCCATTGCGCCGTGTACATCGCCCAGAGACCACAGCGCTCCGGGTACGTAGACCGGTAAGTAAATGCGACTGCCCTCCATCAAATATTTATTGTCCATATTGCCGCCGTGCGGCCCGGCGAAAGAAGTACTGATGCCTTCACCGGCCGGGGCTGTGCCGATAACGCCGAGCATTGGGTTGGCGGGAAAGCGCAGGTCGCCGAAATGCACGATGCCGTTTTCGATCGGCACCATGCGGGTGGCATAGCTATCGGCCAGATGCGCCAAGAGGCCCTCGCCTGCTTTTACCGCGAGAAAACCTTCGGGTGCCAGATCGATTTTTTCGATATCGACGACGAGCGCGTCACCCGGTTCGGCACCGCGCACGTAGACGGGGCCAGTGGTCGGGTTGGCGCCGTCGGGGTGGGGATGGTCTAAGAGATCGGCATCGGTTTGGATCGTGCCGGTGCGGGCGTCGAAGGTTTCTAGGCTGACCCTGTCTCCGGGATCGATTTCCAAAACGGGCGGAAGGCTTTTGTCGATGCGGTAGGCGATGTGCTCTCGGCTGATGCGGTGCATATTAGTTGCGTTCCCAACGGTTAGGGTCGATGCCCGGGGCTTCAGCGGGCATATTGGGGGGTTTGTTGCCGCCATCGTAGTCCCAGTGGCGGGTATTGCGGTCTTGAAAGAGGGGGCGGATGTCGTTGGGGAGGGTGTCGAGCTGTTGTTTTTTCCATGGGCTGATATCGGCGACGGGTCCGGCCCAGGCGGGGCGATAGGCGATAGCCAACATTTCGCGGGCATAATCGCCGACATTGGGGAAATTGCCGTGGAAGACGCGGTGGTGGATGAGTACCGCGGAACCGGCTTTCGCCGGGACCATCACTTCTTCGGGGTGGCCGGTATAGCGTTTGTAAGGGTTGGCGTCGGCGTGTAGGCCCAAGTGGGAGCGAGGCACGACGCGGAAGGGCGAGACTTCTGTGGTGAGATCGTCGAGATAGTAGAGCACCCGCACCAATACGGGGCAAGAACCCTCGAAGCCGAATATTTTGGAGCCGTAGGGTTGGCCGTCGGCGTGCAGGCTGATGCCCGGATGACCGGGCTCGGAGCGGGCGTAACCGTAGTGCATAAAGATGATCTCGTCGCCGAATAGTTGGCGTAGGAACTCGAGTATGGCGGCATGGCCGATGAGCTGGGTGATCTCGCCGCCCTCGAACTGGATGTTGGGTCGGCCGCGTTGGTGCTCGCTATAGTCGACGGCTGTGGTCTTAAAAGTGGTGGTGATGGCTTTGAGCCGGGTGAGATGGTCGGCGTCGAGGAGGTCGGGCATGACCAGATACCCCTCGACTTCGAGCTGGCGGATGCGTTGGCCAGTGGAAAGGGCGGACCAGTCGCGGTCGTCTATATGGGGGGCAGGCATGAGAGATCCTTTCTATGTTGGGGCTATCGGTATGATACGGTGTCCGGTGGTGGCGATCAACTTATTAGTTAACGCGGAATAACTACTGAAGTTCTAATTGTGGACCGATATACGAGAGAAGAGGAAACTTATGCCCGAACCTTTACGCATTATTAATAGCGTCGCTCCGATTCGCATCTGCGACAACGGGGGTTGGACCGATACTTGGTTTGCTGAATACGGCGCGATCTTCAATATCGGGGTCTACCCCTATGCCGAAGCCCAGCTCAAGATCTTTCGCCGCGACCAGGTAGAGGACCGCATCGTCATCCATGCCGAAAATTTCGCCGAGCGTTTTTCGGTCGAACGGGGCAATCGCGAATGGAACCACCATCCGCTGTTGGAGGCGGCCGTTGAATATATGAACGTGCCGCAGGATGTGGCTTTTGAGGTGGGAATTTATTCGGAGGCACCGGCCGGCGCCTCGACGGGGACCTCGGCGGCGGTGACTGTGGCCTTGATCGGTGCGCTCGATTTGTTGACTTCGGGAAGGATGACGCCCTACGAGGTAGCGCAGACGGCCCAGAAAATAGAGACCGAGATGCTCGGGCAACAATGCGGCATCCAGGATCAGCTCTGCTCGGCCTTTGGCGGCATCAACTATATCGAAATGTATCAATATCCGCATGCTTCCGTATCGCAGTTGCACATACCCGACGCGACCTGGTGGGAATTGGAGCGACGGTTGGCTCTGGTCTTTCTCGGTAAGTCGCACAGCTCATCAGATGTGCACGAGACGGTGATCGCGGATCTTGAAGGCGCTGCGCCCGACAATGCGAAGCTGGAGGATCTGCGTCAGACGGCGGCTAAGTCGCGCGATGCGGTCTATGCCGGCGATTTGGTAGCCTTGGGACGGGCTATGATTGAGAATACCGAAGCCCAAGCTCGTCTGCATCCAGATCTGGTCAGCGCAGAGGCGCACCAGGTGATCGAATTGGCGCAGGCGCATGGGGCGTTGGGCTGGAAGGTGAATGGCGCGGGTGGCGATGGAGGGTCGTTGACTTTGCTACTGGGGGCCGAATCGGATCAAAAACGGGCTTTAGTCCGTGCTCTTAAAGTGGCTAACCCTCTGTTTCAGCATATACCTATCTATTTGAGTCGCTTTGGATTGCGCGTATGGAATTCGCCTTGATTCTATGGGCAGGCTTGCTTATTTTACGTTAGTGGTAGTTTTCTATCATCGATAACCGGATGTAGGCTCTTTGCAGCGCATATCGGAGTTAGTCTTTTGAGCGAAAGAAAAGGGGGGGTTCGTGCTTGGTACGGACGTCGAACGCCGCCGGATGAAAATGTCATATTTGCTGCCGAAGAAGCGGAAGGCACGCCGTCGGTCCTCTATGATCACGTGACGCATGAGGGCGAGTACGCCGAAATCGTCAACCGGATCTATAACGAGATGGACTCGCTTAAACGCCATCCCGCTGAATTTCGCAGTTGGACCGTCGAAGACGGGATGGCGACGTATTTCCAGGCGATACTCGATATTGCACCGACGGATATGCGTAGTCGGGTCGCGATTTTGCAACGGTTCGGCGTGTTCAAGTTTCGTACTGCCGACGGGCCAAATGAGAAGAAAGCCAAGATCGAGGCGATCTTTCTCGAATCCGACGAAGAAGAAAACTATGAGGCGGTCCTGCGGGTTCAGGCCAAGAAGCTTATCGATCTCTGGTCGCCGAACGAAAATACCCTGCTCGATTATATCGTCAACCAACCGGCCCAGGTCGGGCGCATGTTGGCCGATCGGCTCAGCCCCACCAACGAGACGCCTTTCCAGATTATCGGGCACCCGTTCCGGGATGTGCGCAGCACCGATCTGGTGGATCTCGCAGAGAGTAAGACCGTGGCCTACGAGCGGGATTCGGCGATACATCTGGTCACGGATGTGCGCGAGGTGTTGGAGAATTGGGACGTCGACGCGGAGGGGGCTGGTGGTTGCGAGCAATTTTCTTTGCTCGATGCGTTGCTCTTGCACGAAGTGGTGGAATTGTGGTTGCGCGAAGACGATCCCGAAATCGATATCCTCGACGCGCATATTATCGCCACGACCTTTGAGCGCTACCTCAAGGGTACTTTGCTACATGTGGCGGTGGAGGATTTTTTCCTTGACTGGCCACAGCCTTCTGCTCAGGAGGTCGCTGAGCAGCAGAAGGCCGAGATGGAAGAACAGCAAAAGGCTTTTGCCGCCTTTATGGATGACGATGACGTACCCGACAACTTAGACGATGATGTCGACGATTTGCCGATGGACTCGGATGGGACACTGCCAAAGAAGAAAAAGAAGGTCGCCAAGGCCCCCAAAGAGGAGATCAAACCGGACAAGTCGAAGGAAGGGAAACTCTTCCGGACTAAGGACGGCCAGTATTATCGCATCGTCGACGGCAAAAAGGTTCGCGTCAAGAAAAAGACCAAATAGTACAGTATATGCGAGACAAGGTCGGGCGATGGGTTCGACCGATCTTGGATGATTACCCGCTTATTTTGCTCCCGCTTATATAGATTCTTGATCCGTTTGCTCGGTTTTATCGACTTCGTCCGTTTGTTCTGTCCTGGCAGCCAACTCGTTTTGCAGCGCCCCGTAAGACGCCTCGCAGGAGATCAGTTCCGCATCCAGTGTCTTGAGTTGTTGGCTCAGCGCCTGCACCTGTGCGTTGGTGGCCGGGTCCGCACGGGCTTCGAGCAGCTCATGGACAGTAGCGCCTAGTTCGGCTTGTGTGCGGTTGAGTTGGTTTTTGGCGGCGGCGATATCGAGCCGGGCCCGGGCGACGCGTGTTAGGTCCCCGGCTTTATCGGCGGCGGCGAGCGCACCTTCTTGTAGCCCTTTTACGAGATTATTCCAAAGAGTGTCCATGGGGGTAGAGACCTCGGATAGTTAGGCGCCTGAGGACCTGGCGCGGCGCAGTTCGTCGATAAGCGCCTGTTTGTTGGCGCGTGAGACTTCTCGGCCCTTGAGTGCGGAGTCGGGCAGTTGGCGTACGAGTTGGCGCAAACGGGCGACGGGCAAATCGTGCAATTGTGCTGGGTCGGAGGGTGGGGTCGTTACTGCGGTTTGTTGCGGTGATGCGACAGGAGCTGGAGGAGGTTGGCCTTGGAGCAGGTCTTTGAGATCTATGTGGGGGGCGGGGATCACATGATGGCTTATAACTTCGCTGACCTTGAGCGCAGCTTGCACGGCGGCTTGTACCGCCACTTGCACGGCGGCGACCTCGCCGCTGAAGCGCACCGAAACGAGCCCGGCACCGATTTGCTCGATGCCGAGAAGTTCGACTTGGGCGGACTTAACCGCCGCGTCGGCCGCTTCGATGACTCCGACGAGGCCGCGCGTTTCGATCAGTCCTATCGCGGCCATCGAATGTGAAACGGAACGGACTAGCGGGTGTCGTCGATGGTGTAGGGGACGAGCGCCAGAAAACGAGCGCGCTTGATGGCGCGGACGACGCGGGTCTGCTGTTTGCGGCTAGCGCCGGTGCGCCGGGCGGCTTCGATTTTGCCGGTCGGCGTAATAAACTTGACCAAGACGTCGAGCCGCTTATAATCAATCTCTTCGGGCTTGAGCTTGGCTACGGCCTCTCTGCGAGTGCTGCGAAACTTAGCGATGGCGGTAACTCCTTTTTAACACGGCCCCGTTCGACATCAAGCGGGCGTGGGGATGCGGCAATTCAAGAAGGAAAAATACGGTTGGGACCGAGGAATGTCAATATGAGGATGGCGGGTAAATGAATCTCCGTTTAATCCCAGGGCTGATCCTAGCGGTCGGTGGGGTGGGGTTGCTGTTGGCTCATCCCGCGCTTTATTCGCGATTATGGGCCTATGGAGTGGTGGTGGGGCTTGCGGGGTGTGGTGCGGGTGTCGCGTTTTTGCGTATGGATCGTCGCGATTGGCCTCTCCCTCGTAAGGTGAGTGTGGCGCTGGTCGTTGCCGGGACGAGTAATCTGCTTTCGATTGCGGTAAATGAAGGTGCCGCGTGGTCCGGATTGTGGTTGCCGGCGACACATTGCGGTCTTGTGTGCATCGGTGCGTGGTTGGCGGTAGATGGGGTGTCTCTCAGGCTGCTGGGTGCCACGTTCTTCGCCGCAGCCGCTTTGGCCGGTTTTTACGCGATATTGCAATATTATCATCTAGACCCACTGCCTGCCATTACGCCCTTTGGCAGCGAGCGTATTGTATCCTTCTTTGAAAATCCCAATTTTCTCGGCAATTTTGCGGCCTGTGCCTTGCCTTTGGCCTTAATGGCCTTTGTCTGCGCGGAATCGCTTAGTGCGCGTGTCGTCTTAGGAATCGGCACATGTGCGATTTATGCAGGAATGCTGTTGGCGGGAAGCCGTGGGGGATGGATGGCGGGGCTAGCGGCAGTTCTAATAGTTGTTATAGGCATTGCGCGCGGGATGTGGCAGGGGCGTATAATGATCGCTTGGTTGCCACTTGCCGCCCTGTTGTCTTCGCTTGTCGCGACGACACTGCTTTTGTCGCAGCGGCCGGTGGTCAAAAGCCACGACGGGCCGGTTACGATGTCGGAGCGAATACTTAGCACCCGCCATATTATTGAACCCTATGTAGAGAGCGAGGGGCCCGTGGTTGCCGGCACCGACGGGCAGCCTGCAGTGCCGGTGACTACCCAAATTGAGGTGCGCGATTTTACGGTCAACCATCGTTATTTCATTTGGGAAGTGACCTGGGATATGATTCGTGCCCGGCCCTTGGTAGGTTTCGGTTATGGGACCTATCAGGAACGTTTTGCGGCTTTTCGCAACGCGCGTAGCGAGGAAGCGCATTTCCAAAGTTTGGTCTGGACCCAGCAAGAAGAAGATACGCCTTATGCCCACAACGAGTATATGCACTTGTGGGCCGAAAGCGGCTTGATGGGATTGAGCGCTTTTTTAGCGTTGATTGGTTTAGCCGTTTGGCGAACGTTGTATAAGGCCTGGCGCGATATGCAGCCTTATTTGTGGGCTGGGTTAGCCATGCTCACGGCAATGCTGGTTCACAGTCTGGTGAGTTATCCGTTGCGATTACCGCTCAATGGGCTAGTTTTTTGGCTGACGATGGGAATTTTGCTGGGTTTTATGAAAAATATGAAAAAATAAGTAGTTAAAAAATAACAATTAAGGAACAGCTTAGTATTACTTAATACTTAGTGCTAAAGGTTTGTTGTCTGTGGTCGATAGTATTAATAGAGACTGTTTGACACCAAGTTCTTAGTCGAACCTTGTTGATTACCCGATCGATCAAATGGCCTCCCCTTCAGGGCTACCCACCCTGATCCTCTTTAGCACGCCGATCGGTTGTCTCCCAAAACCCGGTCGACTTAGCATCCATGCTATATACTACAGCCGCGCTGCTAGGGTCTCGGCCGAGACCCTAGCAGCAATGTGGCTGTTTTTTTTATGTGCAGTGGCTACCGAACTCGCGATAATGCCTAACCGGCAATGTGCGATATTCCCGCAGTAGTTTTTCTAGCCGATCGCAGGCGAGTGCAAAAATCTGCGCGCCTTTCTCAGCGCTGGCCACCGTCGCGTCACCCATAATGCCAGTGCCTTTGGCTGTGTCGCGGTGCCTTTCTGCAAACTCGGCGAAGGCTAGCTCGCCTTTGAAAGGCTGTGTGCCGGTATTGTCGGCTGCGAGGCGGGTCTGGTCGATTAGGTATTCGCGCAAGTGCAGTTGCACCGAGGTTTCCCATTCCCCGGCGTGGCCGACGCCTTCGTCGGTGGCGCTCCACTCGCGCAATTCTTTTTCGACCATATCCCACCAGGAGAAACTCAACGTGAAAATATCTTCTTCGGCTATGGCCCAAGAAACGGCGCGGCACGGTGCGTGGTTGCCGCCGTGGCCATTGACCGAGACGATGCGCTCGAAGCCATTTGCGTGGATTGAGCGGAAGACGTCGATGAGCAGGTTTTGGAAGGTTTCCAACCGCAGGCTGATGGTGCCGGGAAACCCCATATTGTAATGCGTAAAACCCGACCACACTGGCGGGGCGACCAGTACGGGAAAATCCTCGATGCGTTTGGCGACCTCCACCGCCATGTAAAACGGGGCGGAGATGTCAACGTCCATCGGACAGTGCGGCCCGTGTTGTTCGACGGAACCAATGGGTATGATAACGACCGGGTCATTGGCTAGCGCTGCTTCGAATTCGTGGCGCCATAGTTCTTGCCAGAGCACTTTCTTATTGGCGCCGTCGTAGGA
>JACLAC010005584.1_pt1 | contig 27963 bp, 24 predicted proteins | sample 8027881 | NCBI WGS metagenome assembly JACLAC01 (sample SAMN15725517, study PRJNA655200) | protist metagenome | isolation source: fluorescence activated cell sorting (FACS) single amplified genomes of... | place: Spain: Blaines Bay Microbial Observatory, Mediterranean Sea | collected 2016-01-19 | reverse complement strand
GTTGGTACCTATGTAGCTATGAGTAGGAGAGGGTAGAGTTGGTGCAGGGCTAATAACCGATGCTGGCATTATTGATAAAAGGAGTGGATCAAGCAGGCTTTGGTGTTTAGGAACTTGGTGGGAATTGTGGTAGCGAAATCGCAGTTTTACTAGGTTAACTTAAAAAGTGTTTAGGTGTCTTTTAAGTTGAAAAAGAGGGTGATCCTAAGTTTTGTAAGGTGTTTAAAAAATACTATTGCTGCCAATTATTTTTTCATATTAACGAATTGTAGTGGGATACCAAGATCTTCTTTTTTGAGCATCGCAATCACTGCCTGTAAATCATCGATTTTTTTACCTGTTACGCGGACCTGATTATCCTGGATGGCTGGCTGTACTTTGATTTTTAGTGCCTTGATCTGTTTGACAATTTTCTGCGCTATCTCACGTTCAATACCCTCCTGTAGTTTTGCATCCCGTTTTATTTGACCGTTGGAGGTACCTTCGTTTTTGCCAAAGTCAAGACATTTGGGGTCAACTTTGCGCTTGATAAAGTTGCTGACGATCATGTCCTGTATAGCGCGCATCTTCATGTCGTCGGCTGTAAGCATAGAAATACTCTTTTCCTTTTTATCAAATTCTACTTGGGTATTGCTTTGGCGGAAATCATAGCGTGTTATAATTTCCTTATTGGTATTGTTGATGGCGTTGTCAACTTCCTGCAAGTCCACTTCGTTGACGATATCAAAGGAAGACATAGTACCTCTTTAGTTATGTAGTGATATGCATAGGGAATTATAGTTATTGTATCCTAATCAATAATGATAAATATAAGCATCAATTGATTATACGTACACTGGCTATCTTATACTCATTATGAAGAAGCTGACAGTGGTTGACGCACTTTAGATTTTCTAGTATTGAGACTACTTATTCAATTAGAAGGTCGGTAGCTTGTATTTATGGAGTGTTTAAGATGATGTTAGAACGATGTTGTTATTTGTCTCAAGACAAGCAATGTATTTGATTTTTGAGTGGTCTATTCTTGTTCTTAAGAGAATCGTCTTTATGGAAAAAAACTAATGCAATAGCCGCAGATAATATCATCCATAACAAGTTTAGTCAAGCTTAGTTTTAATGCTGCGTTATGGGTGCTCTTTATTATTGGGGTTGACGTTGTGCATAGTCACGAGGATGAAAAGGGTGAGCGTATCGCTGTCGGCTTACAGGCTGTACCGACCACTTTGAGCCCCTTAATGTAGTGCTAGGCGGAGTACATAATCTCTATATCTATGGGGAGCGTGTTTATCTGGCTCATAGCTCAAGTTCTGGCATCTCTGTGTTTGATATTTCGGATCCGCGGCGGCCTTTTGTCTCGGGATTCTGGAGCAATTCCCCATTTAGTAATATTGTACACGATATTTTTATCTGCGATGGGATGGCTCTAGTAAGCGATTTTGATGCGCCCAATGGGGGTTTGGTTATACTCAATTTGGATAACCCGGATAATCCCACAATACTTTCCAGTATCGAGTTTTCGACAGGGTTGCACCGTGCCTGGTTAGCAGACGGTTACGTTTATTGCAATCAAGAATTTGGCGCCTGGGATCAATTGTTGCATATTGTCGATGTCTGTGATCCTCGCAATCCAAGCTTGGTAAACAGCTTTCGTGCTCAAGGACCTCCTGCTACTAATGTACTCGGTCCTCACAACCCCTTTGTTCGTGCTGGTTTGCTCTATTGGGCTTTTTATGATGCTGGTCTGCGCATCTTTGATATCTCTGATCCTGTGAAACCACTACAAACGGGCTATTATCCTACGGTACTGGCATGGGGGGCACATGCGCATGATGATGGTTTGGTTTATGTAGCTGACAGTATTGAGGGACTGATTGCTTTAGGTTATCAACCTCAGTTCTCAACATTGGTAGAAGGAGAAGTTTTGATGCCCCAGGTATCTAGTCTGGAGCAAAATTATCCTAATCCATTTAATACTAAACAAATGGGTCTTCTAAATTCTGGAGTGTGTTAATCGATGATGACGGATTATGAAAAATGGCATTTTGATTTGATGGGTTATGTGGTGTTGCCTCAGGTTATTCCAGCTGTAGATTTAGAACGAATGCGAGACTTGGGTTTGGCATGGGCGCAAAAACCTGATGAGGAACTGCCCCCACCTTTGGCGACGTATAACAATCCGGTTTTTGATCCAACTAAAATTCGGCCGATTAATTTTGTTGAATATGTAGACCCTGTTTTTCAGCGGACGCTGCTCAATAAAGACATTATGCGGGTAGTACTGACGCTGACGAATAATAGTCCCCAGGTTTTGCTTTCGAGTTTGCAGATATATCCTACCAATAGTGGGGTTGGTGGACTACACAATGGTAGCGAAGGAGGAATCCACAATCCTGCTAATTATTATCAGGCTGATGGTGAGCGGGTATTTGCAACTTTTCTTAATGTTGGCGTTTGTCTATCGGATTGTCTTACTGATGATGGCTTTGTCTGTGTTCCCGGTAGTCACAAGACGAACTTTCGTTGTCCTGACGAGATTACTATTGATACACCGGCACCGTTGCTTATCGCGCCGCAGTTGCATGCTGGTGATGTGGTTATATTTACGGAGTTGCTGCGTCATGGGGGACGTAACTGGACTCAGGCCAAACCGCGATTGGTACTCTATACGCGTTACTATACTTCATATGCCTCGTGGAGCATTGGTTATGGGGCTAAACCTGACTACGCTCATTTATTACCGGATGATCTGGTTGAATTGATGCAACCTATGGGTTTTCAGGGGCGCAAAAAAATTGTCAATCGCTTGTTAGAAGAACTGCAGGAAAATCCTGTATAGTGAAAGCTGTTTTGGGGCTGCTATTTTATTATAGGCTAAAGTCGGCTAGAGTGTCTAACTATTTATAGTGGTTCCAGATATATTAACAGGTGTTTTTATCGTATCATATTAGGGGTCTTAAGTTTTCTTTAAGGCCTTTTTAAGTATGGGGAGATCGGTGTGTTTATGCTGGAATTAAGCTCGTATGCAACATGTAAATAGGAGAATATAGAAAATGCTACGAACGCAACTCTGTCAGTTATTGTTGACTATCATATTTTGTACTTATCCTTTTGCTGTTGGTGCGTTGGAACTAACACTTGAGCAAGCTATTGATTTAGCGCTTAGAGAGGGCTATCAAGCTCGCACATTGCATCTTCAATTGCAGCAGGCCGAGGAAGATCGGGCAGCTGCAATTGGCCGTACGGCAACACAGGTAGATTTGTTGATTGATTCTCCTAATTTTGCCAAGCAGGTGCAATCTGTACGCTTGCCGGATCAACTTCCGTCGTACAATACCGTGGGTTCATTGCAGTGGCGCGGTCAATTGCAGGTCAGTAAGCCGTTTGTCGCAACGAATACCACGGTGAGTATTAGTTCGGATCTGCAGCAACGACGTGAATCGGTTTTTAGAGACCAAGTAAATGCTACGGATAAACGGAAGGAATTCCAAAGTCAGATCCGTCTGAGTGTACAGCAGCCGCTATTGGCACCAAATTCATTGAAATTGAGTCAGGAACGGGCTGACCTGCAGTTGGAACGGACTAAACGGCGATATACAGAAGGGCAACTGAGTGTAATCTATAATGTGAGTCAGATCTTCTACATGCAGGTTAGTGCACAGCGTCAGTACGAGATTGCTGCCGAAGATGTGGTACGGCAGGAACAGGTTTATGCAATAGCTGAAACGCGCTTCAAGCTGGGCGCGATTGTAGAAATGGAACTGTTACAGGTTGAAGCAGATTTGGCGGAAAGTCGCAATACATTGATTGTTGCCAAAGGTAGTTTAGAACGTGCTGCGGATCAGTTTAAACAGGTTATAGGTCTGAATCTTGCTGCGGATGTGACACCTAAACCCGATTTCTCGCTTCTTCCATTTGAGATTGATGATGATAAAGCTGTAGTGCATGCGCTAAAATATCGGAGCGATATGCGGGAAGGTCAGATCGATCGACGGCTTGCTGAAATTTCATTGACAGAGACCGATGCTTTGTCAATGGTAAAGGGTAATTTGACGGCCTACTATGATCGGACAGGTGTGAGTGATCCATTTTTGCGCTATGGTACTGGGACAACAGATCTGATCGATTCAAGTTGGGAAGATCTGCGGCGACGGCCACAGAATATAGGATTGCGATTTAGTCTAACGGTACCTCTGTGGGATGGCCATACTAACGCTGCAGAGGTGGCTGCGGCGCGTTTGTTACTAACGCAACGTGACCTAGATTCGGCAGATATAGAATTGCAGGTGAGACGTGATATTCGGGCAGCTATCTCGATGGTCCGTGAGGCCCGCGAGCGGTTGACAGTGCTAAATAAAGGCTTGGATGTGGCAGGCCGGAGCTATGAGATGAGTTTGGCTCGTTTTGAGGTGGGCGCGATTACGGCTCTTGATCTTTCCGACGGTCATGGACAGTTGACCCGAGCTCAATTGAATGTGGTGGATGCGTACATCCAATATCGATTAGCGATTGCAGATCTGTCACGTCAGACGCTCTACGATTTTGAGAAAGGCTATAGCTTGATGGACAAATAGTCTACTAAGCGATATACAATAACGCTTAGGCAAACGTAATAATGGCTTCTTGAAGGTGCTGGTTCTTTAATATTTCTATATAAAAACGATAGTGTCAATATCTGCTAATTGTGACCTAATAAAAGTAGATATATTGCTTGCTTCTAGAATATAAGGTTTATATCTTTCTGGAAATACATTAAATGCATTAAATGTATCAAACGCATTGATAAAGTGGGGTAGAGTATGGTTTTGGTACGAATATACAGTACAGCGTATGTTGCCCTGTTAAGCTTGCTCTGTTGTAATGTCCTTTTCGCCCAAAGTCCACCAACAGATTTGACAGAGTTAGATCTTGAAGAGATTCTTGCCCTGCATATTATCAGGCAATCTTCCGTTGTTGAAGAGGTCGATAAATGGTCTATCGGCTATAGTGTTCTGGTAGCAAAATTTGATGAGAATCGTCAAGGTACTAATGATTTGTCTACCAATGAAGTACTGTGGAATGGTGTACTGGAAGATCGTACCGAAAATAACTTTCCGATTGTCCCCAAAACCATATCCCAGCAAGCCCATTTATTTGAAATTGCATATGATATTACCGAGCAATGGTCACTTAGTTTGCTGGTACCTTATATTCTCCAGAGTACAGACCATGTTAGCATTGTGAAGAAAGAAGTGGACGGGGTTGAATACGATTTTAGTCAATTTACTATTGAATCTTCCGGTGTTGGGGATGCACTCCTATCCATTTCACATCCTGTCTGGCGCCAGGGACAACATTTTATTATGTCGGTTATTGCACTGAGTGTGCCTATTGGGTCGATAGATGAAATAGGTCCTACGCCGCGCGAACCTGGTAAGGATACGCAGCTGCCTTTCACAATGCAGATTGGCTCTGGAACGTATGATCTTTCACCCAGTTTGGCCTATGCGGGAAATAATGAGAAATTTAGTTGGAGTACACATCTGCGTGGAGTATTTCGTTTAAATACTAACGATCGTGACTACAGTTTGGGAAACCGTTTGCTGTTAAGTGGGGTTTTAAAAATGAAGCCTACCAATTGGTTGGAGCCTTCTTTTGGGATGATATTTCAATCTTGGGGTCAGATCAATGGTGAAGATGAGGATTTAAAAGTGCCGAAGCCTCCCGGTTTTCCTTATCCAGCTGCAGTTACGGATCCAAGAAAATTTGGTGGAAAAAAGATTAATGTCGAGCTGAGTTTAACGCTTAAGAAGCCTGAAAGTTTGCTAGAAAATCATTCTGTAGAGATTCGCGGTGGTCGACCTGTTTATCAAGACCTCAATGGTCCGCAACCGAAGGAAATTTGGCGTTTTGGGTTGAACTGGAATCTCCATTTTTAAGAAGTTGAAATCGTACTTTGTTTAATTATGATAGTTGTGTATGGGTGATGTGTTTTTATTTAAAATCTTAGGAAGATCAATCTGCTTAATTCGTTTATTATGGATTCAATGGATTGTTATATGTAGCATCTTTCTCGTTGATTGCCGAGCCGAAAAACCTCATGAGGCCTTGGAATACGAAGCAAAGCTAGCGCTTATCTATAACTTTGCCAAGTTTACTACATGGCCTAACATCTATAAGGATAAGGGGTATCCTTTTGGTTTTGCTATCCTGGGTGAGAATGTTTTTAGCCGTTCATGGAGTTTGCTAGATAAAAAAAAGATGCATGGTAAGAGGATTTCATTTATTTATCTTCCTAAGATAAAAGCTTTGGATACAGTAAAATATGTCCAGATTCTATATTGTACTAAGAAGGATCTAGAATTAATACAAAAAGAGAGACCTGGTTTATTGCATCGCCTGAGTATTCTTACCGTAGGTTCAGGAAAAGGTTTTGTCGAGTCTGGTGGGATTTTGCAGTTGGATTTTGTTGACGATCATCTTGCTTTCAAAATCAATATTGGAGCGGCTCGCAAATCACAAATCGAAGTCAGTTCCAATCTTTTAAAATTGGCTACAGATATTATCGGTGATTAGGCTATGTTGAGGTATTTTCAAGACCTATCGCTCAACCGCAAGCTAGCTGCAATCATCATGTTGACCACGGTTGCTACCATCCTTTTTTCGGCGCTGGCAATCGTTTCATATCAATTCCACACCTTTACGCGTCTTATTATTAGCGAACTGGAAACTACGGCAGCGATGCTGGGGGCCAATGGCGCTGTTGCTTTGCGATTTAATGTTCCGCGTGATGCTGAGCATACGCTGGCTACCTTAGAAGCCAAGAAAAATATTAGCAGTGCTGCTTTTTTTAATGTATCTGAGCAGGTGTTTGCAAAATACTCTCGCGATGGAGTAGCGATTCCAGAGGTTGAAAGGCCTTTGAACGAAGGACATACCTTTGCCTTTACTGAAAATTATATCAATCTGATAAAGCATGTCTACCAAGATGGGGACTTAATTGGTACTGTGTTAGTACATTCGGATCTAGATGCTCTTTATAAGCAACTGTTACAGGCGATCGCGGCAACCTTTATAATTGTCTTATGCTCTTCGTGTTTAGCTCTTTGGTTGGCGGTAAAATGGTTGCGCGTTATATCACTGCCTATTACCAAACTTGCCGATTTGGCGTTGCGTGTATCAAAGGATCGGGATTATACCTTGAGAGCTGAAAAATTTGCTAATGATGAGTTAGGAATTCTGACTGATGAATTCAATGATATGTTGCAGCAGATAGAACTGCGTGATGCCGATTTACAACAAGAGATAGGGGAACGCAAACAAGCAGAGAAATTTCTTGAAAAGGTTTACACTGAACGTGAGCAGCATATTGTTGAACAAGTAAAGACTCGAACCAATGAACTACAAACAGCTAATGAAAATTTACACCGAGAGATCAACGAACGTCAGCAAGCTGAAGCTGCTAGCCGTACCAAAAGTGCATTTCTTGCTAATATGTCGCATGAATTTCGTACGCCTATGACGGCTATTATTGGAATAACGAGTCTGGTACTTCAGGGGAATTTGAATGCTACCCATCGCAGCTATATGCGGTTAGTAGAAGAATCAGCTGAATCCTTACTGCTTTTACTAAATGATGTACTCGATTTTTCTAAAATCGAAGCGGACGAACTCGTATTAGAAAACATACCATTTTCTCTTTATAATACATTGGTTAGCACGGTAAGAGGGTTGTCTTTAAAGGCTCATGAGAAGGGCTTGGAATTGCCATATCGTATTAGTGATGATGTACCAGATCAACTTATAGGTGATCCAATTCGACTGCGGCAGATTATTGTAAATTTAATTGGCAATGCTATTAAATTTACTGATCAGGGCCAAGCTTCTCTTGTTGTTGGGGTGGAAGAATTAACTGCTGATAAAGTGTACTTGAGGTTTGCCGTTAGTGACACGGGTATAGGCATTTCGACAGAAGATTATGTACATATTTTTGATGCGTTTTCTCAAGCTGATGTGTCGACAACGCGTCAATATGGTGGTACCGGACTGGGCTTGGGTATATCGAAACAACTGGTTGAGATGATGGGCGGCTATATGGCGTTGGAAAGCGTTGTAGGGGAAGGTAGTACGTTTCATTTTTCGATATGGTTGAATTTGCAGCAGGGGGTGGTACAGTCGGTAAACCAGGTGATAGGTTCGGCCTTGCCAGACAAGCGTGTACTTGTTGTTGATGATAATGAGACCAGTCGACAGATTGTGCAGGAATTACTGTTGCCATTGGGGCCAAGCGTCACTGCCGTGGATAGTGGTATGGCTGCTTTAAAGGCGCTGGAAGCAGCAGGCGATGATAAGCAGTACGATGCAGTTATAGTTGATTCGTACATGCCGGGGATGAACGGCATTGAGCTTATTAGTCGAATTAATGTACAGTCATTTAGTAGCGATTTGCGGCTAATTATGTTAACGATGGCTGGTCATCCCGAACAAGATTTACACTCGACGGAGTTAAACGTTGATTATTATCTGGATAAACCGCTAGGACGAATAGAGTTGTACGATGCGCTCCACCATGTATTTGGTACAGTACTTGAGGAAGATAAAGATGTTGCTGTATTACAGGAATCGCCTGTAATACAGCCCTTAATGATTCTTATAGCAGAAGACACTATTGCCAATCAGCATTTGGTAGAAGCGGTACTAACACAAAGAGGCCATCAAGTAGTACTGGTTGACAACGGTAAAGAAGCAGTAGAAGCGTACGCCGATATATTTTTTGACCTAGTACTTATGGATGCCCAAATGCCCGTCATGGATGGATTTGATGCTACCACTCGCATTAGAGCTTTAGAAGAAGAGCGCGGTACTCACACGCCAATTATTGCACTCACAGCTAGGGCAATAAAAGGGGATAAGGAAAGATGCTTAGAGGCTGGGATGGATGGGTATTTATCTAAACCATTTAAACCTGAAGAATTGCTTGAAGCTATTGATCATTGCTTGGTAGATTTGGATGAAAAAAACAAATATAAAGTACCGAAAAAAAACGAGAATATGAGTGATATGACTAAGGAAAGTGTGTTGACTTTTTTAGGTGGAGATCATGCATTGCTCGTTGAAATAACTGCATTGATAAAGGATTCGTATCCAGGTCTTTTGGCAGAGGTAGAACAGGCAATACAACGCCAAGATTTATCTGTAGTGGAATCAAAGGCACACGCTTTAAAAGGCACATTTGGGGTCATTGGTATCAATGCTGCCCAAGATGCTGCCCAATATTTAGAAAAGGAAGCCAATCGAGGTGAATGGAGTAGGTTGAATGAGTTGGTACAGCATTGCAAAACGGAGGCTGAATACTTGATAACTAATCTGGAAAACTTCGCCAGCGAGGATTTATTGGAGCCGTTAAGCTAAGCAGAATAAATTTTAAAAAACTATCTATTACGAGTTTCGTACCTTGTTTGATGAAGGCAATCAAAATGAGATATATATTTTAGGATATTTATGAAAAAGCTAATCATACTGCTATTCTGTCTTATTGGATCAAGTACAGAAGCACAAGAAAAGCTACGTGTATTAGTCAATGATTTTCCGCCACTAGTCATCGAAGAAAACGGTCGATTCGAGGGGTTTGATATTGATCTATGGTATGAAATTGCAAAAAGAATACATGTTGATTTTGAATATAAGAAAGTCGAATTTCAAAAAATTATAAAAATAGTTTCGCAAGCAGATAATACGATAGGTATAGGAGGTATAACTATTACGGCTGAAAGAGAAAAAGATATCGATTTCAGTCATCATTACATGGTTTCTGATTTAAGTATCGTGGTAGATGCCGGCAGCACCAATTTTTCTTATATCAAGGCTTTCATAATTAAGATGTTGCCAACGATGAGTTATCTGGGCATTTTCATTTTAATTTGTGGCCATATTCTGTGGTTTTCAGAAAAAGGCCGGGATGCAATTAACGATCGTTATTTTCCTGGGATTTTTGAGGGTATGTGGCTTTCTGTTACTACGATGACCACGGTGGGTTATGGCGACTATGCTCCTAAAAGATGGAGTGGCAGGGCTGTATCATGTGTGATTATGATTGTGGGTATTACCTTTTATGGATGGGCTATTGCCAATATGTCTAATATCATGATTACCCAGGAATATCTAAAAGATCTAACTTTTGAGGCTTTACAATCTTCTAAATTTTCAACAAAAAAGGGATCTACTTCGCAAAGTTTTTTGGAAGACAATGGCTGTCACTATATCCAAACAAACTCCACAAAAGAAGCATTTTTTGAACTTTATAATAAAAATGTTGATGCGGTTATTTTTGATCAACCTGTATTAAAATATTACTTGCAGAAAAATACAGATTCAAGCCTGCATTTGCTCAATAATGGCGTTAAGAGGCAGTATTATGGAATTATTATGCCAACCAATTATTCGATGCGGGAAAAAATCAATCAGGCGCTCCTTGAGATTCGTGAAGATGGAACGTACGAGACTATTTATGAAAAATGGTTTGGTAGTAATTAATATTATATTTTTCTAATGTGGTCGAGGCTGGTTGATCCAATGGCCAGAATTGTCACTACCACGAGCAACGATAGCATTGCCATTCCATCCTGTCAGGGCTTTAACCTCGGGCGCTACAAAGCGCATGGTTAAACCACAGCGCCGCCGTTGCGAAGTATTGGGTGCTGAGCTATGCAATAATAAATCAGAATGTAGGGAAATTTGTCCAGCTTTCATTTCAAAAGCAACGGCAGGGTCACCGTATGTTTCAGCTTGATCCACGGTTTGCCCCAAAACATTTTTTTCTTCTGCAGTGCTGTGTTCAAATGCAATCTGGCCGTGCCGGTGTGAACCTGGTATAACCTGCATGGCTCCATTGCCCATATCGCTATCATCGATAGCCAACCATACGGTAACCGTTTTGCTTGGTGAAATGGGCCAATACGAAGCATCTTGATGCCAACTCACCTGTTTAGGATCGCCGGCTAACTTGCAAAAATAATGGGTACCCCAGCAGATTAGATCTTGCCCGAGCAGATCTTGCACATAATCCAGGATCTGCTTATTGGTTACTAGGTCGTATATTTCGGCTGATTTACTATGCCATCCATTTATGGAATAAGCATCTTTACCCGCACTTATCGTCTTGTTCATAAGCGTATCGAAATATCTGCGGTGGTCGGCTATTTCCTGATCTGTATAGACCTCTAGAGGGCATAGATAACCAACCTGATTGAATTGCTGTATTTGCGCTTGTGAAAGTGTTTTCGGGGCGTTATTCTCCACTGGAAAAAACTGAATTATGCGTTCCAGTTCAGGCATTGCGTTATTTATAGGCATGGGTAGAATCTCTTTGATGAGCAGGTATGGGAAAGGCGCTAGTGAAATTCCCGTGGACCGAACGGATATAGTATTTAGAAGCAGGCATAAGGATTAATTACTATTAGCTAAAAAAATTGGGAATAGGTTTAGCCCTTTTATCCACCTATTGGAACGCGAATATGCGCATTAGCCTGGGCCAGACTAGCGGGATCTTTCTCAAGCAAATGAAAGCCTAATTGGTTCCGTAGGGAGGCGGCTTTGGCCCGGTCGAGTACGGGTTGCTGCAAGGTATCTCGTTCATCAGGGCACAGGTGTCGCATCAATGGTTGCAAGTCCGCAGGCAGGGCAAGATATTCTGCCTGGTCTAACGGTCGACACACAATGTTGGTATTGTACTTACCACCAGGAGCATAGTCATCAATAGCTAGCCACCAAGGACACCAGCGATTCACTACTGCTACCCGGGTGCGGTCAGTATTATGCATGGCAGAGGCATGCCAGGAACGGGAGTCTTGAATATAGACTGACCCTGCTTTTGCTGTTATTTGCATATCTCCAGGAATAGGAGCTGTAACGGTTATGCCGTCGTCTGGTCCACGGGGATTACGTTTATCTTTATGCGATCCGGGAACAACCCATGTGCCGCCCGAATTTTCGTCCACATCGCTAAGATACCAGATCATTACTAAACACATGGTCAAGTCGGGGAAAGGTTGACGGATACAGCCGGCATTTTGCTCGGCATTGTCGCTGCCATAGGCTGATAGGTCATGGGGCCAATCTGTGTGCCATTCGCGCGTGTTGGCGCGACCTCGAAGCTTGACCGAACCGAAACCACCAGGGGTGCCATCTACCTTGTCGGTTTCGATAATGCGTGGGTGCAATTGGGCAATGCGCACATGATCATCCAAGACTCGTCGGGCCACAGACGTAATGACAGGATTTGCTAAATGCTGTGCATATTTTGGCATCCATACAATGTCATTGGGAGGTTTGGGGGGGTGTCCAACTCGGCGCACCGGCCTTAGCTTGATATTGCCTGTTGCTGCTTGAGCGAGTGCTTGCTCGGCGTCCAGGCCCTCCTGATCAAACAAGTTTTTTATGCCCTCTATATTACGCGCACTAGCCTTTTGCGCGGTCAATATTTCCTCTCGAATTTCATCTACTTGGCTAGCGGGTATAGCGTTTTCGATAACGCAGAAGCCGTAGCTATTAAGGGAATCGGTACAACCTTGTATGGTATCTTCAATGGGTAGATTTTCAGCATTGTGGGCGTATGCTCGAGTACGAGCTAAATAGGCGGTAATAGCTTCCGGATCATGGGTTGCTTGGGCTAAAAGATTGCGTGTCTCTTGCAACTTTTTTTCTAGACGAGCAGTTTCGGCATGTAATGCAGCGATATTCATTTTCAAGAGCCTTTTAGGATTGTAATTTAGCGGTAGGTTGGTGTTTACCTGTTTTTATATATTGGCGGCGTAACGGTTAGTTCTTGGTACGGTCTGCTAATCCTTGGCGTTTAATGTACCTAGCCGAATTTTTTAATACAGAATCTGACGCTTTCGGTAGTTTAGCTATAAAGTGAAGCTGCCGTCTTACCAAGGATCCATTTTTTATCTGTGGTGGCAAGAAAATCTAACTCTTCTTCAATAATACGAAAACCGACAGCTTCTCCACGGTGTGAATTTTCTGGAAATCCAGTACATCCTAATAGGCGCTCGGGACCAAACGCTTCATAGACAGCTTTTATATATGGATGAACATCTTTATGAGGCCAGGATTGTGCGGAAATTCCGTCGATTCGGGTAGTTTTAATATATAGATTTGGATAACGCGCTGCCTCTCGTAGGAGCTTAAAATGACCGTCTAATCCTTCCGCTAAAACTGGTTCACCAAGATGATCAACAATTACATTTACCTCAGGAAATCGTTGCAACATAGGTTCGAGCAATGGAATTTGACGACAAAGTCCAAACCAGGTAAATGGAACGCCAAGTCTGGCAGCGGTCTCCCAGAGTGCATTTTGTGATTTATTGGCTAGCCATGAAGCATCCTGATCTATAATTGGATATAAGCGCATTCCCTGTACACCATACTCGCTATGTAGGTATTCCAGCTTTTTGGCAGCGTTTGGTTTGCGTGGGTCGATCAATGCTACCCCGTGTAGGCGCTTTGGAAATCGTCTTAGACAATCACACATATAACTATTGTCGTAGCCGTGATACATCGTTTGGATAAGAACAGTTCGATCAATTTTATTGAGATCCATATACCGGATAAGATCTTCTACTGGACTTGGATAGTCAGGCCGGATGGTAGACATATCATCGTTATAGGTAAATGGTGAGTCACCCAGGGTCCAGACGTGTACATGAGAATCAATGCGCATGATATTCTTTCAGATTTTTTTCTAAATGTAAAAAATTGAAGTTGTGATAAAAAAACGTTAATGGATAGTTTTGAAAATGAAATTTACTAGGCACTATGCCATTTTTTTTTCTCCCAACGACTTGGGTTAATACCGGGTGCCTGGCTTTTAAGATCCGCTGGTACATTGGGGGCATCATACATCCAGATACGGGTGTTACGATCTTGTAGTACCTGGCGCACGGCGGGAGAAACCTTGGCTAATTCTGCCGGTGGCCATGGCTCAACCGCAGCATACGGTCCAGCCCATGTTGGTCGATAGGCAATACCAAGCAATTCGCGCGGGTAGTTGCTAAGGTTGGCGTAGTTGCCGTGGACAACATTTTGATTAATTAGTGCTACTGATCCTGCGCTACAGGTAACCTTTACTTGTTCGGGGTGTTCTTTGTAGCGCAAGTAGGGATTGGCGTCATTGTGGAAACTTAAATGTGAGCGTGGTACGACGCGGAAAGGTGCTGCTTCAGGGGTTAAATCCTGCAAATAATAGAGGACGCGCACAAGCTTTGGACAGCTTTGTTCTGGACCGAATATTTTAGAACCCCAGGGTTGGCCATCGCAATGCAGGTTAATGGGAGGGCAACCCGGCTCACTGCGTGAATAATCGTAGGTCATTAAAATAGGTGTGCCGCCAAAAAGTGTAGTTAGAAAATCGACTATTGGTGCATGAGCCATCAACTCCGTCAAGGCACCGCCTTGCCATTGAATGTCGTTATGTGTTTGTTTTTTGTCCGTATAATCGGTACCAACGGTAGGAACGTGTAGTAGTTCATTTTGTAGTTGAGTAATATGTTCTGGCGTGAGTACATTGGGAAGAATTACATAACCTTCAACTTCGAGGTGTTGAATTTGTTCACCGGGTGAAAGCTTGGACCAAGCAGTCGTTATGATTTGGTCTTTGGTAGTGAGTGTCATCATTTAGCTTTAGTTTGGTGGTTGAGTAATAATATTTTATAGGTTGCTGTTGTTCGCGTTGCATCAGAGGCAGTTAGTATATGGTTGAAATTAATTATTATATAATTGTTTTGCAGCCTCTTAGTAAAGCTCAAAAACTATTTGGATGATACCAAGCCAAATGATTAGTTTGGCTAGTGCGACTTTGAGCTTTATATATAATGTACACATATTTTATGAGCAATACATAGGTGTTTTTTTGCCTTCTTAACATCCGGTTCTTTCCGAGTACCGAAAAGCATTGTGGGGTGCAGACTTCGTTATGGACAAAGCGCCGCAATGGTAGCATGAGCTAACACCTACGTAGTGAGTGGTGTTGGGAATCCAGAGGCTGGATGGCGCTGGAGTAACGACCCGCAGAATCCGGATAATCCAGTAGCCTTAAAGGATTGAAGTAGATTTATGGCCTTTGTTGTACGAGATTGGCCACTAATAATTCATCTGGAGCCGTAACCATGCCTCAACCTGCTGACTGTTTGTGGACCCGAATACTTTGTAAACAACCGGATCGCTATATTGGTTGGCCATCGATTGCGCGTCTCAAATCGGGAGAGCTACTGGTTGTTTTTTCCGGAGACCGTGACCCCCTTTCGGGCAGCGTGCCTGCATCAGCACGGATGGGGGATTTAGCTGGGATGTTGCAGCCGAGCGCGTATTGCCCACGGCACCAAATGCCGACCTTGGTTATCCAGCTTCTGTGCAGTTGTCAGATAGCTCTATACTGACTGTATACTACCAAGTTGACCAGAGGAGGGTGAAAAGCCCTGCCTGATGGGTACCAGGTGGCGGTTGTGATACCATTGTGTTGCGTCCATATGCTGTTTGACAAGAACCTGGAAAATCTCTTTTATAATTCCAGTCCTTTTTTGCTCTAGCGTCCACCGCATATAGCGGCATTTCTAATGTGCTAATATGGCCGCTTTTGAACAATATCCAAGTCTTTGCAGCGTACGTGTAAAACAATACCGGTGCTGCTTGAACCAGAGGTGCCTATGGCTGCACCAAGCCGTATTCTCTTTCTTGCGCGACGCTACCCACCTTCTATTGGTGGTATCCAAACCCACTGCTTTGAGCTTTATACCCGTCTTGCTGAACAGGCTCAAGTACGTCTCGTTGCTCTTAAGCATGATTCACTTCTGCATCTGATGTGGTTTTTACCCTATTGCTTTTGTATTGCTTTTGGGGCTGTGCTTTTTCGTCGTGTTGATGCTGTCTATTTTGCTGATGGGGTCGCTGGAACGCTAGCACCGCTATTACGGCCTTTGGGACCGGCGCGTTTTATAATCACTATTTATGGTTTGGAAATGACTTATAAGAATGCCTTGGCGCGTATGCTTATGCATGCCGGGGCTCGTGCCTGTGAAAAAGTTGTCGTAATTAGTCAAAACAGCCGTCGCATTACAGCTGCAAGTGGAGTGCCGGAGACCAAACTCGAAACTATTTATCTTGGTGTTGAGCCATTGGTATTAGCGCCACAAGATTTGGCTTCGGAGCAGGCTCGCTTTGAAGAAGAACACGGTCTGCACTTTGGCCAAGACCGTACCTTGCTGCTTTTTGGCCGACAGGTTCCACGTAAGGGGATGGTGGAATTTTTGGAAAGAGCTATGCCTCTTTTGGAGACGGATATCCATCTCTTTATTGGTGGTGGTCGTGGCCTTGACACCGAACGTCTGCAGGTACGTCGCCAAGAGTTGGGTTTGGAGGGCCGTGTAACCTTACTAGGTACGATTGGCGATGATATGTTAGCAATGTTACGTACACGCTGTGATCTTTTTTTAATGCCTAATATTCACGTTGCCGGCGATGTTGAAGGTTTTGGTCAGACCCAGCTTGAATGTATGTATGCTGGTACCCCTGTTGTGGCTTTTGCTGTAGATGCATTGCCTGAAAGTGTACGCGAAGGTGGCTATCTGATTGAACCCGGAAATTATCCAGCCTTTGTTGCCCAGATTCATCGTTTTTTTGAGGATGATGCCGCTACCCGAGAAGCCGAGGGGCGGCGCTGTCGAGCCTACGTGGAACGCGAATATACATGGAATAAAACCGCTAGTCAGTATATGGATCTGTTTACTGGACGGGTTTGAGTATGATGTAGTTTTTGAGGTCTATTTCGCTATTAATAAATACTACAGTAAGGGAATTTTTATGGCTAAGTATCGTGTAGGAGTTATTGGCTGTGGCGGTATTGGTATCCAACATGCTACGGGTTTAGTAGGTCTTGATAATGTCTGCTTAGTAGCGGGTTGTGATCTTAACCAAGAGACGCAAAATGCATTTCAGGCCCATTGGGCTGGGACCTGGGATAAACTAGCATTTTATGAGGACTACCGGCAAATGCTTGATGAACAAGCGCTGGATATAGTTACGATAGCTACTCCTGATAATTGTCATGCAGACCCAGTAGTAGATGCAGCACAAGCTGGTGTTAAGGCTATTTTCTGTGAAAAACCATTGGCTACTAGTTTGGTAGATGTTGAGCGTATGCGAAGTGCTATTGTTGATAATAAAATTGTATTTTCCTTAGATCATACACGCCGTTGGTTGCCGTTGTGGCATCGCCTTAAAGAAGTCGTTGATGGGGGTGAAATTGGTGCATTACAGTATATTGTTGGGACGTTGAGCGGGGCACGTGGGTCCTTATTTCGTAATGGTACGCATCTTATCGATGCGCTGTGTTATGTGGCGGGGGCTCAACCGGAATGGGTTTTTGCTGAACTTGAACGGGGCTATGAAGACCATAGCGAATACCGCGGTGATGGTGGCGCCGATCCGGCGTTAGAGCCCTCGGCTAGCGGGTATATTCATTTTACCAACGGCGTCCGGGCATTTTATACGGGTACTTCAAAAAAGACGGCTGGACCTAAATGGCATTTTGAGATTGTTGGTAGTGCAGCAAAAATTTTTATAGATAAAGAGGCTATTCTTGTACGGGATGGTCAGCAAGAGAAAATTATCCCTGCAGCGGCGACACATAGTGGCATTCCAGCGGGAGTGCGCGAATTGGTTGAAGCACTTGATCAGGGGCAACCCACTAGTTCGCCTTTGGATGCAGCTTTAGATGTTAGCCAAGTGATCTTTGGTTTTCTCGCATCACAGCAGCGCGGCAATGTACGTGTTGATTTGCCTTTATCTAGCGGAGCATAAGTGTGGAAATTAGTTATATCAGGGCTGCAATGGCAAGTGCATTTGATTAAGCGGTGTATTGGGGCGTTGTCGCTGGAGTTCAGGTTGTATCGCTGTGTTCCCCAATTTGGGATGAGGCGATGGAGACTTTATTCTAACCGCTAATCTGTCCCGGTATGTTGTTGTCGCCAGTAGCTAAGTGTGATACTGCCGCTTGGGCAAAGAATGTAGAAATACTTAAGCATACCTTAGATTTGGTGCTTAGCATTGAAAAAAGTGCGGTAAATCCAAGGTATACATTGGCAAGGTTTTATAGAATACGAGTTAACGTCCCATACTCTTGCCCGAAGATTTGAGATCTTCACAAGCTTGCACCACGCGAGTTGCCATACCTGCTCTGCATTTTTTTAGCCAGGCGCGCGGATCGTACATTTTTTTGTTGCCCACTTCGCCCTCGATCTTCAGTACGCCTTCGTAATTGGTGAAGGCATGATCAACTATCGGTCGGGTAAAGGCATACTGCGTATCCGTATCAACATTCATTTTGATAACACCATAATCGAGGGTCTCCTGAATTTCTTCCTGACTGGAGCCGGAGCCGCCGTGGAATACTAACCAGAAGCGGGATTCAGCGCCGTATTGAGCCATAACTGCTTCCTGACCGTCTTTGAGGATAGATGGGGTTAACACCACATTGCCGGGTTTGTAGACGCCGTGCACATTGCCAAAGGTAGCAGCTAGCATAAAGCGCCCATTATTTACCTGACTGAGAGCAGCATGGACGGCAAGCATATCTTCAGGTGAAGTGTAGAGTTTTTCTTTGTCGATACCTTCTCTGTTGAGTCCGTCTTCCTCACCGCCCACTACACCTGTTTCTACCTCAAGGATAATATCGTTATCACGGCACAGTTCCAATAATGGCACTGCGTGTTTAAGATTTTCTTCAAGGGCTAAATCACTGCCGTCGTACATATGGCCGGAAAATAGATTGGGCTTGCCCTCTTGGCGGCGCTGTGCCGTCTGGGCAATTAAGGGTTTGAGAAATGTGTCGATTTTTTCTGTGGTGCAGTGGTCGGTATGCAAGGCAATATTAATGTCGTAATGGGCCGCCACGCGGTGTGCATGTTCAGCTAGGGAAATAGCGCCGACAACGCCATCTTTGAGATTGCCTGACGCATGTTCACCACCGCCGGTAGAGACTTGAATGAGGCCATCGCTATGGGCTTCGGCAAAACCTTCAAGAGCCGCATTGAGTGTATCAATACTAGAAATATTAATAGCGGGATAGGCATATTTTTCTGTGTGGGCTTTGTCCAACATAACGCAATAGCGCTCAAAATTTACAATAGGCATAGCAGGCCTCCTAACTTCGGTGATATTATTTTTTTCTCAATTAAAACATAATAAACGGATTTGTTTTACGATATAGCTGGTGTTAAAGTGTTTATACGCTGCAGAATATCTTTAGTATATAATGTTTAGCGCTTAAGTATGACAGCAACTGGTGCTGCTGATTATCTAGTACAGTAACTGATGGTAGAGATTGAGTATTTGCTAGTCGTTATGTGGAGATGGGCGCAGCGTGGAATTGGCTAAAATACAGAGCAGTCTAGATAGAATATACGAGGACTGAATATAACGTAGTGGTTTATGTAATGACTCAACTGTGTTAGTACTAGTGATCAGATGGCATTTAAATAATCATACCGGCGGCTACCGTCTCGTTTGTTTGTTCATCAATTAATACAAAACTGCCGGTAATACGATTACTTTTATAGCTATCGGCGATTAATGGCGCTGAGGTGCGCAGTGAGATACGACCAATATCATTGAGATTAAATTCCAGATCTGCTTCAATTTTGTGCAGGGTATTAATGTTTACCTTATAACGCACCTCTTTAATAATGGCCTTTACTTCTTTGGTGGTATGGCGGAGGATAAATTTGCTTCGGGCCGTAAGCTTTTTATCGGCGGAGAACCAACAGATCATGGCTTCAACATCCTGACGCGGTACGGGTGGGTTGTTGGGCTTAACCAACATGTCGCCGCGTGATATATCGATTTCATCAACGAGAGTTACGGCTACCGACATGGGGGTGTATGCTTCTGCTAATTCGCCGTCTAAGGTCTGTATGGCTTTTACCTTACTTTGAAATCCGGAGGGTAAAACCGTTACCTCATCTCCAGGTTTAAAGACACCGCCGGCAATGCGACCGGCAAAACCACGGAAATCATGCCAGGTGTCTGAATGTGGGCGGATAACCCACTGGACTGGCAGGCGGGCATCAACATGATTTGCATCAGCACCGATATAGACGGTCTCGAGATAGTAGAGTAGTGTTGGGCCTTCATACCAGTCCATATGCTCGGATGCGTCGACAATATTATCACCAAGTAGGGCGCTAACTGGTATAAAAGTTATATCAATAATATTATTAAGTCGCGAAGCAAATTTCTTAAAATCGGCGACGATCGCATTAAAGGTTTCTTGTGACCAGTCGACCAGGTCCATTTTGTTAACGCAGACAACAATGTGCTGAATGCGTAATAAGTCGGCAATAAAGGCATGGCGACAGGTTTGCTCAATTACGCCCTTACGTGCATCAACTAAAACAATGGCAAGGTTTGCGGTAGAAGCACCGGTTACCATATTGCGGGTATATTGAATATGTCCAGGGGTATCGGCAATAATAAATTTACGTTTTGGTGTTGCAAAATAGCGGTAGGCTACATCAATGGTAATACCTTGCTCACGTTCGGCGCGCAGGCCGTCAGTCAATAAGGCGAGATTGATATTTTCATCGCCACGTGCTTTAGAATTTTGTTCTACGGCCTCAAGTTGGTCCTCAAATATTGCTTTACTATCATACAATAAGCGTCCAATTAGAGTGCTTTTACCATCGTCAACTGAACCGGCCGTAGTAAACCGTAAAAGGTCCATATTGAGATAACCTGCAGTTGTGTTTTCGCTCATTTTATCAACTTGAAGAAAAATTGAAGATCTGTTATGGGAACGGTGGATATGTACTTTTTATTTGAATTGTAATGATGGTGCGCAGGGGGTTAAAAATATCCTTCTTTTTTACGATCTTCCATGGCCGTCTCTGAGCGCTTATCGTCGGCGCGGGTGCCGCGCTCCGTTTGCCGGGCCGCAGCCACTTCGGCAATAATAGCATCGAGACTAGTTGCGGTCGATAGTGCTGCGCCAGTACATGTTGCATCGCCAATGGTGCGGAAGCGAACCGTCATATTTTCTATTTTTTCATCGGCTTGTACCTGAATAAAATCGGTTACTGCCATGATTACTCCGTGTCGGACAATACAATCGCGCTGGTGCGAGAAATACAGATTGGGCAGGGCAATAGCTTCGGCTTTGATATATTGCCAAATATCCATTTCTGTCCAGTTGCTGAGCGGAAAGATACGGAAGTGCTCACCGTGGTGTTTGCGGCCATTAAAAATATTCCACAGTTCGGGGCGCTGATTTTTTGGATCCCATTGGCCAAAGGCGTCGCGATGCGAAAAAAAGCGTTCTTTGGCCCGGGCTTTTTCCTCGTCGCGACGGCCACCCCCCAGCGCTGCATCATATTGACCTGCTTCTAACTCTTCCAGCAGGGCTACGGTTTGGAGGCTGTTGCGACTAGCATAAGGGCCTTGCTCTTCGACGACTTTGCCGGTGTCAATTGCTTGTTGAACGGAGGCGACTACCAAGTCTGCCTCAAGCGATTCTATAAAGGTGTCGCGATACTCCATCGTTTCCGGAAAATTATGTCCGGTGTCGACGTGCATTAGGGGGAATGGCAGCTTGGCCGGCCAAAAGGCTTTTTTGGCCAGATAGGCCATAACAATAGAGTCTTTGCCGCCCGAAAATAATAAAACGGGTTTTTCAAATTGTGCTGCTGTTTCACGCAGAATATAAATGGCTTCAGATTCAAGTTGGCGCAGGTGCGTAATGGTATAGTCTTGATACATGATTTAAATATAATATGGGCTGATTATAGGATTACTGATATTCAGTGTAAGCTTTTTAATATACTGCTAATTTGTGGTATAAGTCAAATAATTGTAGGCGCTTATAGGATTGTTTTTTCTTTAGGTGCTAAGATCTCCTAACTTCCCCGGCCAGTTTTAGCATAACGGCTCCATTGTTGCCAACAAAGGGATGGGCCCAATATTTGGGTTTATCGCCTATATATACTAGGATCGGATCATCTTTGTGTTGGCGTAGGCATAGGACATCGCTTACTTGCAGGCTTTGTGCTTGACTCAGACTAAGCCGGCTCTGCCCCAACTGGGCGTGTACAGGTAATTCCATTTGTCCCAAACGCAGGCGGTTGTCGAGCCTTGTTTTATTATTTGGAGGGTGGTTCGGCTTTGTCGACAAATTGTCTAAAAAAGGTTCTAAGGAGAAAAATGGATAACACAGATTCACTAATCCCGAAGCGTGGGGAGAGTTCACTTGAAAAGCAAGCAAAATCACGATCTCACTTGGTGCTGTAATCTGCAAAAATTCAGGATTTACTTCTAATTCGACATCCGAGATCTCTGTCTCTATAAAAGGATCCCAAGTCGCCTCCAAATCCTCAAATACACGACGGATAATCTTGCTCATAACACCCATCTCAAGCTGCGTCAAAATTCGTTCTTCCATCCCTTGAGACGTTCCACCACCACCAAAGACACGATCAACAAAGGCAAAGACAAGGGGCATCGCAAAATCAATAACTGCGTGGCTTTTGCCCGGCCCCAATGCAAATTGATAAGAGCAGGAAGGATTGGAAAGTGACATAATAAATTCGGCGTACGTAGTCTGATCACAAAAGGCTGTTTCAACATCAACCACGGTATGCATAGTACCCGACAGCGTTGTTGCAAGCAAACGGGCAAAATTCTCATGTATATTCTCAAGCATACGTAATTGCCACAGCCGGATGCGGGCTGGATGGTTAAAATCGTATAATGAAGCTATGGTAGACGCGGCTGCTTTGTCCGGTGCTTTTGCAGCGCTAACGGCTTCACTGTTTTTTGTTTTTTCTTCGTTGTCTGCTGATAATAGTGCATCTATTTCATCTTGAGATAAGAGGTCGGCCATGATACATGCTCCCTAAATAAAAATGATAGATCCAAGCGGCTTGCTTTTTTAGACGGGATTATAGTTTAAACGAAGGTATCGTCACTATCACCACGAACGATATGAATTTGTCCTTGTTCCTCTAATTTCTGCACCTGTTGGACGATGCGTAATTGTACTTCTTCTACTTCGCTGAGCCGCATTGGCCCAGCAAATTCCATTTCTTCGGTAATAAAAGTACGAATTTTTTCGGACATATTGTTGAGGATTTTTTCCTTCAGATCTTGTCCTGCCCCTTTGAGCGCTATTATCAGGTCATTCTGTTCAACTTCACGTAATAGACATTGAATTTCACGATCGTTTAACTTGGCGATGTCGGCAAAGACGAACATGAGGTTACGTACGGATTCGGTGGTTTCAGGATCCGTAGCATCCATTTGTTCGAGCACGTTCTTTTCGATTGCACTACCTGTAAGATTAAGGATATCAGCTACGACCTTGGGGCCACCCACATCTTGGTTATCGCTGAGGATATCACGTAAACTTTGTTCAAGGCTTTCTTCCAGGAATTTTAGTACTGGCAATGATAAAGGGCGGATGGTAGCGATACGTAAGGTTATATCTGCCCGGATGGGTTCAGGTAGGTGTGAAAGAATCCCCGCGGCTAGTATAGGATCTAATTGTGATAGGATTAAAGCGATGGTCTGGGGATGTTCATGGCTAATAAAAGGAGCAACCTGTTCGGGCTGAACATTTGTTAGCATATAAAAACCAGTTGTTTGCTCTGTGCTTATTTGCTGATCTTGGGATGGGGGTACTGAGGCTGGTTGTGAAGGTGGTGTGGGGGGCTCCTGAAGGTTGGCAGCTGGCATCTTTGCTGCTGTGGGGGGCTCGGATGTTATTGACCAACCACGTGGTTGGGGGTGAGGGAGGGGAAAAAAAGCATCTACTACATCTTCGCTAGGTGCTTGCCAACTATTCACTTGAGGCTCTTGGTCCCAATGGGGATATCCTAAAATACGTCCTTGCGCTGTAGTGATTTCTGTTGGATTCATGCGCCCGTCTCCTGTTGTTGGAACCGCGTTAGGCGCAAGCTTTTCCGCTCGGAATTTATGACGACTTCACCTAGGGCAAAGGCCACATTATTGAGGGCTAGACCAAAGTTCTCACCCAATACATCAAGTACTAAAATATCTCCTTGGTGTAATTGCCTAACGGCACTAAGAGACATTTTTTTGCGGCCCAGTTCGACTTTGACTTCTAGTTGTACATCCCCTAAGTGGTGCAAATTCTGTAGTTCTCGGGCGGCGTGATCGTCTTTTATCTCTGCCATTTTTTATTAGCTCCCTCTAAACCTTGCCAACGATTTCAGTAATGCATACGCCAAAATGTTCTTGTACCGTAACTACCTGGCCGTAAGCAAATAGCTGGTCATTAAGCAGGATATCAACCGGCTCGCCGGCAATTTTGTCCAAGTCAATTACGCTTTGTTCTTGCAATACTAAGGCATCGTCCAAAGTGATTCCCGTACGGCCTAACACTACGGTTACCTCTAATTCCATGCTCTGCAGCAGATCTAAGTTATCTTGTTGTACTGCTTGCGTACTGGTTGCTGGCGGCTCCGGTATTTGTTCGCTAGTCATGGTATTGATCTCCTGTTAGTGGATGCAATGAAAGATTGCTTGGGTGATCTTAATCAGGAAGGCAACTCTATTTCTTTTTAAGGTTTGCAGATTTAAGGTTTGTAGATGTGTGTTGCGAAAATTCTGGCTGCAAGATATATAAACTAAATTCGTAAGTCAATTTTTAAGGTTGGCAAGAGCGTATTCATTTGGATAAGGATTGATGTATAAAATGTATATAGCTTTTATTCTTAGGCTCAAAGGATACAGATTTTACTCGTTGTACTAAGGGGGTATAAAGAGTATGAGGGTGGTTGAGGAAAAAATTACTATGGATTGACCCGGTATGGGAAAATGCCTTTTATAGTCCCATGAGATCGTCGGTCAATGCGATATAAATTTCGTTGGCCGTGAAGAATTGCATCTAAAACAAAGCGTATTGCTTATCTGCTTAAGGAGCATGGTTATGGCAAATAATGAAGTGCCTGTTGGTCCTAATGAAACGATTAAAGTGAGTAAAATTGAGACCTTTGTTTTAACAAATTCCTGGGTTTTTGTTAAAATATCAACGGATGTGGGTATTACTGGTTGGGGGGAAATGCTGAAAGATGATGCTAAAGCTTGTGCTGCGGGTGCTCTTGAAGTGGCAGATTATCTGGTGGGCAAGGATCCACGGCCGGTAGCGCACCACTGGCAAGCTATCCACCGCGGTTCTTTTTATCGTGGTGGTCCTATCAAAACCGCCATTGTTTCGGGGATTGATCAGGCCTTGTGGGATATTACCGGAAAATGCTATGGCGTACCGGTTTATAAATTACTGGGGGGGCCAACACGCGATCGGGTACGTGTTTACGGACATGTTGATGAGACCACCGGTGTTAATGCGATTAAGGTTGGTCCGGGAACTGCACGTCAGGCGTTTAAATATATTGAAGGGCAAAAATATGTTGATGAGGTGGTAGAGCGGTTTAAGGCCTTGCGTGAGGAACACGGCTCGGGTGTTGATATTGGCGTTGATTTTCACGGTGCGGTACAGCCGCCTACGGCGCTTTTATTAATGAAGGCGTTAGAGCCTTTTCAACCCTGGTTTTATGAGGAAATTGTGCAGGCATTAAATATTGATGTGATGGCCGAGTTAGCTCAAAAAACGCATATCCCTATTGCTACTGGCGAACGTATTTTTACGAAGTGGGGTTTCAAGGAGATTCTTGAAAAGCGCGCTGCCGTTATTGTCCAGCCTGATATTTGCTATGCCGGCGGAATTACCGAGTTGAAGATTATTGCGGGGATGGCCGAGTCCTATTATACACCGATGGCGCCGCATAACCCTCAAGGTCCGTGCTCACTAGCGGCAAGTTTGCAAATTGCTGGTTGTGTTCCAAACTTTTTAGCGCAGGAACGTGGTGATAACGAATACGACGAATTGCTTGCCAAACCTTTGGAGCCGGTACGCAACGGGTATCGGCCACTGCCTAAAGAACCGGGATTGGGCATAACGATTGATGAAGATAAGCTGATGGGTATGGTTGGCGAACCCCATGCTTATGCGGTGCGACTAGACCCTGATGATGGTTCAGTTGTAGATTGGTAATAAGGGTGCTGAGCAAGATTATTAAAGAGTTACCGGCAAGTGTTGTCGGTTAGTCCTGATCTTATATATGAGCCGCTAGATGAAAGAGCATGGTCTAGCGGCTTATATAGTGTAGGTAGTAGGTACTAAATACTCATTACTTAATGTGGACTAGTTAAGCGAATATAGATTGATTTTGGCAATGGAGTAATTATGTCTAAAACCAAATTGCGGGCAGCGGTAATTGGTGGGGGTTTAGGTGGTTCTCATGCCTATGCTTATGCGCGGGCATCAGCATATGAATTGACGGCGATCTGTGATCTAAATCCTGAGATGTTTCCCCGGTTTTATGAACGTGCCCAGATTGAGCCGGGCAGCTTAAAAGAATATACCGATTATCGTACGATGATTGCGCGTGAGGCGTTGGATGTTGTGAGTGTCGCGACACCTGATCATCTTCATACCGATCCGGTTTGTGTTGCATCAGATGCTGGTGTTAAAGGTATTTTATGCGAAAAACCATTGGCTACTACTCTGGCTGATGCGGATCGTATGATTGCGGTATTAGAACGTAATGGTACGAAGTTTTCCGTCGACCATACACGCTCTTTTGTCCCATCATACCAGGCAGTACGGCAAGCTGTACGCAATGGAGAGATTGGCAGCTTAACCCGTTTGATTGCTCATATGGGCGGTACGCGCTCTATGCTTTTTCGCAATGGGACGCATTTAGTAGATGCCGTATGTTTCTTTGCGGATGCGGCGCCGTTATGGGTGATGGCGGCGCACGAACGTGGTTTTGAAGCGTATGGTCCAGTATACGATGGTAAGGGCGGTAAAGATCCGCAATATGATCCTGCTTCAACAATTATTATCGAGTTTGCCAATGGTGTGAGAGCCTTAATTAATAGTGCTAAACAAACCCCTCAGATTTTTGAGTTTGATTTACAGGGGCCACAGGGACGTTACTGGCTTAATGATAAACATTGCATGGCTTGGAAAACAGATCAGCCCGGAGGTCTCGGTGTTGCTATTGCAGCACCAGAAGGACGTGGCTATGCGGATCCATTTGGCGAAAACCTAATACCTGCAGTAGAGGAATTGGCACAGATGGTATGGCATGATACACCAAGTTCATCGCCGGTGTATCGGGGGCGTGATACATTGGAAATTATGCTCGCAGCATTGTTATCACAGACCCAGGATAGTGCAAAAATTTATCTGCCATTATCTACAGTATAAGTACTATTACCGACAATTTGGTGATTGGTAATGAGGGGGTAATTAGGACCGAATAAAGGGCATTTTTCCAAGAGCATGGATTTACTTTATAAGGACTAAGGTGATTTATGGCACAGATTCCAATTGCACTGGTTGGTTGTGGTGGTATGGGGGGACGTCATGTGCGGGCCTTGGAGGCATTGTATGAAAGTGGTATGGCCAATGTTGAACTTGCTGCTGTGTGTGATACCCGTATAGATAATGCTACACATCTGGCAGATGATGCTGAACAGCGACTAGGATGCCGGCCGGCAATTTTTACGGCTATGGAAGAAATGCGTCGTCAACGACCTGACATTGTTGCGCTAGCAATTACCACCGACTCTGGTTCACATCATCTAGTAGCAGAATTGGCATTTGATCTGGGTTATCATGTGCTGTGCGAAAAGCCTTTGGCGCTTACGATGCGGGGGTGTAATCGCGTTATTGAAGCCTGGAAAAAAAGTGGTAAGATTTTAAGCGTGGGCGAACAGGAACGGCGCGATCCTATGTGCCGGCTTAATAAGGCACTTATTGATGCCGGTGTACTTGGCACTCCCTATACGTTCTTTAAAGGATCAGCAAGGGGTGGAGACAATATTATTATTTGGCCGTGGCGTCACTATAAGAAT
>JACLAC010020041.1_pt1 | contig 27990 bp, 13 predicted proteins | sample 8027881 | NCBI WGS metagenome assembly JACLAC01 (sample SAMN15725517, study PRJNA655200) | protist metagenome | isolation source: fluorescence activated cell sorting (FACS) single amplified genomes of... | place: Spain: Blaines Bay Microbial Observatory, Mediterranean Sea | collected 2016-01-19 | reverse complement strand
TGGGTCCAAGTGGATAGATAGACAGTGCAGTGACGGCTTATTTTTCTCTGAATCTTCTTTATCCCGAAGATGATCGCCTCGACTGTACGAATTATTCTCTCCGCCAAATATAAAAATCTCACTCTCGCCAAATGCGACGGCTTGGTGGCCATAGCGAGACATTGTGTTCACCGAGCTAAAAGTGTTAGATGACACTTTGAGCCATAGGAGAACATCTATATCAAACGTCCAAATGTCTGACAACTCTCTTTCAGCCGTTTTCCCATCTATCACCTCCACACCAATTCCACCGGATATCAATATATATCGTTTCGAACTATCAACTTTTGTGGCAGCATGAGAGAACCTGGGGCTGGGGGAGCCTCCTTGGTTGTTTATTAGCTTCCACTCGTAAGACTCTGTATTGAACATATGTACGTTGCTTGTACAAGGGTACCCGTTTGTGGCGCCTCCAAATACATACACGTACTTTTCGAACCCGGTAGCAGAATGCCCGGCTCGCGGTGACATCATGTTCTCCTTCAGAATAGTGTACGATTGTTTTCGTGGACTGCATTGTTCGAAGTGAACTCCAGAATTTATGCGCCACGTCAATTCCTTAGAAGCTTCGTCGACTTTATCTATTTCAATTCTGTGAACTTTTGAAAGGTAACTAGTACCATTGAACCCGCCAAATATATACAAGTGATTCAGATAGGCAACGGATTGGTGGCCAATACGTTGCGCATCTTCCACGCTTCCCAGAACGTTTATTTTTTCCCATTTCAAACTGCTTCGGTGCTTTTGCTCCTTCAGAATCACGTCATCGTTTATTTTTTCTTCTGCTGCGTCTCCCAATTCTTTGGGCACACTCACCTTTTGCGAGCCCAGATGCAAAACCCATAAGCATCGGTCGGCGACAAATAATCCACTTTCGTTTCCACCTCCATACACTAATATTCCGTTTATATTTGGGAAATATGTTGCAGTGTGGCCGTTCATACAAACAATGCCTTCGTCTACGATGTCTCTCAATTGGTCATGAAAACACATTGGCTGCTCGTGCAGTGTCCAGCGTGGCTCGCTCAAATCCGCATCTTTAGTGCGTTCCAAAACGCGTACCTTTCAAGGGCAAAAGAAAAAAGTGGTTAGGTAAAATAATTCGGAAGAACGGACGAGATTGGAAACTTACCAGCCTGTTGCCTAATGAATATTTCGACGCACCTTCTAATTCCGTTGCCGAATTTTGTACATGCCAATTTGGGGGACCTCCTACCGCCACCAATTGGGTGCAATGTGGGTATATCAGAGAAGGCACTGCCGTCAACGTGAAATATTTAGGGGAAGACATCTTCCTTGTTGTGGAATGCAGTACTGAAATTTTTTGTAAACTTAAACCACTAGCTGCTTTCGACACGACAACGTTTATTTTTTTGTTTTTTATGCACAGGGAAGATTGCAAATCAAGAAAAAAAAAACTGTGCAAAAATTTCAAACTGTCGTAACCACCAAACATAAATATTCGTTCTTTTCCTCCAAACCTAATATAGGTCAATGACTGGCCCACGCGAGGACACGGGAGGTTCCGGCCTCTTTTAGGAATTTCATTCCACTCTGGTACTGTGGTTGTTTTGTCGCCTTCGCGGTCTGGAATCACCAACAAATAAGAATTGTTTATCAAGCACGTTGGATTCTGGGTTAGTCCACCGAACAAAGCAATGTTCGTGCTGTTCCCTTGTCGGTGTGAGCAGATTGCATATTGTCGAAGGTCGGCAGAGCCTTTTGAATTATTTCCAGGAATGCTCCCACGGGTTGAAATTTTATCCCAAGATGTAGCATGGTCGCTTTCAGACACGTTAATTCGATAAATTATGGACAAGTCCGATGAGAAAACAAACATGCTGCCTTGGCTCGCAATCATCTTATACTGCTTTCCTGGGGGCGGTGGTTGCACGCTGAAGGAGTCTACTTCTGACAGCTCTTTGCCCCACTTAAGATTTCGGGGGCTGTACCTAAACAGTTGGTTGGATGTTTTTTTATGCTGCTTTTCCCCACCAAAGACGAACATGGTGCGATTGTACGCTACAGCCGTATGATCGAATAACGAAGGTGGCGACTTAGATTTCGTGGTAATTTTGCGCCACGTGAATTGTCCACTGCAAACAGAGCTAGAGTCCAGCTTTACATCCTTCTCCAAATCAAGAACATAGAGCTTATTCCCAGCAAACCCGTGCTTACAGATGCCCCCGAAGAGGTATAGTAATTTGTCGATAGCAATTACAGTGTGTCGGGCCCTTCCTCCTTCTTTCGTCTCGCACTCGGCGGAAGGAGATAAGTTTGTCCATCTGTATGTTTCTGGGTCAAATATATGCAGGTCATCGAAGAATTTCTTACCATTTGTGCCTTGAACGATGTATAGCTTCTCTTGCACAGCTAACGCAACATGCTGGAAGCGCTTGCATGGCTTTGTACCATTAGTCTCTTCCTTGCTTTCCGGTCCTATTTCAACCTCTTGGCCCTCAGATACTTTCACCCAAGGCGCACTCATCACGGTACTCCTTTCGCTCTGAAGTAAGTTCCCTTGCGTGATTTGTTCCACGGTCAGCATATAACTGTGCCCCTCTTCTGCCTTCGTTATTTTATATCACGTGGCCTTGGTCTTCAGAAGAAAGTGGAGAGGGTGTATTTAGTAACCAGTGTGTTTTGACTTTTTATTTCGTTTATATATTTTATTTTTTTCTATTATTCGCTTGTTAGTAGTGGTGGTGGTTTTATATTAGATATACGTAATAGTAGTACGGTAGTAAGTAGTCATTTTTTTATTACAAAGAAACACTGCTGTACTTCTGTTACTACTTTTTTCACTCTCCTTCCCCCCCATTTCCTTTCTAGACGGCCTTTGTCCTCATTCATTCATTTATTACTATTTTTTAGATTGATTGATTGATTATTCCCCATTGTTAAATTGATTAATTGATGATAATTGTAATTATTTGAGATGTACATTTTGAGGAGGAGAGATGATAAAACATGATCAATTCCTTTTCTTCTTCTCAAATATGACCCTCCTCGATGCTCTGCTGCTCTGTTCATATACCGGTGCTAGCTATAATTATTAGCAACACACAAAACAAATAACCTCCAATTGGAAAATTTTGTTGTCAATGGTCTGTGGTAGTATTATATTATATACCTACCAGGCGGCTAACGGGACACAAAAAAATTCAGAAAAATTATTATTTGATTTTTGTTGAATACCGTAGAAGAAGAGGTGTACTATTGTGTAAAAACTAAAAACAATTTGGTTTAATTTTTCTTACTTGCACTGACAAGGAATATCAAAGCATTTGTTGCAAAGTTTAGACGACTTTGATTTCCTCAACGGATCGCACTTACATGCTGATGCTGAGTCGAAACATGACAAACATAGTGCCTCTTTTATGGAAAGGGGTTTTTGGTTCTCCGTCCCCATGCTACGTGTGGGGCGAGTGCTTTTTCTTTGAGACGTCAATGGATGGGAAGTTCGAAGGTTCTGTTTTTCCTTTGGTTGCTCCCATTTGGTTTCTCTAGTTTCCGGGTTGAAAAGGTACGGGCGTCCACTCTTCGGGTCAAAAGCACGGTACCATCCCGATGAGTTAACAGGCATACTACTTACGCGCTGAGGTTGAGCGGAAGAATGCGCTCTAGTGTTTGCTGCCGCTCCTCTGCTTCTGTTTTGGTGTTGTTGCGGCGATGCATTTGAGGATGACACGCGCATCCGTTGCATTTGGTTGTTGACGGCTCTTTTTTCCCTTTCGTGCACCTCCTGCATTTTTCGAGACCTAAAACTGTCAACCGTATCCCGCTGTGTCCTTCTGGGCGCACCCGTCCGTTGTGACGGTGCATTATTGCCTTGTCCATAGGACTTGCTGCTATAACTTGGTCCTGGGCCCGACAGTTGCTGTATGCGAGCTTTCCACATTTCTACCTCCTTGTCAGGTTTCAGGACCTCGTTCGGTCCTGGCTCTTCCAGCAGTTTTTCAATCGAGGCCATTCTTGACTGGACGTCTAGCGCCAGCTGGTTCTGTAACGCAGCGACTTGTCCCATCTGCAACGAAAAATAGTTAGTAATGTGAGCAAGGATAGTTTTATAATGGCGAAAAGGGGAACACAAAAGCATGAGATATAAGTACGTACCTGACTAAGGGAAGCCAGCTTTTCTCGCTGTCTCCGAAGAAACTCCATTGGGTCTTCGTCCGACATAGTTAGCGTCCTCAAAAATAGAAAATACGAAAGGGTTTCGGCACTACAAAAATATCAGTGTGTGTATGTATGCCGTTCAACACAAATTCTGTTGTGAAATTTTTGCATTCGTGTAAATACAAGTTTTTACTGTATTGCTTTTGAAAATTGTAACGCCTTGCTCCACTTCTTCTTATTTTACAGCGGCAAAAGAAGGAGGAGGTTTCATCATAAATATAATATCATCACGTTTCGCGGTTATTGTATTGTATTATTATTTTTTTTTTATATCTGCCTCACATCACGGAGGTTTTATATTAATACCAGGTACCATCCAAGTATTAGCTGGTATTACAATGTATAATAATAACCAAGTGAAGAAGAAAAAAGAACAAACATTCTTCTCTTCTAAAAAATATATCTAGATATATAGGATAAAGGATACAGGGTACAGCATCTGTTTGTTTGTTTTTAATTTGTGAATTTTGCAACGGTTGTTGTAAAATATATTATTAAATAATAAAAATTGGCAAGAGACTACCATGGTATTATATTATTTCATCTGCTCTGCTCTCTGCTCGTACTTCCTTCATTCATCATCATCATTTCAAAGAGGGTTTGTAATTGTAGTAGGCAATTTGTATTTGATTTCATATTTTCCCTATTTCCTAATACAACTAACTAAAATTGGAACAATACATAATGTAATAGTACTGGTATTTTTAATACGGTATAATTCGTACTCACTCTGTACTCTTCTGACTAACAGCAATTCCATTGATAATTAACTAACAGTATTAATCCAATTAATCAGCCTCATAATACAGTACACAGCTATTAACTATAGAAGAAGTATTTTATTTGCGGCGTGTCAGTTTATTAATTATTAAATTTAATAATTATTTCACGGTGTTTTATTTTCTTTTTTTTATAATTATTATAATAACTGTTGTAGTATTATAGTAAGCAATTTTTTTAAATAGAATAATTTTTACGCAAAATACTACTGAAAACAAAAACAGTTAAAAAAGAAATCCGTTTTTTAAGTCATTAGAAACAAAAGGCAAACGCAGCCATGATGTTCACTCGGACGAAAAAAACACGCCGTTCTATTCCATTCGCGCCTGAAATTCAGACGCCTTCTCCTCAGACAACCACAACAGCGATCCTTCTTCAAGTCCACGATGGCCTCTCTCTGACGTAACTGATGGCGTATTAGTTAATTCTGCCATTCTTCCTAACTATTGTTTTGCTTGGGCTAGTCCCACTTTTCCATTTTAAACCATTGTACAAACCAATTGCGAAGTAAACGCCCGCAGCTAAAAAGACTTGGGTAGCTTTCTGCTTTCTGTTATGATTTTCTCCTGCGCCTAACTTAAAAAAAACCGAGTTGGAACCAATATAAACGCCTACAAAACCCAATATTAACACTGCGCTAAACGAGAAGATTGTCAAAAACTTCGTAGAAATACTGACTTTTTTTGCCCCAGACCCACTGAACGATCCATCCCCAATCTGGCTTACTTCAAACCTGGCCCGTCTACTCTCCACACCACTACCACCCAGCAGACCAACGTGTTCATCCTCACTGGAACTACCTGACAATACTCTCTTACTCATCAACTTCCTTGGGAGAAAGCACGAAAAAAGACAGGCGAACAATTCCTTTCGTCAAATTTTCGATTGCTTAAACCAGCCAACTGCTTTTCTGGTATTTTATACACGATCAGAATGGACGAGTAACCGTACTCGAGCGTTACTTTTCATTAAACACTGTCATGTATAGAACGAATTCAGGGAATGTTACCAGTTTTTTTATGTACACAAAATGATAACGAAGTATTGAGTATTGGCCCCACCAAAAAACAACTGGTAGGAAGAAGCAAGAAAAGATAGAAGAAGAATAATAATTATTATTATTTTTATTATTATTTTTTTTTATTATTATATTATATTTAAATATACAGAAGTTCGTTCTTCTTCCTTCTTGTTTCTTCTCTTCTTCTTCTTTTCTCTCGGTTATATAACAACACACTAATTAACATAACACAGCATCTGTTATAAAATACAACAACAACAACAACTACTGGTCAAAACCAATAGAGAAAAAACAATGAGCAGCAAGGTCGCTCAGCTCAAACCACCCCACCCCCCCTCTTGACCTTTGACACTGCCTTAAAAAAATATGACAATCAAAACCTCAATTTTAATTACCTTAACTTTTTCCCAATATTCCATTATTAAGGAATTACTGGTAACATCGATGCTCTCATCACGATAGATTAATATTAGTAAAGAAAAAACAATAATTATTCATTCACACCAGAAGAAAGTTGCAATGGCTACCTTCGAGTAGTGCTTCGAAAAATAGATTCTGTGTGCTCAAGAATGTTCCGTTGAAGTAAAGGGACGTGTTTGAGAAACCACCAGTTCAGGTTATGCGTCTCTTGACGGCCATTTGCTTTCCGCGTCCTTTCGAGGGGGGGTGACGAAGTTTCGTGCTTGCTCATGCCCTTGGCGATATCGTCGATATTCGAAGATCCCAACGATAACAGCGCGGCAATGATGTCGTGGTCCATCGACGGTTTCAACGCGTGTTTTTTTACAATTTCTTCAGCCGGGCATATTGCTACAATTTCTTCAGATGCTTCTTCCTTTAAAATTTCTTCCGGCACTTTCATTTTCTTCTGGATTTGGCTAGACCGCAAGCCTTTCTTTTTTGGTTTTCTCACGAGACTTTTAATATATTCTGCTTTGACCAGATCTTGCTCTTTCTGTTCTTCTGGCCAAAATTCCATTTCACCGGGTATTTGCCAATCGAAGTTCGTTACCGCCCCCTTCCCCAATACGCACAATGCCGCATGGTCATAAGCATAGCCTGCAGCAAGTTCTGTATCAAACTCCCCTACAACATATTTTTCATCGCCCACTTGCAAAACCGATTTGTACCGTCTCCTATCTGTGATCGGTTCAACGCCATTGAGGATAGAAGTGGCAAAGGCGGTACCATCCGGATTTGCTATTTTCCCTGGGAAACTAGAACAAAGATTCTCCTGCTTGTTTGGAGAACCGTGCTGCAAATATGACTCACTTGAACTCTCTGCAGTAGATTCCGCAACCTCAACCGCGGAATCTATCCGGGACAAAAAAGCAAGGCTACCTTTATTCCCCTCTGCGCCTCGTGGTCGTCCTTGCCCTTTGATACCTGTCAACTGGGACGTAGTGGGGCCTTTGGCTATCGATTCTGGCCTACCGCTAATTTTCCTTTTCTTTTTAACACCGTGGTTCTTTTCAGGCCTTCTACTAACTTTCCTTTTATTTTTAACGCTACAGGAATTTTCGTATCTGGAAACTGATTGAACACGGTGAATTTTTTTACCAACAATTCTTCCTACTCCCGGTTTTTTAGAACGTTTCTCTTTGACTACAGGTGGTTCTGGCCGTTTCTTGAATTCCTCTCTTTTTGTTGCAGGGTCTTTAGTTTTGTTTAAACTCGTACCAGGGGTTGTTTTGCCAAGACTGAGGGCCAGAGCTTTCCGTAAATCTTTGGCCTGTTAAAAGGTAGAGTTAGTAGAAATTTTTGCAAGAAAAGGAAGAAATATTTATGTAACACTTACCGAGAATCCAACCGAAGGGTCATACCTGCGACTTTTTTGGGATCTTCGGGGCCGCTGGGGCAAGACCATATCTGACGGGTTAAAAGATGTCCAGAACAATTATATGCGCACCAACAAAACTGTTAAATTGCTCTTTCGTGTCTGCAAACAATGCTATCCGTCCAGGCCAAAATATATATTTTCTAAAACAACAATAGAAGCAGTGAAGTGAATTTTATTTCACGCGAGTCGATTTTTAACATAAAAAAATATTATTATATAATAACAATAATAATAATAAATAATAATAATAATAATAATAAAAAATAATAATGGTACACTACCAACAACAATAAATACAACAAAACAACAACAGAAACAAAACAAAACAAAAAATAATTTTATTTTTATTATTATTATTAATACATACAGTACAACAGTATTTATATTATTATTATTATTTTTGTGATAAATGAAAGACCGGACGAATGAAAGCATATCTTCAAAAGATTTGATGATGAGTGCAATAGTAACCACACAGCATCATAGGACTTTTAACGAACTTGACAGGAAGGAAAAGAGAGAAAGAAAAGAGGAGGAGTCAAAGAGGAACTCTCCTCTCGTCCTGCTACGGTACTTGGTACCACCAACCTGATAAAACAAAAAGTACAGGTACCCGTACATGTGGTAGTACAACAACGTCATATTTTTTTTCCGCGATTAAATTTTAATAAAAGCTATTTATCATTTTAATACCAAAATAACGTCAAACACGACGATTGTTACAGTAGGTACCGTAATTAAGTAAGTGTACGACCCAAAAATAAGGGAATAAAACGAAGAACACTAATCACATTTTTTCCATCACAGCCTCCCGTCTTGAATTTCTGTCAAATTACCCGTGCTTTGCATGTGGTATACTCGCCTGATTGTTTCGGCAATTAACGGGGCCAAAGATAGGCGTTTGACTTTCCCCGTCGTGGGGCCTTCATTGAACGGGATAGTGTCAGAGACCACGATTTCGTCCAAGTAAGGAGTCTTGGACACAAGCTTTTCGGAATTTCCACTGAACACCCCGTGGGTTGCAAAGGCAAAAACTCGGCGAGCCCCCGCACGGCGCAACTCCTTTGCTCGTTTGACCACTGTCGTGCCAGTGTCGATAATATCGTCGACAATGATGCAATCGGAATCCGTCACGTCCCCAAGCAAGATTCGTTTTGAACGACCATCCGGTTGCGTTTCCTTTATGAACGAGGCAAACTTAACGTCTGAATAACCTTTGGTAGCCATTCCGGCGCAAAATGATTTTGCCCGGTATATACCGCCGTCCTTTGAACTCACAACAACAGGATTAACTAAATTTTTTTCCGAGAAGTACGCCGCTCCAATCGAGGTCGACAAAACGTTCGTCACGTTAACTCTATTTGGAAAACACCCCTCTGTTTCCGGAGAGTGAAAATCTATGGTGACCACACGATCGACACCCATCGAGGACAGCAATGTTGCAATGTCAGCCACAGCTATTGTGACACGGGCATTCGGCACTTTCCTATTTTGTCGGGCGTAAGCGAAATAGGGAACAACCGCAGTGATCCGGTACGCAGAGGCCCGTCGTGCAGCAGATATCATCAGCAAAAGTTCCATTAGGGAATCGTTCAAGGCAACGTTCCCGCCCCGGTCACCACATATGGATTGGATTATGAACACGTTTTTCCCTCGGCAACTCTCGTTAAGCTTAACGCTGGTTTCCCCATCATTAAACTTCCCAATGCTCGCATCGGATAGTTGCGTGCTTAGATAGTGTGCAATGTTTCTAGCTAAAGTTAAGTTCGAATTCCCAGAATAGATGGCGACCTTGTCCATTTTGTCGCTCCGAGTTTGTGAGTTGAACAAGTGCATTCTACTCGTCAAAACCACACCGGCGGGAGCGGCTATATGATCATCGCCCGCAGTTGCTTCCTGGTTGGAAAAAGAAAACATTGCGAGGCCACCCGCGCTCGCAGTCGCTAGAAAGCGAAAAAAACTAGACGATTCAGTTTTCATATTCAAAGGCGGGATATTTTGGGACGAACTATGCAGCAAGGTTCGACGCTCAACACAACGCGCTCGGCCCCTCGGAAGGCTTGCGAGTCTAGCCCGTCGCACAAGGCCAGGAGTGAACAAAGTCAGAAATCTGTTGCTTTTCATATTGAATCAATTACATGAAATATCTCTGTCCTTTTTCTTCTTTCTCTCGGGTGTCAATACTACACGATGCCCACCATCTATGTTAATTTTTTTCCCAAAACCCCATCTCATAAGTTTATACTTCTGCAGACAGATAGATACATCTATTGTTGGAAACAATCGAAGAAAAAGTATTTTTAGAGGAGGATGAGAGGAGATGAAAAATGAATGAATGAATGATGAAGAATGAATGAAGACGACGGACTCTATCTCTCTATCTTAAAATTATTAGGACGGACACACCACCAGTTTTTTTTCAGACTGATTGGATTTATTTTAATTAGACTAATAATTTAAATTTTCTACTCGTTATGCTTCGTTCTTCGTTCTTCGTAGGTTACTTTTATGTACATTATTTATTCTAGTCTATTTACACACAACACAGTACAGTTCGAACACAACTACTATTGCTCCTATGACGTGTCGTTTAAATTCTTCTTCGACTACTTGGTACGAGACTAACTGAACTGAACTCCCAATTTTTTTAAAAATAATAATAATATGTTGAGTTGTTGGTCGATTCTCTGATGTGATACTGCTATTAATAATATACCAACAAGGAGGAAAAAGAAAATAATAATAATAAAAAAATAACAACAACAACAACAAAAAATTATTATTATATTATAATAATTTTAAAATATCGTTCGTTGCATTTTGTAGTAGTACGAGTAAAGCATTTTACAAACTCTGCCTTCAGAATGAATAGGTTCTTGCGTTGAGATGGGATATGAAAAGATGTTACAGGCGGAAAATTGCGTTGCTTTGCTTGATAGATTTTCAGAAGGGACTTTGCAAACTAACAAAATAGTAGTGCAGTACTACGATTCAACTGGCACACTCAGGGACTGAGTCACCATGGGGTTTATGATATCAAAAGTCTTTAACTCCCTTTTTGGCAATAAAGAAGTTCGTATTTTGATTTTAGGTCTTGATAATGCAGGTAAGACAACAATTTTATGTAAGTATTAATGTTCAATCGTTCATCTCCCTTTGTTTTCTAAATACTTTATGCTTTCCAAAAATATTGAACGGAGCCGAACTAACAGGAAAATTGTTTTTATTATTAAACCCAGACCGCCTGCAGGCAGACGAACCAATTGAAACTATTCCCACCATCGGCTTTAATGTTGAAACGCTCCAATACAAGAACATAAAATTTCAAGTATGGGATCTCGGTGGACAAACCAGTATTAGGCCATATTGGAGATGTTATTATCCGAATACAGACGCAATCATTTTCGTCGTAGATAGTGTTGACTCGGACCGTTTTGTAACCGCTCGCTCTGAACTGATGGCAATGCTTCAAGAAGAGGACTTAAAGGATGCAGTGTTGCTCATATTTGCAAACAAGCAAGACATGGAAGGGAGTAAGGGAGCAGCACAAATCACTGAAGCACTAGGTTTGACAACGATAAAGAATCGCCAATGGTCTATTCAGGAAACATCCGCTGCTAAAGGCTTAGGGCTGTTCGAAGGATTTGACTGGTTGGTCGCAAGTATAAAGGGGGAGTAAGGTTAGAAAATTGTGTGTTGTAATTTCTAAATACCCATTTAATTAAAAATGTGTGTGACGCGTGCTCGTTGGTGGCACATCAGTCAAAAAAATTCATCGTTTTGAAAAGAAAACATTTAAATTCCATTATCCGACCGTGGTCTTGTTTAAACTCCTCAAACTTTTAAACATCATCTTGTGAAAGGAGGAGGGTGTTTTTTAATTTAGTTAATTTTAATTTTTTACAATGTACACAAAAACACTTCTAACGGGAATTCCCGTGCGTTTACTCCGCACCTTCCGTCTTGGTTTTCTTGCATATGGTGTAGAAATAACCAAGACCAACATCGACAGGGAACGTTTCGACAGATTTTTCCCACCCAAAGGATTGAGCCTCCTGAACAAGGTATTTTTTTCTGAAATGAGGTTGCTGAAACCCAATGCTGATAAATACACCAGTATCTGTGAGGACCCTAGACGAGTGATAAAGAGCATCGGTCATATCGCTTTGGGTTTCCTCGTTCGGGCACCAAGGGTCCCCTTCGTTGCAAACAAGTGCGTCGAGGCACGCTTTATCGATGACGCAATCGAACGCCCCGTCCGCGTACTTTTCCAGTTTTCGAACGTCGGCTTTGTGCCACACAAGCTTAGGGTGGGTTTCTCCATACTTTTGTCTCATCTTCTCTATTACCTCCTGACTAAAATCTACACTAACAATATTTTCATAACCTGCATCAAAACAGCTGGCCGAAAAAGGCGAGTTTCCGCATCCAAGAATGAGAATCTTCCTGCTAAAGGAATTTATATCACGTTCCAAGTAAGCTTTAACATCGTCGTACCCACAGAGCCATTCGTATTCGTCTTCATTCTTGAAGCGACCATCCCAATACCCTTCTTCCCTGTACCGACTGTTGTCTTCGCCGTAGTCGGATTCTTTCTCTGCCATAGTTGATATACAAAACAAAACAATGACTACGGTAATTGTTGGTGGCAATCTTAATCATTTTTCAAATAGTAAAATCAACCATCATCAATAATAAAAAATACTACTTCTACTCATACTGAGTCTGTCCGTCATCCCTTGCGCGGCGGGGGGGGGAAGGGGGAGCGACAGTTCTCCTTTTTCTGGCGAGGTCATATTTATTTTTACCTTAACTATTTTAATGGTACGTTTATGTTATATGGTTCATATTAGTCAAATGCATAAATGTTTGTTTTATACAATTATCCTATTAGATATTACAATAATAAATAAAAATGATTATAAATCCTTTAAATAAATGAATGGCGATCCTCAACAAATTTTTATAAAATTTTTGCTTCTATCATTTTTTTCTTCCCCTTCCTTATTTTAGTACTATGCTTCCATAAAATCGTCACCTTTGCTTGCTTATAAGTAAAATAAGTACAACAACAACAAAAAAGAAGAAGATCTAAATAAAATACAGCCATGCCGTACAATGCAATGCAATGCAGGCAAGGACTCGACAGCTGTCCCTCTATTCTGTAGTAAAGAAATTGGGTGTGTACTCCTTGACTTATTAATGTACTTATAATATTAAAAACAATAATGAGCATACCTATTTAATCCTTCTTTTTTGTTTTTTTTCTCCGTCCTTCAATTTTGTTTTTGCTTTACTTATCACTTACCGGACTACCTACCTACCTATCATCTAATATAGTCTAATAATAATAGTGAGTAATAATTAATAAAATTTAGAATAAAAAATAAATAAGAAAGAAAGAAAGATATTATTATTATTACACATAACAAGTCATTATTATTATTTGTTGTTTATGAAGACAGGAATGAGAAATATTCTTCCACCACCACAGGGAAGAAGAAGAAGAAGAAGAAGAAGAAGAAGAAAAAGAAGAAGAAAAAGAAGAAAGAAGAAAAGAAGAAGAAGAAGAAGAAGAAGAAGAGGAGGGAGGAGGATAGGAGAATATCTTAATGCCTCCTCCTCCTCCTCGTATTATTTAAATAATAATAATAATAAAATAATAATAAAAAATTAATTATTTTAGATTAGGATTATTATGAAGAAAAAAGACTAATACAAACAGTTGTATTGCTTTTTTTATTTATTACGTAGTATGGCTAGGTTAGTTTGAAAATTTTGATTGAACAATTAAAGTGTCAATTTGAGTGTTTTAATTGTGAGCAAAAAAGGCTTCTTGTTCCGCCCGCCCGAAACAGCATACCCCTGAGTTCGGTACATAGTTACTTTAGTTTACCGTTTTTGCTCCCAGTAGTAGTAGTTTTCAGTTTCTAGTTAAGAGTGTATCATGGACGGTCCTGAGGAAGGGACGAGCCCAAAGAAAGTGCAGTTAGTTGTGCCTTCCAAAAAGGATGCTGCAAAAAAAACTCATAAACGAAATCGGAGAAACGGTCGGCGAAACTCTGCCACAACCGTATTTTCCGTCTATGCCCCCTCTGACGCTCCTTTCAAAAGTGCTTTCCCGGCGAGACGGCGAAGCACGCTGACCCCTAAAATGACGGATAACACTATTAGGAACCTTGCCACCCTCGAGACGTTTGCCGAAGATGCCAGCTCCGCTGAGGACGCACGTGGAAGCGGGAGAAAAGAAGAAGTGGCGCCAGATAATGACGATGATGAAATGTACGGGCCTACTATAGGCATCGACACGTCCAACCCGGAGCTCTACAGCCTGGACTTGAACGTTCAGCCACCGTATTTTCACAACCACATAGTCGGCGAGAACTACCTACCTCGGTTTGGCAAAGCAAAACTTGCCAATGACCTACTGCTAGAGAAAGAGAAAACGCTTGTGCATATGCACGCCTTTGGTCACGCATATTTTTATCAGGGAAAAGAGTGCGCTGCGTTGACAGGTCTACTGGAAATGAAACTCGCCACCGTTGCTCTAAAACCAATGCGTTTCTTTTTGAAAGGTGCAACTGTCGCTCTCTTGTTGTACGTCATTTATGATGTCTCCGTATTTTCAGGCATCAACCTCTACCTTATACTAGCTACGAAACTTTGCTTCATGATACCGGGAACGTTGGCAGTCTTGAAATTTACTTACAATGAGAAGTATTGGGACCATAACTTTCGACAGAAGTTTATTTGGTGGTCCAGTTTGTTTATCGGGCTGACCATTTGCTTCTACTCATATTTTTCCCAAGGCGCAAGTTACGGGGTTTTCGGTCTTTACATGGGCTTAATCGTACTATTGGCCCCTATATATTTTGGTCAATGCTGCCTCCTCACGTTTATTTTGTGGTTAGCATACTTGTATCCCTTGTTTCTTGCGGACCGGCTGCAAAGGGTTAAAAAGCTTTACGAGCAGGCGTTCAGTTTGGGGGTCATTTTATGTTTGTATCTGTTTTATCGTTACAAATATTTGCAGTTTTTGCGGGAGGATATTTTGGTTTCCTTTATAATGTGGAGGCAGTTGGAGACTACGAAGCAAAACAAAGAAGTCTCGCAGTTGCTGCTGCACAGTATGCTGCCCGAAAAAATTATCTACCGGCTGAACAATGGTGAACGACACTTTGCTGATCCGTACGACATGGTGACTGTGCTATTTTGCGAAGTGTGCAACTTCAACAAGATGACTGTCGATTTAACGGAGACTCGTGGCCACGAAGATGGCCCAAGGGCCCTTGTTCAAGTTATCAACGCAATTTACACGACGTTTGACGATCTGGTGGACGATCACCATGTTCATAAAGTTGAAACTGTTGGAGAGGTGTACATGGTGGTGTCTGGTGCTCCCCGAAAAACGTACAACCATGCCAACTTAGCAGCCAATATGGCTGTAAGCATGATTAAATCAATACCGGTAATTCGGGACGATATTAACGAAATTTTTGGCAGTGGTGTAAGCGACAACATTGACGTTCATATTGGATTAAATTCTGGCCCTATAGTTGCTGGTGTTTGCGGCGAAAAATCACCGCGGTACAAGCTGTTCGGAGACACAGTGAATACCGCAAGCCGGATGGAAAGTACATGCCCGGCAGGAATGATACAAGCGAGTACATCCACGGCAGAACTCCTGGATGGGGAAGTTTTTTTGATGACCCAAAGGGACCCTATTGAAGTCAAAGGAAAAGGTACCATGCGCCCTTTTTTCATCAATGGGATAGCGGGTGGGTCTAGCTCCGCATCTTTTGTGCCAACGTACATTCAGGAAGACGAGTTCGACCGAATGACTGTAGCTGAATTGAAAAATGCAACAGCATCGGCGTTGGCCAGTACCTTAATATCCATAGGAAACGATCAGAAAATGGGAACGGCTGGGTTTTCTAAGGATAGAGTTTTGAGGACAGGATTGGCTTTCGGGTGGCGGGCTATTTGGGGACTTCCGCACGCGCCCTCGTGCGTTCGCTTTTTTTGTAACTGCAGGTCTATGGCATTTGCTACGTCACCACCCCCTTCGGAAACTGTCTTGCGCCGCCACTCTGTCCTGGAGCAGGAATTTTATGACACCAACAGGGCCCAGTTTGTTTTCTCGTTCCGTGTAGTAATGACGGTATTGATGATGTCCATGTTGGGGTTATATTTTGTACAAGATATGAGCCGCCCTGAAGAGATTAAGGACTATTGCGCCGGGGAGTTTGAGACCAGAGAACATTGTAAGAAAGCTTTTGGTGCGGAAGAGGGAACGCCATTGTGCAACTGGGACAATTCGAAAGACAAATGTGGAAGAAATTTGAACATGACAAATCACCCTTGCGGTTGGGTGATTACAGATACAGCAACGGATACTGCAAAAGTTCAACTCGAACTGTTTATTTTGTTGCGTTTTGCCATTTACTTGCCCGTTCAGCTTCTTTCGCTTGTGTTATCGTTCTTACCGTGCGCCACGTCACGACTCAAAGATCAGAAACCGTTCGTTCAAGGGTTGACGTTTTTTTACTATATGTTTGCGAGTGGAATAATTATCTTTGTGAGTGTTTTAGGGGGTAACCCTGGCCACTTCACGGTCATGGCGATGACCGTCTTGCTTGTGAACCTGTCCTACCTGAAGCTTTACTTGCGTTTAATATGGTCTTGCCTCGTGGTGTTTCAATATTTTTTCATGGTGTACTACATTGATTTGGGCTTCCGCAGAGAGCTGTTTTGTTTCAATCCCTTAGTCGAAACGATTCGGCCCATGCAATACATTATATTTGGTCTCGTTACCGTATTGCCACAAATTGTTGTAAGAGAGACCTACCTTCGATCAGCTTTGTTTTTGAAAAGTGAAATGGACAGCTCGAACGCAAAACTGAACGAAGAGAACGAAAGGTCGACGAAAATGCTTTTGAAATTGTTGCCAGAAAAGGTCGTGAAGGAGTTGAAATCAAACTCGCGATCTATCATTGCCGATTATTTTGATTCTGTCACGATCGTGTTCACGGATATGAAAGGCTTTACCGCGTATTCGTCTACCGTGACGCCAAAGCAGCTCGTGAATTTTTTGAATTTGATGTACAATAAATTTGACAGGATTACAGACATGACGGGCCTGTACAAAGTAGAAATTATTGGAGATGCCTATTATTGTGTTGGTGGCTGCCCTGAGAAAGTTGAGGATCATGCCGAACAATCTGCAAAATCGGCATTGTTGATGCTGGATGCAATCGAGGACATGAAACGGGTAGATGAAAATTTAGAAAAAGCCAATGTCCAAATACGCGTAGGAGTGCATACAGGCCCCGTTGTCGCTGCAGTCGTGGGCGTAAAGGACCCACGCTACCATTTGTTCGGCGATAGCGTGAATTTTGCGATGAAGATGGAAAGCCACGGTGTGCCGAACCGTGTGCATTGCAGCGCTTCAACGTACGAGCAAGTTGTGAAACGTGTGTCTACGTTCAGGAAAGCTCCGTTTACTTTTGAACGCCGTGGCGTCATTGACGTAAAAGGCCTTGGTTCCCATGAAACTTATTTCATCACGAAATAGTTTTTTAAAAAGTGGTTTAAGAGGGGGAAAACATTTTACAATCAACACTATGAGCTAGAGAGTAAAATATTTTATTTTTTTCTAGAAGACTAAGAGGAGACGGAAATTTTAAAAATAAAATGCAAAAAAAATTAATGAATTTTACTCTCTTGAGCAGGCCGTTACTCCTAATTGATTTATATAGTGTAATGGATCATATAAGTACGAAGTTCGTATTATGAAGAGATGTTTCTTACTTCCATTTAGTCTACTGTCTAACATTCTTTTCTACTATCAACTATCGTACTTGTTTATCCTTCAAAAAAAAAAGGAGGAGTTCACGACGAGATTTGGTTGTTCACTCATTTTGCTTATTTTTATACACCACTCCATTCACTCACTATTCACAACATAAAAATTTACGAAGTCGATGATCTGCGAGAGACAGGTAGTCGTCCAATTTACTTAGTCTAGTCTAATATGAATACAGCTTGTATTAAAATTGGGATGCTAGGATTTTTATTATGGTGTGCAAGTTTATTTTTATTTAATCAACAAAAGTCAAAAAGAAACTATTGTGGTCATAATAATAACCATCGTAATATGAAAGTATTAAAATAAGTACCGTCGTAATTTTTTAGAAGAAGATGAGGATACGAAGAACGAAAATATTATTTGCCAATATTGTACGAATTTTTTTTAATAAAACTAAGTTGAATATGAGCAAAAAAAATATTTAATTCTCTCACTCACTGATGATAGATACACTGATTGAAGTAAACAGTTCACCCCCTCAAATATTTAAATATATTTAAACACTAAATAGCAGGCACAGCAGTTGTTCGAATTATTTGCCGTCTGTTCGTTCCGTATCGGTCGGTATAAACATTGTCCACTTGTGGGTTTTGTTTGCCTACGCAGAGGAAGAATTCCATAAAAAAATATAAGCCAAACAATGCTTCTTTGTTGCACTATGAAATATTAAACTACGGAATGGTATTTTATACCAGGTACCAGGTACCGAAAAAAAAATAAATAAATTAAAAAAATGGTGGATTATATATTTTTTTTAATAATTAATATCATAATCATCCTCCTCGTCTCTTAAAAAAATAAATATTAACACTTAATGAACAAATCTTGGCATTTAGTCGAATAATTTACATGCTCTCTTTTCTTCAAGATTACCAGGAAACGTGTTGCTACCGGAAATAATAAACAGAAGCTGTTGTTTCACTTTCTTGCCGTTGCTTTTAAAGTAAGATGACTTACCGACCAAAAACGCCGTCTACTGTTACTATTGACCTGGGAAAGTCTAACTTGGAACAGGGTCAAATTTCCGAGAGGAAGAAATCAAATAGAAGCTCTCGAGCGAAGACACCAACTTCTGTGCGTCCTGGTGTCATGTATGACACGTCTACTCAAGCCTTGACACCAAAATCCCGCCATCGTCGGGCAGTCAGCCATGCGGCACAAGCTCACCATAAAATGATGCTGTCGAAGGCAGCAAACCGTCTTTGTGATCGAGCACATCGTAAGTTTGCGAATTTAAGAACATTGTACAATACAATGGATTCAGATGGTGATGGCATAATCGACAAATCAGAGTTTAAAGCCGGCCTTAAGGGTGCTGGGTTCACCTTGGCTGACATAGACTCTTCTTTGATGTTCGATATGGTCGATGAAGATGGGAATGGACTCATGGCGTACCAAGCGTTTTGTAAAATTTTCAATCCAAACGATGTCAGGTTCTCTGGAGAAAGGCTGAATGTCCATCGCCATGTTAGAAACTATGACACTGCCTTCAAGATATCAACGGAAAGGCACCACTTGCCCAAAATAAGCCCCCAAAAAGCTGAGTACTTGCGGGATCGTTTGCAGCAGAAGATAGTCAATAAGGAAAAGGATGCAAAACTAACCCCGACGCTATTGCACGCATTCAAGACATTTGATCCAAGACAGAACCAGGTAATTTCATATGCTGAATTTAGACGAGCGATGGGCAAAGAGCCCCCCGGTCTGAATTTAGGCCTCACCGAAACCGAACTAACCGAGTTGATCAGTCTGGTGGATGGAGATCGAGATGGTGTGATCACACTAAAGGAATTCATTACGTCGTTATCGAGGACCGAATCCATGGGTGATTTTGTCAAAACTATGAGAAACATGGAAATGGACGGTCTACAATACAGGCTCAATTCCACATTACCGCCTGAATTAGAGCATTCCCGCCAACGTTTTCTTCAAGAAAGGGCAGGTGATACTAAGAAAGAGGCACCGTCCGCAGTTGATGTTGCGCGCAAGGTCGTCAAGGTGTTGCGCAAAAGATGTAAAGCGGCGGGGAGGGTCAGAAAGATCTTTAGAAATTACGACGAAGACAAAAGTGGTTCCGTTTCAGAAAAAGAATTAAGCGAGGTCATGCAAAGGCTAGGGATAAGCCTGGATTCGACGGAAAACAAGGCTTTGTTTTCGTTTTTCGACAGAAACCAAGATGGTAGTATATATTACGACGAATTTACTGACGCAGTCTTTCAAGGGGACGATGATTGGAAAAGTGGACCCATCCAAAAACGGACATTAAAGGATAGAAGGTTGAATGCGACCTTAAAGTTCTCTCCAAACGTTTCTACGGGGAACGTGGAAAAAGAAAGAAAAAGTTTTGGTCAATTTGTCGAGACAATGCACGATACCATCGCAGGTCGAGTGGATAGAGGGGGGACCCCAACTCTTAAACGCAAGGTATCTGTACCTGACATTAATATAAGAAGCACGTCAATGCGCCGTTCATCTTTTAAACAGGGAAGCAACAACCAGTATAACGCGGTATATAAAAGAGGCCTGGGCACTAAAATATCTACAAGCATAGAAAACAGCGACAAAATTATTAAGAGCCTTGCAGACAATAGGAGGCGGAGACACTCCAGAAAAACAATGTTTAACCGAAACAGGGCACAGACACCTTCAATAATTGAACCCTTGCAAGAAAGCAGTTCATACATTTCAGAGAAATTGAGGATGCGGACATCATCGTCTGTACCAAATGGGCTGGTCAATGAATTAGCGGGAAAGTGTGCGTTGGGTAAACAAAGGGCTTTCGGGCGTGCAAAGAAGGGCCATGCTCAGTTAAGAAGATACAATATCAATCGACTGAACGAGCGAGACATGGCAGACATCGCGGAAGAAGATCGTTTAAAAAGTATTTCATTGGCGAAATGGAAATATAATGAGTTTGCAAATCGGCAAGAAATGCGTGCACCGGGAAGGAAACCCGGCAAAACATTCGCGTGGAATGAGGCAGGCGTAGTGTTATCAAAAGAAGGCGTACGAGAGTCCAAACCGACCGTAATATTTGGCCACTAACCCTTTCCTAATTCGTAAAAAGAAGGCCTTTTTAAAATGTTTTAAAAAATATGAAATTTTTTTTAATATTTGAATTTTTATTTTTAAAAACATCTCACCATTTGAGCGATGGGTGCTTAACTTTCAAAAAGTTTGACATTTCTCTCCGGGTGTATTTTCTTTTTTAATTGTGTTCGGATCACATCCAGAAGCTGTGCGCACTTGCTTTGCACTTGTAAAAGTGGCAAGTATATTTACGACACACGTTCAATCCGGATGGACATGGAAAACACCAAGCATTAATTATGCGGTCTTTGCTTCAATGCTTGGTGATCATTGTAATATTTTCTACGATACCTCGTCGGTTACTCTAGTAGTAAGTGTTTTCTTTCAGCCATCTTCCAATTCTCTTCTTCGTTGCTTCTTCTGGAAGATCGTCATCCTCTGAGTATCGCATGTATTTCTTTCTGGTTTCATCATATAGGAAAATGAAAATGCAGAAAGGCATACCAGGCATCCAGTGAGTCAAACGAAGTGGGCGAGTGTTTAGTGCCGCCCCCAGAGGAGTACAGTAGCACATAAGGCAGCCCAAAATGGTCTCGAAAAGCAAGCCAAAATTCATGAGCGCGTTGACCATTCCTTGGTCGGCAAGGGACAGCCATCGAGTTTTACAGATCATCAGATCAGCCCATTGGACAACAATAATAGTCGTAAACCCAGAAGTCTGGGCGAATTTGAGCGCTTCCGATTGAATCATTCTGTTTGCCACATTGGTTCGCACTTCGTTCTCGGTGTTTTTCCAGGTGTACATTGTATCGGCCACGCAACCTGCGCCAGCAGGTGTTATGGGCGTCACGTCAATACAGTCACCATTTGAGATAGTTATGGCTCCTGTTGTGCCCCCTGAGAAGCACGTGCAAGTCGTTGGGTTTCCTACACTACCAGTTGGCATCGTAAGAGCAGTGGTTGAATGAGAATCTTTTCCCAAGTTCTTCTGCAATGGAACATTAAACAGCCAGTTGTCTTTGGAACCGTACGCTGATGCAGTTCGTACTGCCCAGCTTGTAGTTGCAGAACCAACTTTTGACCATGGCAGAATTACGCGATACCCCATTGCTTGAGCGGAATAATATTGGTCTGCTGACCCGCGACCCATTCCTGGAACCGACGACACACCCGAGATTTCATCTTTGGGGTCCCACGCTTGCCATTTGGATAGGTAGAATGCTGACATTCGCCCCTGGAATGGCATGTAGTTGATGTAGCCGTTCTTTCTCAGATGCAGAATGTGGTTCATTGCAACCGTTGGGCGGCCCGCAGTGTTGTCAACAAGTGTTGCTTTATCCGCTATGACTGAACTTACGTTTTTCCAATTCGTCGCTGTCGTTGGATCGTAATATTTTTGGTCTGTTTGCACTTCGCCTTCATTTGAGTTTGCAACTTTGGCAGGATGAATGCAGTCCACTACCGTGCCTTTGGTTGCACCTTCAGCATCATCAGTGCGCCAATCCCAAAATTTGTAACCCTGTGAATTCACGTAGTTGATCAAATTTAATGTATCATACGTGGTCCCATCGACATCGGTCGTTTTGTCCGCAGGGTTAATAGGAAGAAACTTGTCGTCACTGCCAACGTAAGCTTTGCCTTTCTCGTTTCGGAAAACTCCATGCTGTACTTTACAAAACAACTGTTGCTTTCCCCAGTTATCATCGGCGCCGAGACCAGGAAGAACATGTGGCATGTATCCATAGTCAGACAAAACTACTAGGTAAGAGTAAAACCCTGCCATTGCTTGAATAATGCCAACTTGCAAATATGCGAAGCAAATCAATTTCCGGGTAACCAGACGGTCGACGTTTTGGTCTCTGGGCTTCCGTTTCATGATGTCTGCCTCTGCCGTTTCCCAGGCCATGGATATGGCCGGGACCATATCAGTGCCAAGATCGATGCACAAAATAAGAACCGTGGAAAGGGGCAAGGGAATGTCAACAGTGATGAAACTTAAAAATGGAGCGATTTCGGGAATATTTGAGGACAAGGTGTACGCGATGGATTTCTTTAGGTTGTCAAAAATCAGACGACCTTCTTCGACGCCCTTGACGATGCTGGCAAAGTTATCATCCAAAAGGATCATATCAGCCGCTTCCTTTGAAACTTCGGTTCCCATGATGCCCATGGCAATACCGATATCCGCTTTTGACAAAGCCGGGGCGTCGTTAACTCCATCCCCTGTGACTGCCACTACTTCACCTCGCATCTGAAAATTTTTCACGATTAACAGTTTTTGTTGAGGGGAAGTGCGAGCGAACACAATTTGTTCGTGCTGAAGAAAATCGTCCCATGTTTCTTTCGGGTCAGTGTTGCTGAATTTATGCCCCGGAATAACGATAGCTGGCGCCAACGCCGGGTTTTGTAGGTCGGTCATGCCCTTGAAGGTTTCTGCGCCGTGCGATTCCTTGTTCAAAATCTTTCGGTCCGAAGCAGTGGCTCCAAGCCCGGTGATAATGTTGACTTTCTTGGCAATTGCTTCCGCTGTCTTTGGGTGATCCCCGGTTACCATTACGACTTTGATGCCTGCACTCTTGCATTGAACAACGGCGGCGGGAACGGCTTCCCGAGGGGGGTCGATGAGCGCGGTGAATCCAAGAAAAACCAATTTTTCGGTGGACTTTCTGTGGCCTTCCCACAATGCCTTTTCCTCGGCCGTTTCAGCATTTTTCAACCCATCCGCAACCGATTTTTCGGTTTTGCCTTCGTCGTTTCCTAGAGGGAAGTTCGGAGGATCAGTTTGAAAATCGGTCCATACTTCGGGGCCACCCTCAATTTCTTTTTCGCAGCATGCCAGAACACGCCTTCCCTTTTGCGCCAACACTTCGTTCAACTGCTCATAGCGGCGCTTTAATGCAGGGGTCATTGGCACAATCTTTCCGTAGTGATACGCGTGCGAGCAGCGATTCAACACAACGTCCGAACCGCCTTTCATGAGCAACAGCGGTTTTTTGTCTTTTGAGTTCGCTTGCATGTGCACAGAAACTTGGTATTTGTTTCTGCTGTTAAATTGAATTTCCCAGGCTTTGCTTTCGCCCGCCTCTTCGCACCTGACCATTTGGTAAGCCCTTCGATAATTCTCGATTCCTGCACCTGAATTTTCATACTGAACAGCATCTTCGGTTCGCACCTGGTTGAGTGGGCCGTTGGCTTTCGCGTCCCATTCTCCTCGCAATTTGGTCATTCTTTCAAGCTCCGCTTCATCCGCTGCCAAGGATGCTTTTGCAGCTTCGATACCTTCGCTTCCAGCATCACTTATTTTAGCTTTTCCCTTCTCAATTTCTGTTGTTAAATAGGATGTAATTGCAGCAGCATCATCGTCACAGAACAGATCCTTATCTTGCACCCACTTCGTCATGGCTTCTTCGGTTGCGTTGACTTTAGTAATATTCCACTGCGTGACTGGGTAGATATACATTTGCTCCCCCGTTTTCGGGTTTAGGCCTTGCGGCAACTTGGCGCGAAAAGGCAGTGGTGCGCCCTCTTTCACGTTTCCTTTTCCCAGAACTTTTTCGTATTTCAACCTTTGAGTTTTGTTACCCACGAGGTTTTCCATCTTCAGCTTTTTGGAGTCAGAAATAAAGTTCGTCTTGTTGCAAACAGAGCAAACACGGACGATGCGATTCATGGAGTCCGGGGAAAAAGTCACACTGACTTTATCGCCCACTGCGGGGTCTGCAGGCACCTCTTTGATGCCGAGGGCCTCTTTTTCCCATTCTTCGCACATCTGTTTGCCGTTAACCTGAATCATGGACCTGGGGATCCATCCCATAGTTTCTTCCACCATACCAGCATCAAAACCATCATCAAACTTGATCTTGAAGCACGTGCCTTTTTTGTCTGGGTCCTTTTCACGCTTCTCGACTGCTTCAACGACTCCGGTTTTGGTGCCGGTAGTCTTAAAGTCGATGCGGGCAAAATCGTTTGTATTCCCGACACTGCCATATTTGTACTCAAATATCATACCGTTGCACGCAATATTTTGGACTGTCATTTCATTTTTTGTCAGAGTTCCAGTCTTGTCAGAGCAAATGCAAGAAGTAGAGCCCAACGTTTCGACTGCCTCCAGGTTCTTCACCAAAACCATTTTCGTGGCCATTCGCTGCGCTGTAAGAGACAAGCACACGGTTACAGTAGCAAGAAGCCCTTCCGGGACATTTGCAACGATAATACCGATCATGAAAACAAACTGGGTGGTCCAGTCCACGCTTCCGCTTGAAGCATTCTGTTTGAAGCACCCCAGAGTAAAAAAGGTTATTCCGAGGAACATGGCGACACCGGACACAAGGAATATAAAATGCTTAATTTCCTTCGAAATTGGGGTCTCGACGTGCTCAGTGCTTACTGCCAACTCCTGCACTCTTCCCATGACGGTTTGGGGACCAGTTTGGAACACAATACCAGTGCAAGACCCAGAGGGCATGGTGGTACCGAAGAAAGCCAAATTCTTGGTTTCTTTCCAGTCATCATGCGACTTCATGGTGCTGCGCTTCAGTGGGTCGGCTTCCCCGGTAAGAGAGGCGTTGTCGACCGTACAGTCACTGGAACATTCGATAACTCGTATGTCGGCAGGGAGCTTGTTGCCTGTATTAACGAGCAATATGTCGCCAGGGACCAACTTGGTTGCATCAATTTCGACAATTTGTCCGCCGTTTCGTCTGACGTTACACTTTGCCGGCGCCATGTTTGCGAAGGATTTCATCATGTCACTACTCTTCTTTTCTTGAAAATATTCGAAAATTCCAGTAGCGATAACCACGAATACCAGTACGCATCCCAGAGCCAAATTTTCTCGGTCGGCCTTCAGGCTGTAGGAGATGAAGCACAAAATGCCACCAAACCATAGTAGCATGTTGAAGAGCCCTCCGAAGATTGATTTTAGCAACTTAACTATCCAATGGTCCTCCTTTGGCGGGTTGAGCTTGTTTTCTCCGTACTCCTCCAAGAGTGCCGTCACCTGCTTGTCAGTCAAACCAGCATCAGGTTGAACATCAAGCTTTGTGCACAATTCGTCAAGGGAAATAATATGCGCATCAATTTCAATGGCTTTTTCCAAATCCTCTTGGGAGGACTTTTTTTTCTTCGCGGCGTTTGCCTTCACTTTCGCGGTCGCATTTTCTATCTCCTGGGAAGCGCGCAAGATCTCATGCGAAAGACGAACTGGCTCGGCCATAATGGTTTGTCTGTGCTTATTTTTCAGCAAGTCTTGTTTCTACTTTCCACACAAGAAACAAATTTCGTTCTTGAAGCCGTAGAAATTATAAGTGCAAGAATGTACGGTGTCTAAATTTTGTAGCGTACGGTCGAGGATCGTGTGGAGTAGGATCCGCACGATACTCTGAAGTCTTGCTAAGTGGTTGCTCCTTTCCATCGTTGCTTGCATGCTACCACTCCCATAGTACGGTAATGTCACTGTTGTATCAGGTAGTTCGATAGCAATTATCGACTCTTTTAGCATGAGCACAGCAACTGGACTTTTGCTTTGGATACAACTAGTAATACAACAAACAAATGAATACAACAACAAAAAAGAAACACGATGCTGTGTGGCTGTGCTGTAAAATAGATCAGTTTTCGGTGCTCGAGCTGTCAACCTGTGTGGCTCTTATTAATCGTCCGCTTATGCGCCTGCCATATACAAACTGCAACGCTATTTAGTCGAAGTACTATAAGCTTTATTTTTAAAATGCCGTTTCTTCCCTACGTACCGCTTCAAGTCACAAAAAAATGTGTTAAAAAAAAAGTAAAAGAACAGCAGCTTATTAACTTATTTTTCTTTACACGCGTCAGGATGGATCAGATGGACCGAATACAACGTTTCTAGCAAAGTCTCAAAAAAGAAAAAAACAAACGAAGTCGGATACTGTAGTCCTGTATGTAGGTAGATACAATACTCTCTGTCGTTTTCAGTACTGCTCAATGAATGATCGGCGGCGGGATGATTTAGTACGTTTGTACAATTTCACAATTTCTTCTGCTTTTGGAAAATTTCAACAACCCGACAGACAAAGAGGAAGAGGAAAGTGCTGAATAACTTCATTAGTATATTGTATTGATAGGGGAATAATAATTTTACTACAGTATCCAGTTCGTTGATTTCAAGTATTTTGGGTGTATGTAATATATTACACCCAAATGCACCCAAACTAATTGTTTGCGGTAGCAGCACTCAATTCGGCGCGCAGTTTTGCCAATTCTCCGGCGACTTCATCGTCCCAACTCTGGTCAGAAATATTTTGAGCATCGTCTAATTTTTCAACGTTGCCGTTGTCGGCCTCATCAAAACTATCGTCGATCGGCTCCTGAACCACCCTTTGGAAGTGTTCGGGCGCATTTTCTATAACAAAATTTTCGTTGCGCCTCACCGTCGCATTACGGGCGTCCTTGCGGGAACCACTACTTCTCAGACCATGGGAAGTCAACGATTTCATAAAGCGGTGGCGATTCTGCGCGGGTCTTGCACGGGCCTTATTTTTTTGCCAGTGCCGACCCATGTACGATCCCCTGTGGTGAAATACAGATTCGTCCATATCTGCAGTCGTGGAAGAATTTTTTCGGAAACGGACGGTTTCAAGGGAGTATCCCCTACTGGACCAAGTTTTTCCAGCATTCCGGCGTTTCATGGCTTCCGACAGATTCTCGTCGCACTTAGCCTTGTTCCTATTTACTGCTTTTCTCCTACGAACGGTCTTTTTTTTATCACCTTCGGCCTCTGAAGACACATTGCGTTTCGGGGATCGCGAAGCTGCCATAGATGCCCACATTACTCGTTCACTATTTTTACGCACTTTGCCCCACATCTCTGGGCGAATTCCCAAGGTCCTGGTTACACTTTCTCTTTCTTCAATGTTGTTGGTGATATTCCTTTCGCGACCATCAGGGGCAGAGTTTGGAAGGGCTCCAAAAATACTGTTTCTTGAGTGCATCGCTAGAGCATATTTGCCTTTCTTGGAATACTCTATCCTCCACAACATCATCAGCAGTTTCTCTCCGCATGACGATTGTTTCGTATCAAACGGGTACTTTTCCAACGCTCGTTGTGACATCTGACAAACAAATGCGACAAAGTGTTCACAGTCGATTGCAACCGCATTTTCGATGGCAGAAAGGCGCCATCTTTCCAGCCTACCGCCTGAGCTCACACCCATTCCATACGATCGCTCATGGAACGGAACAAAATCTTTTGAAGAC
>JACLAC010010291.1_pt1 | contig 27992 bp, 24 predicted proteins | sample 8027881 | NCBI WGS metagenome assembly JACLAC01 (sample SAMN15725517, study PRJNA655200) | protist metagenome | isolation source: fluorescence activated cell sorting (FACS) single amplified genomes of... | place: Spain: Blaines Bay Microbial Observatory, Mediterranean Sea | collected 2016-01-19 | reverse complement strand
CCAATATTCATTTGCCAAATGAGTCCAGATGAAAAATCCCACTTAACAGCCCCCGTCTTATTAGAATGATCATTGTTTTCAATAAAATTGTTGGTATCTTGCTGATATACTGACGGATTATTCGGAATAACATTATTTTTCAAATTTTCTGGGTGATCACTTTCTTGGTAGTAGCTTTCTTGTGAAGATAATGCATCTGTTGTAGTTAGTTCTTCAGAAGTAAGGACAGCCATCCATATCTGTTTGGAAGCTAGTTTTTTTTGCTTATTTTCTTCATTTAAAAATTTGCTCTGTTGCAATCCACGACTGGAAGATTTTAACTGTGTTTTTTTATTAGGTAATAAAATATTTATTTTTTTTCCAAAATTGTGTGGGATCTTTGAATGGGTTGGTCCAAATCTTTGGCAGAAGTCACCTACGAATTTGATATCCAAATCTATTTGCTGAAATTGTTGGATTAGCTTCTTCTTGTCCGGTTCTGAGCAGAGGATATTTGGGTCGAATGTCGATTCTTTCGCTACCAAAAGAGTAGTCGATAAGCAACAACCCACTGTTAATTGAAGAACCTTAAGTACCAGGTTTTCCAATGAAAAAATTTGTAGCCGATTTAGCACTGGCCCCCCAGTTATTAGTTTCACCCAATAATTTGGTGAATCACACGCAGAACTCGCCATGCTTCCAAGCAAAATTGAGGCAAATGGATAGTTTCAAAGATTTGTAGATAATTTTGAGGCAGAGAGTCCCAGATGAACCGAAACTCAATTTTCAGCATTTTTGAGAGGTTTGTTCTTGACAGGGGGAAAGCGAAAGGATTGATTCCGTTTAATAATTATGGGGTGAGATCACATTAGAAGAATAAGTAGTAACCTTTTGGCTTATTCAGAGGCAGCGATCGTTAAGCTACTGACATTTGGTCATGGACATTCTGCTCTAGGTAGTCGAACCGAGCCATGTCGAAAATTTCGTGAAGTTCTAGGTCAATTACTTCGATGTAGTGATTTAGCAGATGTAAATCCATTTCAGAAACCCATCCACTTCTGCCATGGCTACGATGCTTTGCAAGGCTCTTCAAGGCTGTAGGGTGGTCTTCACAGACATGAATCGGCACTTCCGGAAATTTATTCAAGAAAACCACGAAAAACATCTTTACTCGGATGAATTTTGGTTAGATTTTGGTTAGATTTACACATCAAGATTTGATTTTGTCACTTAAAAGTCAAGTATTCATTTTTTTATTTTATTACAATTTTTTTGAAATTCAAAAGTTTCAAAATTTTCATACAATCTCTAGAATAAATTTATATAATGAAATTATTTTGACACATAATATCTAATTTGGTTCATTATTTTTGTATTTTGCAAATATTTTGTTTGGCATTAGCTAGTTGAGTGAAACGAAAGATTTCGTCTTGCTGATGAATTAGTGGCTAGTTTGCAAAAATATAAATTACTTAGGAATCTCGTTTTAGAACATTTCAGGGGCCTCAACAGCTATTTGAAGAAAGATTTTCTCTTGAATAAGTTTTTCAAAAGAGAAATTACTCCCCTGCATAAAATTTATCATCTCAATATGTCTCCATAATGGTAAGATTTTTGAGCTCTAAAACCTAATCTTCTTATGAATAAATTGGTCTGGAGATACGCTGAAAAATATTTTCATCAATCCAAGGCAGATTACAATTCCATTTGGCCTCAGCACATTAATAGCCGGACACTTAGGAATACATGACCCGCTAGTTTCAATACTCACACAAAAACCTTCTTGATTTAGAGATATCCTGATGAGCTCTTCAGTCTTTGTCAGATCTATGATATTTTCAAAGAAGTTAAATTTAGCGACTTAATTTGGCCGACTCCTACCAAACAAATCACCATTTTTTCCAGCAATATTATTGCTGACAATTCCACTGGGCTTAGCCCAAAGTCAATAACATTCCTCACAACTTGACTCCTCCATCATTGAACTGTATTGCACGTATTAGCTCCGCTGTACGTTTAAAAAGTAGGAAATATTCTCTGGGAATTCAAGAAAGATATTTTCCAGAGACTTCAGGACGTTAGTATCTGCTCCGGCATCCGCTAGGACCATTCTTCTCTCAGTTGAACAGAGCACTATTTCCCCATAGTGACAGCAGTAGCAATAATCACAACCTAGCATGTAATTTAGACCCCTATTTCTCCAACTCTGAAGTTACTGGCACAAGCTCAAGTTTAGACAACAACTCCCGCTGGCCAATGTCAAACCATTGTTCCCTAACGAACACCCAATTCAACAGGCCTGGAGCAATAAAAATGCAAGCCGCTACAACAAATTCCAACTGCCTTTATCTAAACCAAAACCTCACTCAATCCTAGTTTTACATAGAAAAATTCCTTCGCTTTCAGCGATTTGATTCCCTAAAAGGGCAGCACTCATTTTTTTCGTAGTAGTTTAAGAATTGAGGAAGGGTTAAAGTGTGATGATTAGAGAAAATCGAGAAGAGTTTTTTCACAGAGATCAGTCTGCTTATGAAGATCAGCTTTACTCCACGCACTTACAACAAGCGATCGGAATGTACACCTTTCTGTCGTAGATGTACTCCCACTCATATTCGTAAACCATCTTACATGCCTCTTGGTTATGGTTAGCCGTCTTTACCTCTGAACCTGCATTTGAGCAAGAAGCCAAAATAATCTGGATACCGATCAAGCACCAAATTAAGCCGAATCTTTTTTTGTAATGCTGGGGGTTAATTTTCATTCGATCAACGCAGGCAGAAGGAAGACAGAACTTCTTGTTGACTGTTAGCAAAGTCAGACACTGTAATTTGATAAGTAGAATAAAACTATCATCAAGACAACGATGAAAAACATCATTGGTGAAAATCTTCCCATCAAGTTAATGTCTGCGGTGTTTTTTTGAAATAGATAGGGACTCTGAAAGCTAAATTCTTTTCAGGAATTGAGAGCAATAAGGTATCGGATTCATTCGATACAGATTCACCTGAAGAAATTTTTAAGTTCTTAATGAGCAGCTAGCCCCTTTGGTATTGACTCACTCAAAGTTTGCACTAGTTAACAAAAGAATTTAAATCAAAATCAGTAGATTAATGACTTTTAATATTTATTTTTAAGGGAAATAATGTCGTCTTCAAGAGGACTTCCATCGCGTAAGTTTTCGGAATTCAAATCATTAAGAAGAAAACGCTCTCTCATATCTTTAACATCTTGCTGAATAAGCAGCAGCATCTTTTGATTGTCTTCAAAATCTTTCTGCATCACACCCTCCTCAACAGTGACATCTACTCATTAAATTCGCCTGCAAACACTTTACTATTGGCATAATTCAGGCCAATTCTGATGTTAGCCTCAATTTGGCGTGGATGCAGATCAGTTTTTTGGGGTTCATCTATTTCTACTACCCAGTTCTTACAAGTCACTCGTAATCTTTCCACTTCCATTTCTGGTCTTCACTGGGGTCATCGTTAAGTTCTTTACGTTTAGTAATCTGAGTAATTATTTTTCCGTCTCTGTAGGTGATCCTTGAGGTAACTGAGAGAAATATTTCTGTACCTTTAAAGCTATCAAATCGATGTACTTCTAAAATTTTTTCATCTTCAGATACAGTCTGAATCGGGCCAAATATGATGGTTTCCTTAAGAGTTAAAACAACTGTTTTGTCTGCCTCCAAATTTACATCAATACCTGTTCTGTCATCATAAGCAGAATATTCTGAATGCTAAATTTCATCGACTAGAGAGAAGTCCTTTTCTTTGAAAGCGATTCTCCAAGCTTTATCAAATGCTTCCATTCTAGTCATTTTCTCTCCTGCTACTGGATTATCTGGGTTTCTTTTTCATATTTTACAGCAATTCCCCTTACTGTCTCTGAAAAGAATAAGAAAGGTATTTGACACAGAGAATAAGAGGATAGCATCCCAAAATCTATTTGATGGAAAGAAATTAGGGAGAACAAAGTCTAACCATAAATAGTTTATAATTTATTTTGTCGAACAAATTTTGTAAAAACTAGGACGATGCTATCCTCAATAACGTTCGGGGGTAGGGTTTCAAGTTTGTCCGCCCCTTTCCACCAAAAACCTTGACTGACTTGAATGATTTCAGAGCAAGTACAGGCTACCTGGTCTTATCACCAAATTCTCCTCCGTATGCTTTGGCGCCACCGCTTTTTTGAGTTTTAGTACAAGCATATAAATAAGAGCAAAGACCATGTTTACTCGCCATATCTACAAGTAATTACTGTGTTTTTGCTAATTTTTGTGAAAATGGTCGTATTTTTTGGCTAATTTCCCTGTATTTATATGTATTTTTACTTCATTTTACTACGGACTCATAATCCGCTAGTCTTTTTTTATGACGAAATTTAAATTGAAACACACCTAAGACTAGCTAGTATTTATATATAAATTTAGTATATACTAATTTAAAATAAATTTTGATATTATCAGACGATTGCTATTTCAAATGCAGAAATTTTAAATTATGAACTCTTGCTACTCATTCACATGGAGAATTTAAGATGTCGAACAAACCTACCTTTGTCGTAGAAGAATACCTACTGCTACTTTATAAGTTACGAGACTCTCATGGACATATTAAAGCAGTAGATCTGGCACAGCGCCTCAATATTCGGCCCCCTACAGTGCATGCCACCCTGCAGCGCATGCAACGAGACAGCATGGTTCAAATAGGTGATAAGAAAACTATAAGACTAACTGAAGAGGGTGAAAATCTCGCTAGTAATATCGCCTTTCGGCACAACTTAGCTGAATATTTTCTTTGCCACACGTTAGGAATTTCTTGGTCTGAAGTGCACAAACATGCTCACAAACTGGAACACGCTATGACCCCGACCGTGGTTGAGAAATTAGCAGCCTTTCTGAATTACCCAGAGGCTTGTCCGCACGGTACGCCTAATCCTGGTTACTCCCTACCTGACGACTGCTTTACTCTGGATAAAGCTAAAGAGGAAATGATGTTGGAAATCATAATGATTTCCGAAGAGCTCGAGGATTCAGAAGAACTATTGAAAATACTACAGGATCAGAAATTGATGCCTGGTCAAAAGCATCAGTTGACCGCACGCTCTGATGGTATGAAATCAATTACCTTGCAGCAACAGGAACAACCCGCTGCACACCCCTTTATGCTCCCATTACATGTTGCAGAAAAGATCCATGTAATTCAATCTAAGGATTGACACGATAGCTATCGAAGATCTGCTCTCGACTTACTGCCAACGCAAAATAGACAGGAATTTTGTCTTTCTAATGTTATTTTTTAAGAATAAGGTTGATAAAAATTGAGGATTTGGAGTCAAACATCAGCTAGTGCATGCGCTGTGAGTTTTATGTTTCCCAGGATGTATAGCAAAATAAAAGTATGCATCTAAACCTCTCCGTGCCCTGCGAGTCGTTCAGTGCTGTCTGTTAAATGGATTCGATGATCAAAATATGTTCAGGGTCTATTTAGAACTGATGAATGTTGATAATGGATTAATGGGCATTGGTAAGAACATCTACTTGAGAAGGAAAAGAAATATGAGAAAAACCAACTGCTTCCTAGAGAAAATCGAACAGGACCGTGACAGAAAAGTTGAATTTTCCCTTCGACGGTTGCCAACGTGGGCTGCATGCCATGATGATTCGAAAGACAGGGCACTACTGGAAACATTGAAGAAAGCCGAAGCGGAAGCTTTGGAATCTAAAATAAGACAGCAACGATGCTGGGAAGCTTCTTCACTTGGAGCCATTTATAAGGAGTGAAAATGATAATACGTAACAGGATGAAAAAAAGAATGTTGCGACAGAAAATCAATCCACTATCAATTAAAGTGACCGACATTTGTTGTTGAAGGAAACAGAGGAACTGGAACAACTAAGTGAAACAAAAAATTAGTGGCTGCCGATGGATTTTAATGAACTTTAATGGAGGACAAAATTTGGAAGATCCAGTAAAATATATGTAATTTCAATAAATCAAAAATCACTACTGGATTTATTTGTACGAGTAAGGAAGGAAAGATGGTGCCCGGAGCCAGCACCATCTTTATCCATTTTTATGGGTAAAAATAAAAATTTATTTAATTCGCCAACAAATTCGCCAACAAATTGAATTGTCAGAACCCTGAATCCTTCGGCATTTTTCTCACTGTTTAGACTGTTTACTGAAGTTCACGATAGTCCGCAATGCTATATCGTTGTTCAGTCAAAACCAAGCCAAACTCTATTATCAAACGAAGTCAGAAGAGGTCTCACCTCCATCTAGACAAATAAAACTTCTTGGAAGTTTAATCGAAGAATTCTCAGGGAAACGAAGGGCGGGGGGTAAAAAATCGGCCATCTGCTGTCCAGAGTACATTCTGTTCCCACTCACGGGAGGGTATTAAACTGGGGCTAAATCTTAATGTAATTGAGATGTCTTTTAGATGAGATATGTATGATGCAACATCGTTCATGTAATCAAAGACCAAGGCCAGCGCAATTTACGATTCCACGAAGAACGTCGAAGCCGTGCGGCAGTTACTGGGTAACGCTAGCGTCGCAGCCACCAGCGCCTATCTGGGAATCGAACGAGCCAAGGCACTGGACATTGCCAAGAATCACAAAATGTTTTGAAAAACGTATTCGATCATCCGTTTCAGCAACCAAGGCGGCGTAACTGCCGCAAGCACTGATAGCCCACCCATCCTGACCAAACAACCCGCCAACCTATAACTGGGACTCCGGCTGTTGTTTTCAGCCATCTAGCACCCGCGACGCTGGAACCTTCAGAAAGCAATAGTCGTAGCCATCGGCTGTGAAGAGTTTGCCCGTCACATAAGTCAAAGCACAGGGGAAAGCTTTCCCATTACCTTTGTACTTAATAGTGACTCTGGGACGCTCCGACGGGGTACCATCGCTTTGGGTCCCAACAAGTGCGAACACTGAACTTGTTGAGCGATGTTGTCAAGCGATTGAATCAATTTGTATCATTCATATCTTTTTCTTCGACACACCACTGGAGGCTTCAACACTCCAAAATTTGAGCGGTCTTTTTAGCGTTTATCTTCCAGTTGAGGCACAACATCACATGTCTCCATATACCATTTAAGCATACGTTCACGAAGTGCATTCAGGATATCGGCATAGGCGGGGTCATTGATGATATTCCTCTCTTCAAGGGGATCCTTCACTAAGTCATATAGTTCATCTTGCTCATAAAGACGCTGTATAAACTTATGCGTTTTAGTGCGACACATCGCAGCCTTGGTGTGATGGACCCCATCGTCAGAGATCTGCAAGCGAATCCGCGGCGAGTAGAGACCTGGCCCTTCCTTGCTAACAACTGAGCTGGAACTCTGTAACTCCATGGCTTGTGTTTCTCCTATCCTACGGCCACCCTCACAAAAAACAGCATCACGATGTTCAAAAGTTTCCCCAGCGATTAGCGGTATAAGGTTTCTTCCAAAATGATCATAACCGGGGTTAATCCCAGCTAACTTGTAAACAGTAGCAGAGAAGTCTACTAGTTCCACAAGAGCATCACGTATACCGGGCCTCACAGGAATGTTTGCCGGCGGCTTTATCATAAAAGGTACTCGACTCAGGCAATCTTCGAAGGTGTTCTGTGTCTTTTCAACGAGATCATAATCACCGGTGAAATCACCGTGATCTGAGAATAGAAATACAGCACTTTCTTCATACATGCCGACTTCCCGCAGTACCTCAATGAGCATTCCGAACTGATGATCCAGTCGTGAGCACATTCCGTAGTAGGTCGCCCTCAATTCTTTCCAACGATCTTCTGACCAACCTTCCAAATTCTGGTTATCCCAAATCCCTTTCAAAATAGATGGTTTACCTTCCCAATTCTCAGGATGCTGTGCACGTTTAGGTAATTTTTCTCGTTCTATGACGCTGTACCACGGCTCCTCAACACAGTAGGGAGGATGGGGGTAGCTAAGAGGTAGATACAGGCAAATTGGTTCATTTTGGTCATAGCTCCGAAGTTTATCAATGGCACCGAGAACTATAGCCCAGTCCCCGTCGCAATATATGTTTTCATTGCCTTTTTCAAGTTTACCCTTCAGAAAACTGAAAAAATTGTCACCCGCAGGATTGCCTCGCCAGGACAGATCTCCGCCATGTGTACCTTCTCGCGGAGTCAACCCCCATCGGGCATAATCTTGGTCACAGGGATGAAAACGTTCGTTACAATACTGATGAATCGGATCCTGGCCAGGTGTGAGATCGTTCTTACCGCCCCACCAGACGAAGTAGCCGTTATCCTTGAGGATCTTTAAAAGGTTTGGCTCATCGTGTTCTGGGTGGAGCATGTGATGCATGGTGCGATGTCCCCGTACGTGCGGATACCATCCAGTCATGAAACTACATCGGCTCGGTGTGCAAACCGTGTTCTGGCAGAAGGTCTGCGAAAAAGACACTCCTTCTTCCTGAACAAAGCTGTCTAGGTTTGGCGTCACTGCTGCCGGGTTACCGTGACATCCCATGACGTCACTTCGCCATTGGTCTGGGTTAAATATAATTAGATGTGGTTTCTTTGTCATCGTATTGGATTGTTGACCTAACTTCTTTAAATGGTTCAAGTTGAATGTAAGTTTATCACCCTGAATTATTTATTCATTTACTAATTTTTGTGAACAAAACGTAAGGATATTTCTCGAGGAACTACCTATTTTGGCTCTGGAGCCTTCAGAAAAACATAGTCGTAGCCGTCAGCAGTAAAGAGCTCACCACACAGACCCTCACAAATGAAGGTCTAGCGCCACGCCTTCGATCGGGCCGACGAATATAGCGCCAGCGGGTGCAGATGTAAACAATCAGCTTCTGAAGCTCATCTGGAGCCATCACAAGCAGCGCCTTTCCTTTTCCCTTTCGTACCGCGTCTGCCTCTTATACTTCCTTTCCATTTCTTCTTTCGTAGGCATCACCGGATCTGGAACATCCAAGAGCCAGCGGAGCTCCGCAAAAGCCATCATGTCCACTGGATGATTCTTGGTACTCAGGAAGCGCCGCCAGCGATTACGTTCGCGTTCCGGCCAGGTCATCAGTTGCAGGCTACTGTCCCCACTGTCATTAATGACATTAGCGAGAAATAACACCATCACGGCTGACTTGGGTACGGGTACTTGATCGTTTTCCCAGCGCACCACGGTACTACGAGAAACACCACAAGCATCAGCCAACTGGGCCTGTGTCCAAGGTAGAGCCAAACGATATTCACGAAGCCACTGGCTGCGCGATGGACTACAGAAGCAGTCTGGATCTAGATCGACCAAAGAAACTGGAGCGGGCATCGAAACGTCTCCTACTCAGGGCGAAAGCAAGGTGGGTGGGGCACAAAATCGAGGTGCAGCGAACGTAGGTATATCCGGTTCCCATTCACGGGGAGAAATTGCTATGGGCCGCAGGCTGCGACAGTGTGGGTTATTTTTGGCGGGGAGGAGATATCTTCTACAAGACTCTTACGTGACTATACTCACGCGAGGGCGGAACACTGAGCTAAAGTCCAATTCTCAGAAAGAAGATTCGTATGGAAGCGAATGGCAATCCACTTACATCCATCGAAAGCGACCAGAGCTACCTCAGGACGCATTTCCCAATTCTCTACTTTGACACCAGCCGCTCAATCATATTGGCGTTATGGAATCCTCTTTCTTGTAGAGCTACCGGGTAAGCTTGTGGATGCTCCTCATTCTTTTGTAGGAACTTCCAGATCACATTGCAACTCTGATCAAACTTGTCTCCAATCTGGGACAAGCTATTTCCATCTGTAATCATCTCACAAACTTCATCTAAATCGAGTGATACCAAATGAAGTGCTGTCTTTTGATATTTTCATAATATCTTCCAAATTGGTAATTGATCTTAACTTATTTCGACCTTTACCAAGGAATTGAATTAAATTATAAAAATAAATTAAAATTTGGGGTCACTTTTCAAAACGCGGAATTGCTTCAACCAAAGCTTTAGTATAAGGATTCTTAGGACTATTAAAAACCTCAAAAGATTTACCACTTTCAACAATTTTTCCTTGATTCATTACAATGACTCGATCACACATCAAACGCACCACATTTAAATCGTGTGATACAAAAATATAGCTCATTCCAAGAACATTTTTTAGTTGATTCAAGAGTTGAAGAATTATCGCTTGGACCGAAACATCAAGCGAGGAAGTTGGCTCGTCTAAAATTAGTAGCTCTGGTTTGACTGCAATAGCTCTAGCAATCCCTACACGAGCTTTCTGACCACCGGAGAGCTGGTGGGGGAAACGTTCCAATAAATTAGCAGAAAGTCCAACTTGATCAGCTAAGCTAAAGATTCGTAATTGTAATTCGTGAGAATTGTTCATTCCCAATAAAAGTCTCAATGGTTCTGCGATGGATTCATGAGCTGTATACCTTGGATTGAGACTATCTGTAGGATCTTGAAAAACCATTTGAATCATCCGGCGCTCTGACTGTTCAACAAAATCCTGAGCATCATAATTGGTAATGTTTATTCCCTTAAAAAATACCTCACCTGAAGTGGGGTTAATAAGACGACTAATGATTTTTGATGTGGTCGATTTACCGCAACCTGATTCACCAACAAGACCCAAACTTTGTCCCGATTCAAGTTTGAAAGTTACATCATCGACAGCTCGACAAGATGTACGATGATAAGAATTTGTTTGCTGAAAAAAAAAGTTTTTGAACGAATTGCGGATAGGGAACTCTTTTGTCAAGTTTCTTACATCGAGGAGCGTATGAACTTTTGAGAGTTGAGGAGTAGATGTTTTTTTTTCTGAGTGCGAAAATGTTTCACGAATCAGATGTTTTTCTGGTGATATTGTTAAATTTTCTAAGCAGGAATTTTGCTTAGGTGACGCGGCAATCAGTCTTTTCGAATATTCATGTTTAGGACAAGCTAATAAGTCATTTACTGAAGCGGTTTCTACAATTTTCCCGCTTTCCATAACAACAAGGCGATTGCAATAATTAGAAACCATACCAAGGTCATGAGATATCACAATGACCGCCATATTCCGCTTGAGAGCAAGTTCCTTCACCAAGTCCATTGTGGCTTTCTGAGTTGTTGTATCAAGCCCAGTAGTTGGTTCATCGGCAATTAAGAGCCTTGGGCTGCAAGCCAATGCTATAGCTATCATTACCCTTTGACACATACCTCCAGACAATTCAAATGGGTAACTTTTATAGCGCAACTCAGGTTCGAAAATTTTTACTTGGCGCAACATTTCAACAGCTTTTGATTTTGCTGTCTGTCTTGTGGCTAATTGATGCTGTTTTAATACATCTTCGATCTGGTAGCCAACAGGCCTAATGGGATTCAATGCGGCACGAGGATTTTGAAAAATCATTGAGATTTCGCGACCGCGGATATCCTGCATGGTATTCTCTGTTGCTTTAATAATGTCAATGCCATCATACATGACCTGACCACAGACAGGATGCCCTGCACTGTCTAACAAGCCCATCACGGAATATGCTGTCACTGATTTACCTGAACCACTTTCACCAACAATTCCTAAAAACTCTCCTTTTGATAAATGAAAATTGATATCATCTACTGCTCTAATAGTACCGTTACGTGTGCGAAATTCGACTGAGAGGCCTTTGACATCTAAAAAATAAGTCTGGTGCATTCTACCCCTAAGTCCTTCTCAGAGGATCAACAATATCTCGCAAACCATCTCCAAGTAAGTTGAAACAAAATACTGCTAACATAAGAGCTGCACCAGGGAAAATAACCAACCACCATTCTCCAGAAATGATATAATTTGATCCTTCTGCAACCATAATTCCCCATTCAGCATTAGGAGGTCTAACTCCAAGTCCAATGAATGAAAGCCCAGCTGCGTTAAGAATCGCCCAGCCCATGTTAAGAGAAACTTGAACCATCATGGGTGGTAAAATATTTGGCAATATCTGGGTAAATAATATACGAAGATTCCCACTGCCACTCAGTCGTGCAGCATCAACATATCCAATATTTCTCCGGATACTTGTTTCGGCTCTGGAGACCCGAATGTAGAACGGTAGATTAATTATAGCTGTAGCGTAAATGATATTTTCAATTGTATTTCCTAGTGCTGCGACGATACCCATTGCTAGAACAAATAAAGGAAAAGCCATGATAGCATCGGAGATTCTTCCAATTACACGATTAGTCCATCCACCCCAAAAGCCTGCCGCACCTCCAAGCGCACACCCCACGCAAAAGGATATTGTAACTGCTGAAAATGCGATACCTAAGTCTAACCTGGTGGCAACAATCACTCTACTAAAGACGTCGCGACCTAAATGATCAGTACCGAAAAGATATGATAAACTTGGGGGCTCAAGGGCATTAGTTGCATTTGTCTTAATCGGATCATGGGGTGCGATTGAAGGGCCTACCAGAGCCAACAAAATAATAAGCGTAAATAAAGAGAAGGCTAGCAATGTAACGGGATTTTCTCTGATGACATAGATCAAGTGATTCAAACGCCGGTTCGTAAATGCAACTTTAGTCATCAAAGCCTACTCGTGGATCAATCAGAGTTAAAATGATATCAATCGTGAGATTTACAAAGACGAAAAGTAGAGCCATAGTCAGTACAAAGCCTTGCACAGCTGCATAATCTGATGCTATCAAAGCTTCTATTGCATATAATCCTACTCCTGGCCAAGAAAATACCTTTTCAACGAGAACGTTTGCTCCTAGTAGAAAAGAAAACACCATTCCCAATGTCGTAAATATTGGCAATGCGGCATTTTGGAGAGCATAAGTTAGGAGGACTTTTTTTCTAGACAACCCGCTGGCTCTAGCTGTGCGAACATAATCGCTTTTTAGAGCACCTAACATTGCTGACCTTGTCATCCGTGCGATTGGAGCCAAAGCAAATAGACCCAGAGTAGCTGCAGGCAAAATCAATTGAGCCAACGAAGCAAAAAAGGTTTCTGATTCGTTAGCTAATAAACTATCAATGGTGTAGAAGCCTGTTACAGGTGGAGGGGAGAGAACAAGAATATCTATTCGCCCTATTGGAGATGGAGCCCACCCCAAAAGAAAGTAGAATATGTAGACAAGGAATAATCCGGTAAAAAAGATAGGTAAAGAAACCCCAGCAGTCACCAAAATTCTACAAAAGTGGTCTATCCAACTATCTTTGTGGTTTGCTGCAGAAATTCCAAGAGGAACAGCTGCAGCGATGGAAAGGATCAAACCAAATATAGTCAATTCTAAAGAGGCAGGTAGTCTGGCTAGAAGTTCATCCGTGACGGGTTGACCAGTTGTCAAAGATATGCCCCAGTCACCTTCAATCAAATTAATAATATATATATAAAACTGCTCAAGCCAACTTCGGTCCAGCCCCAGGGAACGACGCATCTGCTCAATCGATTCTTTGTCTGCCATATCACCAGCAAAATAGACAGCCGGGTCCCCTGGCAGCATCCTAGTAAGGATGAATGACAAGATAATGACAACCAATACAGATGGAATTGCTTGTGCTAAACGACCTGTTATTTGAAACAGTTTGGGTGTCATATCTTGGGTACTTATGATTTTGTAATACTCCTACAATCTAATTGACGGTGAAACCAGGATGCGTAGCCATTGACATTTTTCTGCATAGCTGAGTCTAAAAAGGGTTGATATAGTGGTATGCGAGGAACATCTTCGAAAGCAATTGCAATCATTTCCTTAACGTTTGTTTCATATTGGGGATCATCCGTAGACATATGCATTGTATCATCTACAAGATTCTCTACCTTTGTATTCTTATAGTTTGAGGAATTGAATAAATGTCCGTTCTTGTATGCCCAAAAGAAGTAGTAATCTGGATAATTTAGCCATCCTCCGAAATTTTCAAGGTGCATTGGTAGTCGCTTTTCGACAAGAGCTGCGGTTCGCCAATTAGCACCGGGAATTTTATTCAGTTTAACCTTAACACCAATTTTTCCTAACGATTCTTGAATCAGCAGTGAAGTTGGTTCTTGCCAATCAGCAAGACCCAAATTAAAAGATAAAGTTGTTTCAAAGCCGTTCTTCAGGCCAGCTTCTGCTAATAACTCTTTTGCTTTTTCAAGATTTGTACTGTAAGGGAATGGTTGGGGCCATGTAATATTTGTTGGTATCTTTTCACTACCACCAAACATTGGTTTACCACGTCCGTAAGCTGCAGCCGATATAATGTCTTCGTAAGGGAGCGCATATGCTATTGCTTGGCGCACTTTAATATTGTCATATGGTTTGTAGTCCAGATTTAGTGCAAGAACATGTAGACAGTTATCGATCGGAGCACCGGATACAGTGACTTTGCCTTCTGATTTAAATTCTTTAGCATCTTTGGCGGCTACATTCATATATAAATCAGCATCACCTCGTTCCGTAAGCGCACGACGGGTAGACGCGGACGGGATCTCGCGAACTATAACACGCTTAACACCTGGTTTTGGTCCTAGTAGCCAATTATCGTTTCTTTCGTAAATAAACTGTTGGCCTGGATCCCATCTAACAATTTTAAAGGCACCTGAACCTGCTGGATTTTTATGTAGGTATTCAGTGGACCAAGGATCATCATCAGTCGCGTAATTTTTAGCAACTTTTGAGTTTATTATGAATGGTATAGGGACTGCTAAATCAGGAAGTGTAAGTTTAGATGCTTTTGGAGTGTCAACCCTGAAAGTCATTTCATCAATCACTACAAATTGTTCAGGTGAAGTCATTGAACCTGCCTTCATTTGAACAGCTGGGAAACCTCCCAAACTAACTGCTCGATCAAAAGACCATTTCACGTCGTAGGCGGTAACCGGTGTTCCATCCCAAAAAATAGCATCAGGGTTGATTTCAAAGGTTAATGACCTACCGTCATTGGAAACGACCCAAGACTTAGCTACTTCTGGCTCAATCTTGGTAGAATCGTAAGCTAAAGATCCGTCTTCGAGTTCTTTGACTCCAAATCGTACTAATCGATCATATATATTTACTGTCACTTGGTAACTTGGCCTATTAGTCCCCTTCCGATGAAGGTCCAAACTATTAATTCCACTACCGGATACTACAACCAAAGTATCACTATGTCCTGAAGCTTCCGCTGGCACATATTTTAGAAACGGAATTAATGAAGCACCGGACGCGACACCCAATGTTTTCAAAAATTTACGACGTTGCATGGTGTGACTCCTTTGTCATTTAATCAATTGGTAATTTTTTAGAATTTAGATAGTTACGCCATCCACCGTATGCGGTGATGTTTTCTGCGTCTACTATTGCGGCCGCCTCGCAAACAAATCCATTAACTTGAGAGCCGTCTTCAACAAAAATTGTTCCGAGTCCAAGTGGGCTAGGAACAGTTTTGAGCAAAATTCCAATTTTGCTCGTTGGCAAAACCCATATTTCGATTTCTATCGAAGCTCCATCTGTTTTCCGAACTAAGCCTGGTCGGAATGGAGGTCCTCCGACTAGTTTATACAAATGGTAGTTTTCGGATGTTCTTGTAGTTTTAACAAAACGACCTTCAATATCTATAAGCTGATAGTTAAGAGGTAGACCCGACATATGGGCACCAACAACTGCAATTTCAATTTCATCAGGGCCTGTTATCCTGGTTTTTAGATTTAAATCCGGATATTTCCAATCTTTTGCGCCTAATGGAGCACATTCATGTTTTTGCAGAGACGCTGCCACAGATGCAATACGTTCATCATCACCAGCTTTACCTATTAAAGTAACACTGCCTGGTAAATTATCCTGCCGCATAGCGGTTGGTACTGTAATCGCACAAAGATCAAGTAGATTGACAAAATTTGTGTACGTTCCTAATTGTGTGTTCAAACCGATAGGATCGGCTCTCAAATCTTCGAGAGTGAAGTATTTTGGTACTGATGGAACACACAGCATATCTATATCATTCAGTATTTCTTTAATTTGAATAGTTAATTCTTGTAACCGATATTGTGCCTGAAAAGTATCTGTAGCAGAAAATTCGAGCGCATTTTCTATTACTTTACGCGTTACTGGATGTAAGGCTGCTGGATTTTCTTCTATAATTTTCTCAACCGTAATATGCCTTTCAGCGATCCACGGACCATCATATAGCATTGCCGCAGCCTGGAAGAAAGGTTCAAAGTCTAACTCATAAATTTTACCACCTAGCATTTCGATACTAATTAGTGAATCATCAAACATTTTAGCTTGTCGAATATCTCCGGAAAATTGACGTGTATTTTGATTTGGGACACCGACGTTAAAGTGAGGTAACTTAGCATTTAACTGATTAATAGTTATCTTTTTTGAGAACGGGTCACTTCTATCATAACTGGCAGCAACTTCGTAAACTTCATAGGCATCTTGAACAGTTAATGCAAATGTTGAAATTGTATCTAGTGTTCGGCAAGCTGGTACCACGCCACTATTGGACAATGCTCCCAATGTTGGTTTTAATCCAACAATATTATTGAAAGCGGCTGGTACCCTACCAGATCCAGCTGTGTCAGTTCCCAAGGCAAATGAGGCCAATCCTTGAGCAACTGCTACAGCTGATCCGGAGCTGGATCCTCCAGGTATAATTTCTTTATTAAAAGTGTTTTTTGGAGGTGTATACGGCGTTCTTGTTCCAACTAAGCCAGTTGCGAATTGATCAAGATTAGTTTTCCCAATAAGTAAGGCACCAGCAGTTAGTATTCTATTAACGACAAAGGAATCTTTTTTAGGTGTATAAGCAAAAGCCGGGCACGCTGCCGTTGTTGGTATTCCATTGACGTCGATGTTATCTTTTATTACAAACGGAATTCCCCAAAGAGATTTATTAAGAACTTTTTTTTCACTTAGTTTAGCTGCTTCATATTTTACCTCTTCTTTTTCACGTAAATTAATAAATATCCCGGGATCATTTACTCTTGTTATCCGCCTGTAAACTTCTTCTATCAATTCGATCGGGTCTAAACCTTTCTGGTACGCACTTCTTAAGGACTCAAAAAAAAACGGTAATTTTTCAATCATTTTTTTAGTTGGTAAAATTAATAAAAATTAATACAACATTCTCTGGTTATGTTGGATACAGCTAATTTTGCTTCATGCCAGTGCAAAATTTACATCAATAATTTATACTACTGAAATGAATAATCTTTTCCCACTTATGAGTGTTGACGCTGTAGCCAAATCTGGATCAATTCGGAAAGCTGCAGAAATTCTTGCCATTGATTCAACAGCTTTAAATCGACGAATTCTTGCAATTGAGAGGGAGCTCGGTTTTGATATATTTGAACGTATACCAAGGGGGGTTCGGCTCACCACAGCAGGCGAGATTTTGGTTCATCACATTCGAACACAATCTAGTGATTTTGAGCGTGTGAAGAGTCAAATTGCAGACTTATCTGGAGAGAGGCGGGGACATGTTTCAATCGCATGCAGCCAAGCTCTTTTGCCTTATTTTCTTCCTGAACAAATTTCAACCTACCGCAATGAACATCCAGGAGTAGAATTCAGTGTTTTATTGCGGGATCGTGCTGCTGCTGAGCAGGCATTGGTTGATTACAGTGCGGACTTGGTTCTTGTTTTTGAGCCGATTAGATTAGTCGAATTTCAAAATTTGCTAAATATCCGACAACCTCTCCACGCTGTCATGTCGGCTAACCATCCACTTACTAACCAATCAACACTTCGATTGCGAGAATGCTTGGAATACCCTATTGTAATTCCAACAAAAAATTATGGGGTAAGAAATCTTCTCGAGCTTGCCGTCAGGCGAATTGGGTTGAAATTCCAGGCCCTAGTTGAATCTGATAGCTTTGAGTTTCTTCGATATTACACAACTGCAGAGAATGTCTTAGGATTTCAAATCCAAATAGGGCTTCCGAGACCACACGAAAACGGTGATGTTACCAGTAGGCCAATTGCCACAAAGGATGTCCCTCCTGGCTTATTGTACTTTGGCCAGCTTAAAGGCCGAACACTCCCAGTTGCTGCAGCCCGCTTTGCTCAACAAGTAATTGAACATTCTTTCACTCGTTTTGAATGTGATTAGTTTGCTAGTTAATGAGTCATGTAAGTTATTTTTTAAAAATACTTTGGTTCACAAAACATCTAAGTTATTTTTTACCTCTCCGCCCAACTCTTGCCCACCACAGCCTCGGCTGTAATCGAAACTTCTCCAATAAAAGTCTGCATACCGTCGATCATGGCCTGCCGCACGATAACACGTACCCTGTTGTAAAGAGGGGAGATGCACGTCCTAAAGAGTCTGGCCAGCGATCTAGAATAAAGGGTATTGTGAAGGAGCCTTACTTTTACTTTCTGGCAAGATTTAATTTCTTACAGGATGATTGTTACTGTTGGGTTCCTACCCACACTATTCTCGTAGTCAATCAATCTATGTGCTCTCAGCTTCTTAAGCGCCCTTGTTTTTTGTTCTTTTGATATCCCAAATCGTGCAAATTTCTTTGCTGTTGCTTTAACGCCTGCGGAGCGCTCCAGTACTCTGTCCAGTAGCAGATTACCATCCCAACCTGAAAGCATAGTGTCCCACAGGAGGATAGTCTCTCAACCCAACTCAGAGAGATACTTTTATGCAAGAAGAAGTGGCGTTGAGCTTGGGGAGAATCGATTTGGGTATTAGGGGGTAGATCGTGTCTAATTGCAGTTGGGCTTGTGCTTCTAACACCTGAATTACTTGTGTAGGGCATTATTAATCTTTAATAATAAAAGAAAAAGAATTGGACCGGGTCCGCAGACTTGCGGAGGTAGCGGCGCAATATTGCGGATCTTGCTTCGCGATTTTACGATTGAGGGTTGTTTCCAAGTCCCACTAATTCAGCCATCACCACCTCCCAAAAAGCCTGCCCACTTTCTCCATCACTGTAACGATCAGGATATTTAAAAATCTCAACATCCGTCCCCAATTCAAAACCACTCAGCACATCCCGACTCGCTCTGGCCATGAGTTTTTGCGCCCTGGTAATCTGTTCCTCTGTTTCCTTAATTGGCACTTCAATCAGTACTGCATCGTGAACTGGTGCACATACCCTGATATCCGCTTCAACGAGATAACAGCAGGCAAGCCTCAGGATCTCTGCACCATTGGCCTGCATCGGGAAATTAGCTAGACTTCGAGGATTTGTCTCGGGACCGAGATGCTGTTCCCAACCAAAGACGGTCTAGAGTTTGCGGTGCAAAAGGGCATAGTCAACGACTGCCTCAGACCACTTCCAGAACCTTGGGAAATTGCGTCGATGATTTGCCAGTAATTCTCGGCCCATCTGAACAGGTTGGTTAATCCCAGAGGCCAAGGATTCCGGTCCCATTCCGTACTGAACTGCCAACACGGCTGCCTTGCAGAGCTTTCGTTCTTCAGGGTGGGATTGCTTCGTAGCAGTTTCTGGAACTAAACCTGCCTGCTTTGCAAACTCTAGATAGGGATCCCCTGAAAAGTAAGCCGCAAGCATTGCGGAGTCTCTGGAAAGAGCCGCAGCAATTCCAAATTCCTGTTGTTTCCAGTCGATGTAGGCAACGGCTTGGCCCTCTGGAGGCTTAATCAAACCTCTCAGCCATTTTGCGTTCCCAAAGATATATCGGCTTGTAACCGGCTGATTGCGCCCTGTTTTACTGCGGAAAGGGCTGAGATTGACCCTTGCTCGCTGATCCGAGCCCAACTCCAATTGATGCAACCTCAGTCGTCCCAATGTTTGCCGCAATTCCTTTAGAGGTAATAGCTTGGGGTATGTACGCGCTTGTTGCCTGAAAGTTTCGTCCTTAAGATCCAGTTGACCAGAGGAAAGCAGTGGCCAGGGTATCTTTTGTTTTGCCAAGTAGTGAGCAAAGCGCTCTCGCTTGAAGACAAAATCTTCGAAAACACCGTAATGCCTATCTACTTGCTGAATAAGCCTTTCCTTGAGAGGCTCCCAGTTGGTCTGCAGTTGCAGCAGCTTCTCCGCATCAATCGGAATACCGTAGTGCTCCATGCTGGCGACAGCCTTCATGTACCGACCCCGTAGTAGTGCCTGACCCAGGTTGAGTTGCTCCAATATGGGCTGAATTAACGCTTCTAGAGCATCTACATCCGTTTGGCAGTAGTTAAGCAGCGCTTCAGACTCAGCATTCGAAAAAGGACTACCTCTCACTGCTAGTTCGCGCATTGTTTCCTTTTCTAAATATGAGATTCCATTGAGGCCAAAATAGGTGAGGGCTCCCAAAAGATTTCTCCCTGTGGGTAGTGATAACCCATTCGTTTGACACCTGAATTCTACGAAGAGGTCCACGATATTTTTGGGTAGTGGCCAGCCCAGTGACAGATGGCACTTCAATTCTGCTGTAGAGAAGTAAGCGATATAAACCGAACTTCTACCCAAGGGTATCGGGCAGGGAACAGACTGGCATTTAGGGAGCCAACTCCGGATCAGTCGTCCACTGAAGATCTCTCGGGCGACCAAACAATGCACTTCAGGTAGATTGCCACCAATCTCCCGAAATTCAAAATCGACACACCAAGCTTGATCAAAACGCCTCCGAAGTTCAGCGGTCATAATTCTCCCCTGAGTTTCCGCAAGACGACATGATCAGCAGCGTCAATAATTTTTTTCCGAAATGCCACCTTTACTAACTCTGGCCAGGTTTCCTCTGGCCAGGTCGGTTCAGAAAAATGTCCCCGCGCCTCGAAAATCTCGTAAGCGCCGAGTGCCTGGTTTGATTGCATACGGACCCAACTTTCCCGGGCAAAAACGTCCGCTTCCATTGCAGATGAATGCCAATCTAGAGGACGCTCTTCATCTGGGATTACCAGTGGCCAAATGAAAACGGTCCCACCTCGATCGACTGTGAGCACTAAGCGATAAGGCTTGGCTAAGTGTTCCACCTCGGCTCGGAGTTGGGGCATGACAATGTAAAGATCATCGGTATCCCCATACTTTAAAAGCATTACATCAAGACGATGATCTGGATGGGTCCTAAAGAACTGGGTGCGGTTTGGCTTTCTAACTGGCACTGTCGTCAGTAACTTTTTGATGCCGCTTGACTCACCAAAGTTTTGGGAAAGCCGAATCGCATCAAGATCGAATTCCTCTGGCTGATCGGCTAGTTGTTGGGCTGTTTCAACTGGCAGCAAATCAGCCTGGGCTTTATCAGACATAATTAAACTTTTATATATGTATTTGTATTGGGGAGGATTAGTCAGTCAGCGAACTTCAACAGAAGCCTTTAAACTCTGCTCTAACCGTTGGTTCTGTTTGGCGAGTTTGTAGATCCAGTCTTGGACCTCGGAAGAAAGCCAGCGGCTGCTACGACCAATTTTGATGGGTCGGGGGAATTGACCAGACTCAATGAGCTGGTAGATCTTGGATTTACGGAACCCAACTATTGATTCTAGTTGGCGTAGAGGTACTAAAGTTTCCATAAGGCAAATAGCATATTGGAGTTGCCATCCGGCCTTAAAAGTCTTAGTGCGGATGGATAAAATCAACTTTAATTGCCTTATTTCCCAGAAGGATTTCCCATTTTACTGATTGGGAAAGTTTTTTTCAGTCTTGAAAGGCGATTTTCTATAGTATGGCAACTTATGTTCTTTTCCCGATTTCTATTTTTCCAGACAAGTGTTTTTTTTTGTATCATCAGTCCAACGCATGAGGATCTGGTCTTTATCATAAAGTTTATTCTTTCGATTCATTTCCCGGCCAATCTTTCTAAAAATTTCCTGATTATTCAAACCTCTGGACCGCATTTGCTGCAAAAGAAGATCTAAACCATCAAGAGTGTGATTCTCTGGCACTTCTGATTTCCCATCCAGAAACCTTTGAAGCCTCTGATATACTTGGGTAGGTAAATGAGTGATTAGGAGTTTGTCTAATTCAGTGAATCTGTTGATTGCTCTATCTAAATGGATTCTGATTGCTTTTACACCTTGGTCATCTATCTCCAGCACACCAGCCAAATTAAGAATTCTGTGGCAAGTTCCCACAACAGAATTTGCCTCTACACTTCGTCTCACAGAAAGTGGCTGATCTTTGTTTGCCCACTCATTAAGATAATAATCTAGTGCAAGAAGAAACTCTCTCCAGAACTGATCAGTCTTTAAGAGCTCTTTAACTATTTTTGGGTGGATATAGCTACCTGAATTTTCGTTAATCTCATTTTCCATTTTGGGCCTTCAAAATACTCAAAATTATGCAGTAGAATTTCGTCAAATAGATGGCTCCTCCAAATCAATTCACTTCAAAACTCAAGACTGCTCGATCTAATTCATCTGCCCACCACTGAAGAATCTCTGTTCTATCATCGAGATATTCAGCACGATTATAAGCAGCACGGACCTCATTTTTTTCAGAATGAGCTAGGACCCATTCAATTGCATCACGATTCCACAAACCACTCTCATTTGCATAGGTACTGAACGTAGAGCGAAAGCCGTGTGGGTGTGCTTTTTCAGGCGAGTAGCCTAACAAGCTCAATTGTCTTTTAAAGGTACCATTACTAAGGCCAGTCCCTTTCTCACCCGGAAATAACAACTGATCTCCCCATTCATGAGCACGTATTGATTTCAACAATTCAACTGCTTGGTGGCTTAGAGGCACTAGATGATCCCGTGCTTTTTTCATCTGTGCTGCCGGAATTACCCACGTTGGTTTAGAGCTACGTAGATCCTGAAACTGATCCCAATGAGCCATACGTATGTTTCCCGGTCTAACTGCTGTGAGTATCAATAATTGGAGGGCGGGCCGCGATTGTGCGATACGGATTGATTGTAGTTCTCGGAGTTTACTGATGAAGACACCCATCTCCCTAAATTCAAGCGCATTGTAGCTTTTTTGCTTATGAGTTCTGAGTGCTGGAATGTGTCGAATAGCTTCCGCAGGATTGTGCTCACAGTGCTCTAAAGCACGTGCATAGTTGAAAATCTGCTGCAGAAGCTCTCTACATCGCTTTGCCTGAAAGGTCGCACCTCTGTCTGAAATCGGCGTCAACACCTCCAAAATATCTTTGACCTTCAGTTCCGTGATTTGACGATGACCGATAACTGGAAACACATCATTCCGAAGCATAAAGTTTCTTCTGCGAAGAGTATCAGTGCTCAGTGTAGGTTCCTTATTCATTAGCCACTGTTCTGCGATAGTTTTGAACGTATTTTTTATTTTCTCAGCCTCAACCTCCTGCTGAGCCTGTTGGACCTCTTGTTCTATCTGCTTAGCTTTCCTAAGTTGAGTTCGAGTGATCGTGGCATCACGCGGATCCTTTCCCATTTGGGCCATCAGCCAAGCTTTTTCATGCATTTCCCTGGCATCGGAGAGCTTTACATTTGGGTAGCTACCCAAGCTCAACTTTAACTGTTTTCCGTAAAGCCGATAAGCATAGAACCAGAACTTGCCGTCTCGGCGAACTTCCAGATTTAATCCGTAACCGTCAGATAGCTTAATCGTCCTCAGTTCGCCATTTTCAGTTGGTTTCGGTTGAGCGTTTTTGCAGTGAGCGTCGGTGAGCTTGCGTTTGGTGGGATCCAGTAGACGTGGCATAGCCTTCAAATCTGTTGAGTTGATCAATGCTGTTGGGTCATTATTCGCCAACAACGATATCATTCGCCAACAAATTCGCCAACAAAATTAGTGGCTGTCGATGGATTTTAATGAACTTTAATGGAGGACAAAATTTGGCAGATCTAGTAAAATATATGTAATTTCAGTAAATTAAAAATCACTACTGGATTGATTTGTACGAGTAAGGAAAAAAAGATGGTGCCCGGAGCCGGAATCGAACCGGCACGGAGGGGCTACCTCCGCAGGATTTTAAGTCCTGTGCGTCTACCAATTTCGCCATCCGGGCTAGCGTCGCTGAGGAAGCAAGAAATCAACTGGCGGGTGGAGGTGACGAGCGGATTCGAACCGCTATGAAACAGATTTGCAATCTGCTGCCTGACCATTCAGCCACGTCACCAACCAAAGAAAATTATTGGAAGTTTGAGATGATAAATTTGCCCACACAAAAAGCAAGGACTAATTATTTAGTTCAATTTGGGCCAGTAGGTCTAATTCTGCTAAAACCTTTAAAGTTCCCAAGGCCACACAGTTCAAGGGATCATCAGCATGCATTACATTTAAGTTGACCTCCTCACTCAATAATTTGTCTAAACCGGCCAGCATAGAGCCCCCACCCGCTAAGAAAATGCCTTTGTCAACAATGTCTGCAGCTAATTCAGGGGGAGTTTGCTCCAAAGCATTTTTGACCAATTTCACGATTGCTGCGCAGTTGTCCGCTAGACACTCACGGAGTTCTGATTCATGAAATAGTAAGGTTTTGGGTACTCCTGAAATCACATCTCGCCCACGAACTTCCATCGTCTGATGGGTAGCACTTCCTTCGATTGCATTGCCCAATAGAATCTTGACGTTTTCTGCAGTTCGTTCGCCAATCAATAAGTTGTATTTTTGCTTGGCATACTGGCTGACAGTTTCGTCCATGACATCACCACCCAATCGGCTAAATTCGCTGAAAACAATACTAGCTAAAGAGATAACGGCAACCTCCGTGGTTCCACCACCAATATCAACAATCAACGAACCTGTAGCTTCCTGAACCGGGAGACTGGCTCCGATTGCTGCAGCCATGGGTTCTTCAATTAGGAAGACTTCTTTGGCTCCAGCGAGCAATGCGGCTTCCCTGAAAGCTCTCCGCTCAACTTGGGTAATTCCGGAGGGGATGGCGATGACAATTCTGGGCTTGGTCTTCAATGCAGAGAACTGTTGCTGAGTTTCACGAATAAAATAACTCAACATTTCCTGAGCAATGTCAAAATCGGAAATCACACCATCTTTTAGGGGCCGAATTGCTTCTACTCCGCGTGGAGTTCTTCCCATCATCTCTCTAGCGACCTGGCCCACCGCCAGAATTCGTATTTCTCCACGGGAAATTCGCTTCACAGCGACGACAGAAGGCTCACGAATAACAATCCCATGCTTTTGCGTACAGACAAGTGTATTTGCGGTCCCAAGATCAATGGCAAGGTCCTGAGCAAAGGGCTTGGTTAGTGAAGAGAAAACAGACACGACCACTCCATGGTGAGAAAGACTTGAAGGAGATCACTATCAGAAAAAGATCATCACAGGGCAAGCCATTTTCCATTTCAAGCGAATTAGAATTTCATCCAGCTTGGTGGCTTCCGGGAGCTCACAGCCAAACCTTGTGGAATGCTCGGATCCGGCGTGTGCCTTTAATAGATTTTTTGGAAGAAACTCATGAGTTACCAGATCGAGATTTCCTTGAATGGTTTTGGCTGAAAGAAACGTCTGAGGCTCCACCAGAGGTACCTACTATTCCTATTCTACATGGGTTGGAAGGATGTGCCCGCTCCAATTGTGTTTAGGATCTAATCCATCAACTAAGTCCCTTGGGATGGCGAGTTGTCGTTATGCAATACCGTAATTGTGGAAATAAACCGAACCGTCTTGCGCAAAGCTATCATGCGATGCGCTGGCAAGAATTAGACTGGACGGTGCAAATTCTTCATGGACGCTTACCAGAAGCACCCGTCGGAGTTGTAGGATTTTCCATCGGAGGTAGCATTCTGCTTAATTGGCTTGGTCAGAATGAGGCAAGAAACATCCAGGCAGCTTGTGCTATCTCTGTTCCCTACAATCTATCCTCCTGCGCTGATCGACTCAATCACGGTTCTTCAAAAATCTATCAACAACATTTGGTGGGTCGGCTGAAATGCTCCGCAGTGCTAGTGGACCTTGTTGAAAGAGGCCTTGGGATTATCTGACCTTTCGCAAATCAATAGGCTTGAAACACTCTGGGAATTTGATGATTTGCTTACAGCGCCCTTACACGGTTTCAAGAATTTTCATGATTACTGTGAAAAAGCCAGTTGTCGCCAATATCTCACAGGGATTCAAGTGCCAGCTCTACTAGTGCACGCCTTGGATGATCCTTTCATGGTTCCTGAGGTTGTTCCACAGACTTCAGAATTTCGAATCTGGTTCAGACAGCTTTCGTTCCTGTAGGAGGCCATGTGGACTTTGTGTCAGGCATTTTTCCAGGGAACGAGTGGTCTTGGCTCTCTCAAATTGTCCGCAGCTTTTTCAAGACAAATTTTCGATGATAGTTTCTGATTCGCGGTCCAGAGGGGTTTCAGTGATTGTTTACCATTTGAAGAGTTTATCAATGTCTCTGGGAAAGGAAAGTTCCAGAGACATTAGGGAAAGGCTTAATCAGGCAGATCCTCACTCATCGTAGTAAGAGCGCAGTGGCCCACTCCGACTTGGATGTCGGAGTCTGCGTAAAGCTTTAGCCTCAATTTGACGTATTCGCTCACGGGTAACATCAAAGTTGAGGCCTATCTCTTCCAGGGTATACTCCTTTGCCTCATCAACTCCAAAGCGCATTTTGACGACCTTTGCCTCTCTCTCACTCAATGTTCCCAAGTAGTGACGGATCGTCTCTTCAAGATGTGTTGTAGTTGTTTTCGCAACCGGATCCAAAGCATTCTGATCAGGAATGAAATCTTTTAACTGTGAATCTTCGTCGTCCCCAATTGGAGAATCGAGTGAAACTGGATCCCTGGAAATACGAATGGCATCGCGAACCTTATCCAAAGGCATGCCGAGATGTTCTTCAAGTTCATCAATACTTGGCTCTCGTCCTTGCTGATTCGTGAGCTGCTTTGACACCTGATAAAGTTTATTCAGAGTCTCAATCATATGAACAGGAATACGAATCGTCTTTGCCTGGTCAATGATTGCTCTTGTGATTGACTGCCGAATCCACCAGGTGGCGTAGGTAGAAAATTTATAGCCTCTTCGATATTCAAATTTATCAACAGCTCGAATCAGTCCTAGATTACCTTCTTGGATCAAATCCAAGAATTGTAGCCCACGATTCGTATGCTTCTTGGCGATACTAATCACAAGGCGCAGATTGGCCTCAATCAGATTACTCTTAGCCAGTTTTACCTGAAGTTCTGCTTTCTTAAGGTGTTCAATTTCGGTATCAAAGTCATACCAATTATCTCCAGCTTGCTGCTGAAGCATATCGATACGTCGTCGACATAACTGCCATTTTTCAAAGATCCTTCGAGCCACAGAGAAGCGCACTCCTGTTCCGTTTTCGAATTTTCGCTCATAGTACCTCTCACGCCTTCGCTCCCCTTGGGCTTTCTTCCATTTTTCTAACCAACGTGATGCATCCTTTGGAGCAATCTGCAGTTGCTCCTCATAAACCTGCACTCTACGTTTTAGAGTCCTAATCTTTGCGTAGTGCTGAAGCATTGTGGAACAGAGCGTCTCTAGTTGACGTGAGTTGAAATTTGCTTTCTCAAGTTTCTTGAGAATTTTTTTCTGTAGCAATTCCAGTTCTGGTTTATCAAATTTGTTGGCAGTTGGATCGGTTGATATCTCTAACATTTGTTTGCGGAGTTCGTCTATCTGAGCTAAGACCTCCTGGAGCTTTTTCGATGCTCGTTCATCGTCCTCAATGACATTGTCATCTTCATCCAGACCAGCAATTAAGTTCTTGGCACGAACATGACCATCTTTTAGCTTCCTTTTTAATTGACTTAGATTCTCCAGTACCAAAATTGAACGAGCAAAAATCTGAAGAAGAGCAAAGTTTCCTTCTTCAATTGACTGAGCGATCTGCAACTCCTCATCCCTGGTTAGTAAACTGATGCATCCCATCTTTCGGAGATAAAGCTGAACAGGATCATTATTAATCGCTGCTAATTCCGCACTACTCAGGGAATCATCAATTGCCAATTCATCTCTGTCCTTGAGAGCAATTTCTTCTTCAGAATCTTCATCTTCTAATACCTCAATCCCAGCGCCTGTTAGAGCGTTAAAAATCTGCTCCATCTGGCTATTATCTTCTTTGGCTCCGTCATTTGGTTCGCTGAGGTGGCTGTTGATGTCTTCTAAGGTCAAATAACCTTTTGCTTTGCCATCTTCTAAAAGGCTTTTCATAACTTTTGATTTGGGGCTCTGTGCTGTGGCACTTTGCCTATTTTCGGTCATCATTGCGACTCCGGTTTTAG
>JACLAC010000705.1_pt1 | contig 28020 bp, 15 predicted proteins | sample 8027881 | NCBI WGS metagenome assembly JACLAC01 (sample SAMN15725517, study PRJNA655200) | protist metagenome | isolation source: fluorescence activated cell sorting (FACS) single amplified genomes of... | place: Spain: Blaines Bay Microbial Observatory, Mediterranean Sea | collected 2016-01-19 | reverse complement strand
GAGTTTTCTGAGGTATATCCCCTGCTTCCCGGACAGATTGATTTATTGATGGATATCACCTCCCAAATCCGAGTCCAATCAGACAAAGCACAAGGTGATGCCCAAGCGATTCGTGGTCTAATGCAGATGCTTGTAGAGCTTTTTAGTGATGAAAACCTCAAGCTGGCAGAACAAGAGCTTGGAGTCCTGATTTCCCTAGATCAATTCTATGATCTCCTAGAATCATCGCTCCCATCAGATACCCAAGAAAGCCTTTCTCGTATTTTCTCCGAATTCCGCTCCCACCTAAGTCTATTTCTTCGAGTGGTAAAAACGGTGGCACTCCTTTCTATGGTTCGTGAGAAAAAAGCAACCACTGAGAAACTGATTGCTCAATGTCTATACAACAGAATTGATTTGGGAGATCAGCAAGAAGAAATCAAAAAAGTATTGAAAGAGCTCACGGATAAGAATGCCCTAGGATATTCAGCCCGATATGGCTATAGCATCCATTCCTCCGCTGCTCAAGAGTGGCAAAAAGAGAAAGAGCGTAAAGGTGTATCAGCCAATCAAATCGCTGAAGTTGTCAAAGAACACCTCAAAGCAATGGTCTCCAAGGCAACCAAACCCAAACGTCTTAACCGCCCTATTGAGCATCTTGCCCGTTTCATTGACCGCTCGATCAAAGAAGAAAGCAATATCGATGGAAAGCATCAGAACAACACCAAGTTCATCCTCGATCTGCATTATATGAGTGATCCAAAGAATGCCCCAAGCAGCACAGACTGGATTAACCGCTCACATGACTCTGAGAACAAAGACAGATTGAGTTGGATCTCTGGCTCTGTCGATAGTCTTGAAGATGTTGCTCGAAAATATGTTCGCTCTGCAACCATGTACAATGAGTACAACGCTCGCTCAGAATCTCTGACCAATTCCCAGCAAATGTGTCTGTTGAATGAAGCCTCCCAACGTGAAGAATTGGATCGATTACTACGAACCAAAGTTGAACAAGCATGGCTAGAAGGCAAATTATATTTCCGAGGAAGAGAGATTAAACCAAATTCAAGGGGAGACCGCTTCGAGAACATCTATCTCAATGTCTCTGAGAATATTCTCCCTGATATCTTTCCAAATATGAAGCAAATGCGTGTGGACAAGAGTGAATTGAGCCAGCTTCTTGGAAAAGACGACCTCAAAGGAATTTCCGCAAAATTCATGACCGAAGGTGGTGGGGAAAAACTGGGAATCTTTACTATTTCCGATGGAGAATATCATCCAACCTGTGGTGGAGAGGTTCCCAATCAAATCTCATCTTATATCCAATCCCGAGGCGGAGTATTAGGCTCCTCTCTGGTTGATGAATTTGAGAAGCCTCCTTATGGTTATTGGGAGGAAATGATTCTTGCCTGTGTAGCAGGACTACTCCGAGCAGAACGGATTTATATCCATGATGAAATCTCCAAACAGGATATCAAAGATTTCCGTGCTCCGGGTGCAAAAAACATCTTTGAGCGTATCAGAGACTTCCGAAAAGCAACGATCTATCTTGCCAAAGATTCTGATATCACCCCCAAAGACCGCAATAAAATTTGTGCTTTCTTCAAACGAAGACTGGGCGATAAAATCAAGAACAACAATGGTGCAATTGCTGATGCCACTGAAAAGCATTTTCCCGGATTATCAACCAAGCTGAACACCCTAAAACAACAGCTAGCCAAGCTGCCAAATGCCCAAGAGCTACCAGATGAACTGGCAGAGCTAGAAAAAACACTACGAACCTGCTCTCAAAAACTCCGAGATACCCAAAAGACAGTCTCTCTCCTCAAAGGCAATCTTGAGACTCTCAATGAAGGAGTGGTCAAGCTGAATGCATTCTCCTCAGAGCTTACCGATGAAGCCATAAACAAGGTCGTTGATATGGGTGATGTGATAAACAAGCATGTCCAGCAAATGGAGCAAGTGGACGCCATCACCGAAGAAGGTTCTCAATTAGCAAAGAAGATTCGAGACCATCTCGAAGAAGAAAAGCCTTGGTTGGAAACACATCTTTTCGATGATGTTATTCAGAAATTACGAGAGATTTATAGCCATCAGCGTAAAATTTTCCTCAACAAACAACAAGAACAGGTCAATGAAGAAATCAAGAATCTCCGAGGACGAAAAGGTTTTGCTGACCTCAAAGAACAAGAACGAAGCAAGCTGCTCACCATCATCCAAGAATCCAAAGACCACTCATTGCCAACAGCCTTGACTCCTTCTTTGAGTGACCTGGATTCTCCTTTTGTGATTCGATTACAAACAGCTGTCAAAAAGGCCAATGAAGAATTGGATAAAATCCTCAGCAAGAAAACAGAGATTCCAATCCAACGATTGAAGCTTCGACTCAGCAATCAAGAAGTAGAAAACGAAGAACAACTCGACCAGTTACTCGCTGAAATCAAGGAACAGGCAATGTCCAAACTGAAATCTGGTGCCCGAGTTCGCTTTATTCTCTAATTCTTCCTCCCAAATATCAAAGGAAAACTCCTATGTTCATGACAGCCGATGCCAAATCTGAACTATCCAGAACGATTCAAAATCTCCGAGCCCATTTGCTCCAAAGACTGAATGAAGCAACCAACTCCTTCTATCGCCTCCAGATCGAAAACATCGAAGAAGCTGAATTAACAGAAGAAACCCAAATCAAACGCAAGAGACTCGAAGAATGGTTAGATGAACAAGTCCGAGGAGAACAAAGACCGGAGAAAGAGCATTCCCAATTGCGAGAACGCTTCCTCCAAGAGGCAATCAAAAGGGCAGCCTACACCCATATCAATCGTCATGTCTATCTTCGTTTATTGGAAGGTTTTGAGCTACGAGAGAAGCTGCTCACAGGTGGATGGAGCTCACAAGCATTTCAAGATTTTTCTTATTTCATCTCACCTCTATTGGATGATGAAACCAAAGGTTATGGATTTGTGCTATCTCTTGCCTTTGATGATTTGGCAACCGAGCTACCTGGACTGTTTGGACGTGGTGGAATCGAGGAGTTGATACCCCTTCCAGCCTCTGATTTGAGGAAATTGGTAGAGGAATTGGATAAGCCAGAGCTAGAGACCTGCTGGACAGATGATATGACCTTGGGTTGGGTGTATCAGTTTTGGAATGATCCTGAGAAATCAAAAATCGATGCCAAAGTAAATGGTGGAGGAAAGGTCGAAAATCATGAAATCGCCTCTAAAACCCAGCTATTCACCGAGCGATATATGGTGAATTGGCTTCTACAAAACTCTCTGGGAGCAAAATGGCTGGCAATCTGTAAGAAGAATGATTGGACTCCTGATGTCATTTCAAAAGGAACACTGGAATCCCTTGAAAAGAAAAGAGCAGATTGGAGGGAAAAACGAGAGAAGGAAGAAGTTGCTCTCACTGACTTGATGCCACTTAAAACAGAATTGGAAAAACAGTGGGTATACTATGTGCAACAACCCATCTCAGAAGAAGATGTTGAGCATGCCCCAGACTCAATTCGCAACCTAAAAATGATCGATCCTGCCTGTGGTTCAGGGCATTTCCTCGTAATAGCAATGGATTTACTCTTTGCCTTGTATCAAGAAGAAGCAAAACATCGAAAAACCAAGTGGTCTGAGAAATTCATCGTCGAATCAATCCTTTCCAACAATCTTCATGGACTCGATATCGATCCTCGGGCAGTGCAAATTGCAGCAGCGGCACTCATGCTCAAGGCAAAAACGCTCTCCAAAGAAGCAAAACCATCGCAATTAAACCTTGTAGCCTCCCAACTTCGGCTCTCTGGACTCAAAAATGATGATCCTGTGATCCTCGATCTGATCGAAAAAGTGGAGCAAGAAACCGGAATCGACAAAAACCTCACCTTGGCAATTATCACCTCACTAAAAGGAGCGGATTATCTCGGCACTTTACTCAAAATCAACGAGCAAGTCGACCAACTCATCGCCAATCAAGCAAATAATCTTAGCACCAGTCAAGAAGAACAATTGGTACTATTTGGCGAGCAACCAAAAACTGAGCGACCGAAAATCTCACCTGAAAAAGCAAAAGAGCTACTCATTCGAAGACTGACTGAGTTTCTTGGTAACCACACCAGAGGAGATGATCTGGGATTACAGCTTCGGGGAAGACAATTGGCCGTTGGTTTGCGATTTTTGCAGATTAATCGTGAAAACACCTATGATCTTGTAGTGGGGAATCCTCCTTATCAAGGAACAGGTAAGATGAAGGAGAAAAAGTATTTAGAAAAAGAATATAAGGCTGGAAAATCGGATCTTTATACTTGCTTCATGATAAGAGGATTACAACTTTGTCGCCCATCAGGTCTCAATGCAATGATTACTATTCGCGGATGGATGTTCATCTCTACATTCACTGCATTTAGAGAACATATTTTCGGAGACAACAGAATCAAATTAATTGCAGACCTCCATTTTGGAGCATTCAGTGCAATCAAAGATGTTTCAGTGACAATGGCAATCACACAAAATTTAAAACCAGCACATGATATCTTCAGAGCAGTTCGACCTGTTCAAAGTGAAATTGTAGTTCGAGATGTAAATCAACCTGCAAGAAATGAATCTGGGTTACAAGTTCCCTATGAAATATTCGTACCAGACATCCAAAAACTCAAAGGCATCGAAGGTTGGCCGTTGATTTATTGGTGGGATGAGAGAGTATTAAATCTATTTGAACAATATCCTTTTCTTGCTGAGAAATTAGAGGCTCGAAAGGGAATCATTACTGGCAATGGCGCTCGATTTGACAAACTATGTTGGGAAGTATCAAAAATAGATTTATCCCAATTCAAGTACTCTGAACAAGAAAAGGCTTTTTATCATTCTTGGGTCCCAACCATAAAAGGAGCTCAAGGGAGAAAGTGGATTGAACCAGTTAAGGAGTATGTTCAATGGTTTAAACATGGGCTTGAATTAAAAGTAAAACATGAATTTGATTATGGCTCTTTTACTAAGAGAGTGCAAAGTCAAGATCGATATTTTAAAAAAGGGGTAGCATTTAGTTCTATTGGATCCAACTTTGGAGCTAGACATCATCGTATTAGAAGCCTATTTGGAAATGCTGGTTCTTCAATATTTTCTCCAGAACATTCAATACAAATTTGCTGTTTATTAAATTCAACAACAGCACTTAATATCTTAAACAGTTTAAATCCAACAATAAATTTTGAAGTCGGAGATGTAAACCGCCTACCCCTCTTCCCCATCGAATCCGCAAACGAAATCTACGCCCAACTAGACCAAGCCTTCACCAAACACGAATCCCACCGAGAAGCCTCTGTCGAGTTCAAATCCCCCGGTTCCTCTTGCTGGAGCTACGCACAAGATTGGGCACAGGAATCCGTCGACCGAGCAGAAGATGCTCCTCTGCCAGAGTGGAAACCTGTCTATGAAGTCGAACCACCCACCGACCATATTTCCTATGCTCTTGGTATTGCACTGGGTCGTTTTAAACCTAATAACACTGGGATTCTCGATCCAAGCTCTGATGACCTTTCCCATGCACTTGATGATGGAATCTTGTTCCTCAATGGTACTCTTTCCGAATCAACCCTGACAGATTCTCTGGGAGAAGAAGCCTGCAAACTCTTGATTGAGACTTGGAAGAAATATTGTTCCTCGATTTCAGGTAAAAATACAGACAATCTGCGTGATTATCTTCGATTGGCATTTTTCAATGATGTTCATCTGAAAATGTATGAGAAACGTCCGATTCACTGGCCATTGTCTTCTGAGAACAAAAATTTTGTGGCTTGGGTCAATATCCATCGAATGAACAAGGAAACTTTGCGGAGATTAAGAGCTTTCCATCTGGAGCCTGCAAAGGAGAATTTGGAATCTTTGGTCAAGAAACTACTGGAAGCAAAGCAGACCAACTCTGATAAATCAAAGCAAAGAGAGCTGGAAGAGAGCTATGAAGTATCCCAAAACCAATTGATTGAGCTAACCCGATTTATCGAGGATATTCGCCAATGTGGAGAGCTAGGTGCTCCAGTGACTGATGCAAAATGTGCCAAGCGTGAGGTGGATGCTTTGTATGATCCTGATTTGGATGATGGAGTCATGATTAATTCGGCTGGGTTGTGGCCATTGCTTTATCCACAGTGGAGAGATCCCAAGAAATGGTGGGCTGAGTTGTCTAATTCGAAAGGGAAAAAGGATTATGATTGGTCACATTTGGCGATGAAATATTGGCCAACTCGGGTGGATGGGAAGTGTCAGGAAGATCCGAGCTTGGGTGTGGCTCATGGTTGTTTTTGGAAATATCATGCTGAGCGGGCTTGGGCTTGGGAGCTTCGATTACAAGATGAGATTGGAGCTGAGTTTGTGATTGAGGAAGATGGACATGAGGGTTTCCGCTCGCAGTATTTCTTGGAGCATGCAGATAAGGCGAGAGCAGCTGCGTTTAAGGAAGTTGGTCGTCGGGAGAAGAAATCTGCTGGGGCGAATTCGATTGTGCTGAATCGTTCTGGTTTGTGGGCTGTTTCTCCGAAGTCAGTGTGGGAATTGGAGGATGAGATTGCTCAGAAGCTTTTTGATACTCGGGTGAAGGAGTTTAAGAAGCTGGAGAAATTGGCTAAGTCTGAGAAACGTGCCTTGAGCGAAGAAGAACTTGCTATGAAGCCTGTGCTGACTGAGTTTGTGATTGATGCTCCTGATCGAGAGGAACATGTGCTTGCTTTGGTTGAAAAAGAAAAGGCTTTGCAAGAGAAACGAGTTGTGAAATATGGGACTTCTGAGGAAAAAGAAGAACCTAAACAAGGGAGATTGTTTTAATGCCTTTTGGAGCTGTATCTAATACTTTGATTGCTCAGCTTTCTGAGCGATTTTCTTCTGGTCACCAGATCTACACTTGGCTAGATCCTGATGGCACATATCAAGATTTCGTTCGAGAACTTCGAGATAATCAACAATCACAACGAAATGCTCGCTCCAAATATCTCATCATTCCATTTGAGGGTTCTTATTTGGAGATGATGCTGGAGATTGATCAGAAACTGAGTGGGGTTTATCCTCCCCTCACCCTGATTTATCTGCCTTTTCATACCAAAGAGGAAACCGAGGCATCTCCTTTATTGGAGATGTTGTTGGCTGGAACTGAGTTTTCTGTTCCATTTGATGAGCTTATTCACTCTGCTGCAACTGGTCGAACCTCTCTCAGCGAGACTAATGATTTTCTTGGAAAGCAGAATATTTCCTTGGTTGATGCTGATCAATGGTTGAAAGAACAAATGCAGGAGAATGATGGACAATTCTGGTCGCAGCTTCATAGCCTGACTTCCCCTGCTGATTTGGTTGGGGCGATTACTGGTTCTCGTGATGATTTTGCTATTCCTCCTCAATTCAAGATTTCTGAGAATCAAGAAACATTTTGGCGATATGCTGAGGTTCAGTATGGTCTCCCTGCTGATTGGGCTCCCAAAACCGAGTTTCTGCAACGATTGAAGCCTGAGCAAGAGCCTCGCTTCTATGATTTGCTTTATGTTGTAGCGTCTTGGGCTTTGGTTGTTGAGTTTATTGATGATGTTGGCAATACCACTCTCCCAGAAGCATTCAGATTTATACCTCAATTGGATAAACGCATTCGCAAGAAGTGTTCTCGCTTTGCCTCGGTACTGAGAGCAAATCACAAAACCTATTACCAAACGATTGCTGATGAAACGGAAACACAGCTGTTTTTCATTCCCGTTCGGAAAATCAAGGCAAAAGACCTAGGTAAGATTGATACCTTCCGTTTTGAAGAGGATACCTATTTTCAGGCAAGTCTTGCATTATTAGAACGGGATAAGTTTGGTGCTGTGCTCGAATGGGCAAACACTCGCTTGGAAAATGCTGATCCAGACAAAGAATCTTTTTGGATAAAAGAATTTCCTGCAAATCGAAGTCGATGGGAAATTATTAGAATAAGCTGTATTCTTGGGCAAAAACTCCAATCGTCCCCAGAACATCTTCCTCAGATGAACAGCACAGATGAAGCTGCTGAGTATTATGTTCAAACTTGGGCACCGATTGATCAAGCTCATCGTCATTTTGAGCAGGTGGTTACTCGTAATCTGAATGCTGGTCTTCCCAATTTCTCAAGTTTACAAAAGCTCATTGATTACATGAGGACACTCTACTCAAATAAGCTCAATTATCTAGCACAAGACTTCAACAAACATTGCTTGGAGTATGGCTTCTTGCCCTCTGATAATAGACAACAGCGAAATATCTTTTATAGAGAGCTTCTCCCTCTGACTAAAAAAGGAAAAGTTGCTTATTTTATGATTGATGCTCTTCGTTATGAGATGGCCCAAGAGCTGCTTGAGAAGATGAAGCTATCTGATCAAGATCAATACTCTTTGAAACCCTATTTTGCCGAACTCCCCTCGAATACCAATGTTTGTATGAATCTACTGGCTCCTGTTGTTCAAGGAGACCAAGTTGAGCTGGTAATGAAGAATGGTGAAATTGAATGTGTTCAAGGAACCTCTGGCTATCAGATTCGTACTCCAGAGCATCGTCGTCAGGCGATTAAGACAAGTGTTGGTGGAAGTACTTGCCCAGCTATTACTGTTCAAGAGATTCTTGATTTAGATCTCACAGATATTCGTAAGAAATTCTCTCATTCCAAGGTTGCCATGATTCCTTATATCGGAATTGATAAGGCTGGTGAACAAAATAATGGGGCAAAGAAATTCCCTGATACTCTTCGCAAGCTCCGCAAAACCTATCAAAAACTTCGGAAAGCAGGATTCCAACACTTCCTGTTTGTCTCAGATCATGGATTCTTACTATTAGATCCAGATCCAAAACGAGCAAAACGAATGCAACGAGGACGAGCAGTAGATAACAATCGTCGCCATATCATCACTGAGCATGCTACAGACCATGAAAATGAGGTTCGTCTACGCCTTCGTGATTTAAATTACAAGGTTGATAAAGATTACTACCTTGTACTTCCAGAAGATGCCCGTTTATTTGAGGATGGTTTTTCTGGTCGAAATTATGCCCATGGTGGAAACTCTCTCCAAGAAAGAATCGTTCCTGTCCTACAGATCAGCCACTCTGCTCCAATCAAGAAAGAGAAAGAAGACTTTGCTCCTACTGTAAAACTTCTGGAAACCAATAATCCTGAAACGCAGGGTTTGATTCTGACCCTCTCAAAGGTCAGTGGCTCTCTGGGCTTGTTTATCAAACCTATGGAGATTGAATTCCATACGATTGATCAGGTTACAGCTCAGGTTCATATTCAGCAAGTGATGGGCGGTGGTACTTTTGATGAAACCAAGCTTGAGGTCAAACCAGAACAAGATTGTTATTTGATATTAAATCTGGAAGACCAAAACTCGGGATCAAGTCGCCTAGAGATTCGTTTTCCAAACAATAATATTGAGCCATTTGTGACCAAGGAATATTTTGCAATCCAAGCATCTCAAACATCAGCACCTCCGATTCAAGTCATTGAGGAAGTCGAAGAACCCAAAGCAGAACCACCAAAGACTGTCCAATCGAGCTGGTTGGATAATATTGATGATACAGGGGTAAGGAAAATCTTTCAATATCTGATGGATCATCCTGTTTTGACAGAAGCAGATGCTTGCAATTTGATTGGCAGTCCAAGAAAACTACGTCGTTTCATCGGTCGATTAGATCAATATAAACCATTACTTCCATTTAGAGTCAGAATCGAGATTGTAAATGGATCACCGCAATTAGTCAGAGAAGGAGCATAATCATGAGCAACACAACAGATCACATTTTCCAAAGTCTTCGCAATGGTGCTGTGCCAAATGTAGGACTTGATCATTTTGCTGTGGGGATTGAAAAACATCGAGGTGAGATTCATCGCATCCTTGAATTATGCCAACAAGGTTCTGGAGAAATCAAGTTTTTGCGTGGTGGTTATGGATGTGGAAAAACATTTATGGCTCGCACAGCTGTTTTAGATGCCCAATCCAAAGGATTTGTGACTAGCTTTGTGGTTGTATCTGACAATGATCTCCATTTTCACAAATTTGATGATGTCTATGGAAAGGTCATGCTCAATCTTTCCACCCCTTCTTGCCCTCGCTCTGCATTTGGCTTTATTCTTGATCAATGGGTCGCAAAAATTGAAGATAAACTTATTGATATGGGGGCAGATGAAGATGCTCCTGACTTTGATGAGAAGGTACAACAAAGACTCCAACAAGAGCTTTCTGCTCTCACTGGCGGAAAAGCACCTCAAGACTTCATTCGAGTAATTCAGACCATCTTTGAGCTAAAACAAGAGGGGAATTTTGCGGATGCAGGCTCCCTACTCTCCTGGCTTTCTGGTTCAAAAAATATCTCTGCTAATGTAAAAAGGAAAGCAGGAGTCAAAGGGGAAATCACCAGTACGGATGCACTTTCCTATCTTCGAGGAGTTCTGGAGATCGTTAAAGCTGTCGGATACAGTGGTCTTTTAATTGTAATTGATGAAACAGAGACTATTCTCCGGATGCGTTCTGATATCCGCCATAAATCGCTCAATGGACTCCGACAAATTGTGGATTGTGCAAGCGATTTCCCTGGCTTGATGTGGTTATTTACCGGAACAAAAGAGTTCTTTGATTCTAAGAAAGGGGTAGCAGGTCTAGCTCCTCTCGATCAACGCCTTCGTTTCCAACAACAGGGCAAATTCACAAGTCTTCGTCAACCTCAACTGGAGCTCAAGCCGTTTGATGAGAATCGTCTCAAGGATGTTGCTGCTCGCCTTCGTTCAATTTATCCATCTCAGGTAAGTTTTAGAATTCAGGCAGAGGTTACTGATGATTTTATTACCAACTTGGTTGATAAAGTGACAGAAGGATTTCGTGGGGATGTTGGTATTGTTCCTCGTCAATTCCTCCGAGAATTTGTTGGCGTGATGGATCTTGTTGATGAACATGATGAATACAAGCCAAACCAAGAGTATAATTTTACCCCCTCCCAAAATCTTACTGTCCATGAGCAAGCTATTCTCGATCAGGCAAAACTCCAAGAGGAAGACTCTGATGATGATTTAATTCCAGTTGAGGATTCTTGGTAATGAGTGTCTTTCATCAGTTTCATGAGCGTCTTCGCGATGCTATTGTCAGTCGGTTGGGTTGGGCTTCTCTTCGACCTGTGCAAGAGGAATCGGGAAAAGCAATCCTCTCTGGAAGAAATGCAATTATCTTAGCTCCTACAGCTGGTGGGAAAACTGAAGCATCCTTTTTCCCTGTCCTATCTGAAATCTTGCAAGATGATAAGGATGGACTGCAAGCTTTGTATATTGCTCCCATTAAGGCTCTACTCAACAACCAAGCGGAGCGTCTCGCAACCTATACAGAGATGGTTGGACTTTCTCGTTGTATTTGGCATGGGGATATTGGTCAATCACAACGAAAACGATTTCTCAAAGAACCAGATACTGTTCTTATGACCACTCCCGAATCTTTGGAAGTGATGCTGGTTTCTGGCTCAGTAAATCACAAGGAGCTCTTTACCAATCTTCGATTTATCATCATTGATGAAATTCATGCATTAACAGGCTCCGATCGTGGTTCACATTTACGCTCAGTGTTGCACCGGATTTTGAAACACTCTAAACATGATGTTCTTCGCATTGGATTATCTGCAACGATTGGAAATCCCGAAGATATTCTTGATTGGTTGACATCAGATTCAAATCGAGAAGGTGTTGTTGTCAATCCCCCTTCTCCTCTCTCTCCAAAAGAAGTTCTTGTTGTCGCAAGGGATACTGATAGCTCATTGGCTGAAGCAGTTGCCTCCATGGGAAGAGGATATAAAAGCCTTCTTTTTTGCCAGTCACGAGCCTTAACGGAGAAGATTGCTGAAAAAATGGATAATTTTGGAGTGGATACTTTTGTGCATCACTCATCCATCTCAAAAGAAGAACGCTCCAAAGCCGAAGAACTGTTTCAAAGGGAAGGAGCAGCTTGTATTGTTTGTACCTCAACGCTGGAATTGGGAATTGATATTGGTGATTTGGATAAAGTCTTTCAAGCAGAAGCTCCAACAACAGTCTCCTCTTTCAAGCAAAGAATGGGACGAACTGGACGACGAAAAGGACAAAAAGCCAATACAACCTTCTTTTGTGGTTCACGTGAAAGCATTCTCCAAGCGACCGCATTGATTGAATTGACCAAAGAAGGCTGGGTTGAATCTGTTGAGGTCAATCACCGTTCCTGGGCTGTTCTGGTACATCAAATCCTAACAATCTGTATGGGACGCGGTGGTGTTGGGATGTCTACGCTCTGGGAGTTGCTCTCCGATGTTCCTGATTTTTCAGAAGTCACAGAAGCTGAGTTTTATCGTCTTTTAAAACATCTTATCAAAGACCAAACTCTGAGTTTCTTGGATGGACGAGTTTTGCTGGGTCCAAAAGCAGAGCGACTGTTTGGAAAACGTAATTTCATGACTCTTTATGCAGTATTTTCAAGCCCCCAAACCTATTCTGTCGAAACTAAGGAAAAACATCCAATTGGTAAATTAGCCCAAGATTTTGTGGATCAATTGGATGAAGAAAGCTGTTTTATCTTGGGCGGAAGACCTTGGGCAATTGATGCTATCCGACATGAAGAACGTTTGATAAAGGTCATCCCAGCACCTTCTGGAAAACAACCAACTTGGGGTGGCCTCCTCCCTCAGTTTCTTGGATACGACCTCTGCCAAAAGATTCTTGCTATTTTACAAGATAATAAGCAACCTCGATATCTTCGAGGAAGAGCTCTGACAATTTTACAGGAAGAACAGGAGGAGGTTTCAGCCCTACTCAATAATACCTCAATTGTGTCTTCGGGTTCAGATCATCGTTGGTACACCTATGCTGGGGGACAGATCAACTCCACATTGAAACATGCTCTCAAAGCAATTGGAAATTGGAAAGTCACTGCTGATAACTTCTCTCTCAACATTAAAGATTCTAGACTTGAAGATATCAAAGCAGCAATTATGATGATGAAAGAATCTGATTTTTGGTCCGAGGATGGTTTATGGAATGATATTGTTAGCCACTTGCCTCAATATCGCCTCTCTAAGTTTCAAGATATTCTTCCACAATGGGCAATTCAAGAAATGTTGGCAGATTACCTTCTTGATTTGAAAGGAACTTGGAGATTTCTCACCGGCGCAAGCACAATTGAAAAACCAAAACCGAATTATCGAACACTCAAACTTGAGATTCAAACAGAAAAACAACGTAAGAAGAAATATACAGTCTCAAAACGTATAACGAAATCAGTTCCTCCAAAAGAACTTCCTATTTCTCCTGAATCTCAGCTGAAACTGCCAATACATTGGGTGAATAGTGATGAGCTGCTGAAACGCTGTTGTGAGAAAATGGCTTCCTTCACTGAGCTTGGAATTGATTGTGAAACAACAATCCCTTCGACTCGGATGTGTTTGTTACAGATCGCCTGTCGAGATTTTATTGTTTTGATAGATCCATTCGATATCTCTGATTTCTCTCCATTGAAGGAGCTTTTAGAAACCGAGAGTATTGTGGTGATTGCTCACAATGCTAGCTTTGAAAAACGCCAATTGGCCAAGTATGAAATCTATCCAAATAATGTTTATGATACTCTTGCTGTCAGTAGAAGACTTCGTAAGTTTGATGTAGATACAGGTGAAAAACTGAGACATGGACTTGGTATTGTTTGCAAGCGAGAATTAGACTTGGATATGGATAAGGGAGCGCAAACCAGCGATTGGAGTCTTCGCCCCTTGAGCAAAGAACAGCTTATGTATGCGGCTCTTGATGCTGAAGTTATGCTTCAATTGTATGACTTTTTTGTGGCAGAGCAAGAAAGCTTGCCTTCGCTCTTCTCATAACACCTGGGAAAAAATGATGACGACCCCATTATCAAACGAACTAGCAATGGCTCAATTCTGTTGGCTTAGAGAATTTCTTATCCAATATTTAATAGACAATGATGCTTTTGAATGGCTTGAAAAAAATTCTTATCACAAAATATCTAAAAATTCTAAATCAAACAACCAACAAGGCAAATATGAATATTCTCCAGAGATCAAACCCTTTGATCTCAAACCATTGTTACATGCTGTCGAAAGGCATTTTCAACAGAAGGGTAAAAAGCATGGAATTTACAAAGAGGATAAAGAATGCTTTGCTAAAAACAATCAAATAATTCTAAATTTTCGAAATCGTTTATTTCATTTTGATCTAAATCTATCACTTACAAGTGTTGACAATAGTGATTGGATTAATCTTCAAAGTGCCATTCTCAACATATACAAACTTTGTGATAAATCATCACCGAATATACGCTATTCAAAACCGATCTGTATTCTTCCTCATATAGAACAGGCATCTTCCTCTTTTGAATTTCCGACATTAATTAGGCAGATTAGTTGTGATTTTGTAGATTCCCCTTCTCAACATAATTTTTTAATTCAAGAGAAACTTCCGCTCCAAAATTTGATAGCTCAAAAAATAGGAAACTATTTACTCAAAAATTTTTATGAAATCCACTCTTCAATCTTTGTTATGAAATATCAAGATTTCATAAATATCAGTCCAAGATTAACAGAGGTTTATCAACAATATGAAGAGTTTACCTCAGGTCAAATCCTTTGGATAATTTATGATTGTAATAATAACAATTTGAAAGACTTTGAAACTAATCCTGCTTCCAAATATCTGTTTATATCAAACTCAGAACATTCAAAATATCATAAGATTAATAGATATCTCCCCCAAACTTCAATCCCTTCTCATTTGTTGCAAAATGCTTCAATTAAAAAAGCTTTATTTCTGATTAAACACTTAGAAGGAGATTCTGGATTTGATGCCTATATTCTCCAAACCCTATACCCCACTGCTATACAACAATTGAGAGAAGAAAATCTTTTATGTTCAAGGCAAAAGAACTCTTTGTTCCTTACAGCATTATTGTCTGACTCTATAAAAACAACAATTTCTAATAATCAAATAAATGAATTATCGGTTGATATCGCTAAATTTATCTTCCAATATCATATCAAAGATGGGAGTAGGATTTCTGATTCAATGATTCAAAATTGGCTTAATTACCTAAGTGAAACTGATTTCAATATTGAATTATGGAAACAAATTAGTATTGCCACGCTTCTCAGAGAGAATACCGAAAAACGTAACGAACAATTAATAACTCTCATAAATATGAGTAGAAAAAATCAAAATGATACTCCTATTCAACCATTTGACAAGCTTCTAGAACTCACTTTATCTATAGAAAAAATAAAAGACGAAGATATTGAATATCTGAAAACCGAACTCACTTCGCTACAGAGTGAACTTACAGATAGGGAATTACTTCTATTTGTACAGAATTTATTTGACCAAATAAAATATGCAAGCTTAAAAAAGCTAGATCAATTGTGTTCACTTATTGTAGAACAACTTCAATCATTCCAAAAATACTTAGGCGAATCATCCGAAAATGACTGGCAACTTAGTATTATCCACACTCAAAGACATTATATCTATACTATTGTCATCCCAATGTTAGAAGATTGGCATCAATTTCAAAACGAAGAATCTTTTAAAGATATTTGTGAAAAGATGTCGAATATTTACCAGAATAATAGACACATCTTGAGAACAAAAAACACTTATTTGTGGAATGCTCTTGCAAGATTTTACACCCACTATGCTTACATATTAAAACTTCAAGGAAAGCAAAATTTTGAAAAAATATTTCAAAAAGCAAATGAAGCTATCATTCTAAAAAAATACTTCATTCAAAATACCAATCAACATCAAAAAATACCTATCGAGTTTGTCAATCATTTCCTTGATCCATATTTTATCATCTATTCTATACTCATAGAGAATCGAAACAAAATTGAACAAAATGAAAAGTGGAAAAAATACCTACCTCTCCTTGAAAAAGAAATTAATTACACCATTAAAAAGACTCTCTCTGAAGTACAGCTACCAACTCTTGAAGAATTGGAAACATATTATAAAAATAATAATGAGATCACCCACTGTTATAGCAATATTCTTAGCACCTATTCCCAATTTGGAGAAGCTGGGGACATTACAACTAAAATATTTCGTATAGTTCGATTTTTATCTTTCACCGAGCAAACCTCAGAACTATTTAACGGATTTGATATTAATGAAAGAAAGGCTCTCTGTTTATTAGCAAGGTATTGTGTATGGAGATCATCTCAAAAAAAAGAAAAAACCAGTGATAAAAGATTTCAAGAATACCTAGATAAATTAATTCCAGAAAAAATCAACAAAGAGCTCAATCAAGTTCTTTTCTCCAAATCAAATTAGGTATATCAATATCCAATCCACCCGTAACATCTGCCAGAAAATAACATTTTCCTGCGGTATCAAATGAATATGCATGAAAACAGCTGTTGATATAAAATATCAACCCATTTGGGTCAATTTGATTCGCATTGTTACGAAGTGTGTCATAATTCTTTTGAAAACTCTCATCCTGGCTTTCTGGATTCACAAAATATAAATACTTAGGAAATCTCTTACTATTCAACTGATCACACCGAATGCCTTTTCTTATATTCTTCCATTTTCCATACTTTTCATCTTTGGGTCCTGCATATTCTTCTTTAAATGCCCAATGTTTGTCTTCTAGGGATAATGGCTCATCTTTAACTTCTTGTTTTGTATGAAGATTTTCAGAGACTTGTCCAATCACATTCCAAGTTTCTTCCTTAACCAACACACATAATTTCTTCGGAGTAATACTAAAATAATCACATTGAGAATACGATTGTACTATTCCAAGTATCTCAGTGGCATTCAGAACAACCTCTCCATCATTACGATAAATGAAACCTTTACTATCTACGCGATAATAGACTTCTGGAATTTCTCCTTTCCATTTCTGAGGAAAGACAATCAGATTATCTTTTCGTTCTAGCTGTTCAAAAGCATCTTGCTCTAATAAGATAGGCTCTCGTGGGGGTTCTATACTGACTGTACATTCATCAGCACCATATTCCCAAGAGGCATACTCATTATTCTCTTTTCCTGTTAAATCAGTCCAATCCAATTTCTCATAAATGCTTTCATCAACCGTATCTCTAACATACAAAATATGCATTTGTGCTTCTTTCGTTGTTTGATCAAATTTTCGCCGTAGGATTCGTCCAAGAGTTTGGATTCGTTGTCGAATACTAGCAGTAGAAGCCACAATAATTCCGACATCTGCATTTGGAACATCAATTCCTTCAACCAAGGTCTTCACTGACACCAATATTTGATAACTTCCATCTCTAAATCCATTGATGGCATCCATTCGCTCAGTTTTGGAGGTTATTCCAGAATGCTCAATTGCAATTTTATCTCGCCAATCTTCTGGTAATGTTTCTTTCAATGACTCAAAAATTGTTTTACACTCTTCTTTTCTTTCATGAAAGATAATTATCTTCGCTGCTGGTTTATTCTCTAAGGTTTCTTGTACTATTCTTTTTGTGACACGGATTCGTTCTTCAGCTTGAAACAATAACTGTTTTCTTGTTAAAAGCTTTTCCACATATTGAGCACAATACTCCCCAATTATCCCCCCTTGCTTTACTAATGTTTGGGCTATTTTGATATTCACATTCAATGCTTCTAATGCTTCTATTAAATCTTTAATTTCTGTCGTATATTTTTGATATCTACTTTGCTCTAATTGTGACAAAGAAATACCATTGTGCTTCATTGTGAAACTTGGCAGCCACTCTGCTGCCCTAGCTTCTTTTAATGAAAACTGATAGACAATTCTACCAAGTTTCTGTCCTACAATTTGCTCTGAATATGACATAATTGAACCATCTTTGTTCAATTCATTTCTTGTTGGTGTAGCTGATAAACCCAAACGATACTTGGCTACAATATCCAATACTTTTGAGAATTTCTCTGAACCAGCACGATGACATTCATCTACAATCAACATCAAAGGATTATTGAGTTTCTTTGATTGTTCTGGCAAGACTTTGTAAGCCATTTGAATGGTTGCTAACAAAATTTTATGAGAGAAGAGCGTACTCTTCTTCCCATCCCCCAAGAATCCGATATCACTTGACTGCACTGATGTATTGTTCAGAATGGTACCTTTCCATTGATGCATCAAGCTTACCGTAGGAAGAACTATTACAAGTTGGACATTTGGTACTTCCTTTTGCACCTGAAAGAAGCACTCTAATCCTAATAGAGATTTTCCTCCTCCTGTAAAGACATTCAGAGTGCCTTGATGATGATTATCAATCCAAGCTTGAACAGCTGTCTTCTGCCAGGGGTATAATTCTATCTCTTTTTTTAACATGTATTTTCCCTAAAAATAGAAAGATGGGAACTCCCACCTTCATCAGATTTCGTAGACTATTGTTTCCGATGACTAAAATAACGCCTTGCTCTATCCAAAAGATGACAAATCATATAATATGATTGATTGGTCTTACAGGGAAAGGAAACTGCTCTTCGTTCTAATTCTAAGAAACAAGCTTCTCCGTAATTTGATAAGACACCATCATTCTTGTCAAAATCTTCTTCAATGATAGCAATAAGTTGAAATTTGTTCATTCTGAATGGATCGTCTCTCATAATATCTCCCTTTTAGAGTTGAGTTGGTTTAAAGTCTTGTTCTTAAACGCTCTTTCTTAATTTGGGGAATGTTATACAAATTCATCCTCACGACCTGTATAGATTTAATTTAAAATCTAATAATGATTGCCTTTTGAAAAACAAATCGGGAGGGTTCAAAAGAACACCTCCCTTAATGGAAATCGAAATTTCAGCGACAACAACGGCAACGACGACGACGACCAAGTATTCGACACATGGCCTCATACTCAGGACCGCAAGTACCATGTTTAGGCTTTAACACCCGTCGCTCTAATTCAGAAAAGCAAGCTTCTCCAAAATCATTGAGTACCCCACCGTTGTCAAGATCATCATAGATGCCTTGGACTAGCTCAAATTTGTTCATTCTGAATGGATTTTTCATAATATCTCCCTTTTAAAGTTGAGTTGGTTTAAATTCCTTTTCTTAAACGCTCTTTCTCTAAAATGAAATACCACGAAAAGTAAGCCATCTCTAATCTTATACCATGACAAATTTAAGTCTGTCAATATTTAAATCTAAAATATTTTCCCACAAAAACTGTGACAAATCCTGCAACTCTAGTCAAAAGCCCAAAGTCTTTCTAACAACACTTGATGAATGAAGCACCGTAGTTCCTTCATTCCATCCTCCATTTGAATGAAGAATATCATACAGTAAAGTTATTTATGCACCAAAGCCCATTCTTCTAATTTCTCAATAAATGAATGCAATCGATGAATGTCTATCGAAAATAGCAGAGAACACTCTGCTAAGAATTTAAGTCTTTTATTTTCTCGTTGTTGGTCAAGCATCACCCAGGCTTCATATTCCTCTTGAGATAAATCACTTACATCCGGATGATTATTTTCACAATATTCCTCATATTCCAATTTATCACTCATATGGCGTTCAAAACGCTCCCAGTCTGACGGTTCAAAAGAACTATACCACTCCATAAATTGCCTATGAATAAACTCATATTTATGAGCATTAAATACATTCGATGTAAACAACGGACTATTCGTATAAAACATTTGTCCTCGACGCCAAATCCATTCATCATCGTGATTACCTTCTAGCCAATTACTATGAATATAACCACTTAGGTCTTTGTAAAATTTTAAGTTCTGACTTTTAACTTCTGGATAACAAACCAAGGACTGCCAAAGCATCCAAAGCTTTTCAGAATGGTCTGCTACCAAACCATCTTCATAGTTGTTTGAATATTGAAACCACCATAATATATAAGAAGTTGACTCTGGTTCAAATTTTTTATTCCAGTCAAAAGGAATTGTAGCAATATAGTCATATAAAATCAGACTAAGTTTTTGTTCAAAGTTTTCCGAGAATGAATGCTTGCTATCTTCCTTTGGTGCAGGATTGAGAAAAAAAGTATTCTCTGGATATTTCTGGAAAGCACTACAACGCTTTTGAAGTTTTAGCAGCCATTCAAATATACTCTTTTTATTTTGGACATCATAGGTTTGACAGATAAAGAATGCACAGGTTTTCAAATATTCTTCTTTCCCAAGATTTTCATTTACTAAAATGTCTATATATCTTTGAGTATCAAAAGAAATTTTAAAAGTGTTTAGAACTGAGATAATTCCTTGAACTTTATTAAATTTCTCTTTCCATGAGTTATTAAGCTTATGTCTAAGCTTATGGGACAATGAATTAGCTTGGGACAATGAACTAGCTTGAAACAACTCAAGCCATTTGGGAATACTCTCGTTAAGGTGTAGCTTTCTTCGCTGCTCTCCGAGACCCCAAAACCAACTTTTAAAACTTACAACAAATTTTGAATCACTCAGATTAAAAATTACCTTTAATATCTTTATTGACCAATCAATACTTGGTTCTATCACTGTTAAGTACCAAATGCTTATAGAGAGTTCATATTCCTTCAAATATTGAATGTCCGAAAATATAGTGTTTATATCTGAACAAGATTCTAAACTCTTTTGTGTCTTTTTCACTTTTGCCAAAAAAGGCAATAATTGTACTTTCTTAGGGGGTCTTCTTGTTCCCAAAGTACGAATCCTCTGATTTATATAGAAGTCATTTTTGATCAAGTTCCAATAATCATTTATCGATACATTATCTGAACAAAATGGAGAGAATAGATTACTTTGAAGTCCAAAGGATTCAAATAAATTTGATGGCAAATCGTAAAAAAACTCAGACTTTTGCTGAAAACGTTGTTTCTCTTCCTTAGACAAAAATATTCGAGTACCTAAAGTATTGACGGTCTCCTTATGTACCACAACAGCATCATTAAAAAAACTAACCAAACTGTTTGCTTGGATATTATCGATGACTGGCACAGCATCTGGCGGAATAAAACTCTTTGGAACGTTAACATTTAAGTTAGAAAAAACATCTTCACATTCAGGTTTTAACTGCCAACAAACGCTCAACATCTCTTGAAAACTAAAGACAAGATTTGATGATTTATATCTCTGATTTTCTTCCTTTTGTAGCAAACACTTGATGGCTCTCTTAAAATATCCATCATCTAATTTATTCAGATGGTTTTCACAGTCTTTGATAATTGTTTGATTTGTTGGCTCTAAAATTAATTTTTCAAACAAAGATTGATCGTCTTTCTCACACAAAGACGGAAATAAGACACGTGTCAAAAAATGATTTTCGGAAGATTGATTATTGCTATTCTCCAGAATTTGCTTTATTTGAATTTTCTGTAACCATTCCTCCTGTTTGGAAAATACTTTCCAGTAATTTGGTAGGTCGATATCATTTTCTTGCTTGAGAAATTCATATATATCTACCTTGGAGGAACTCAAGTAAAGTGGCCATTTTAAGTACAGATTTGATGCAATAATGTCATCATCTTCAAGATTCAGATTTGATGAGTCTTGCAATAAAGAAACTATCAATTCGGCAGTTTCAATATCTTCTCGCCCTAAAATACTTTTCCAACGGTCATAATTTCGAATATTTTCCGCTTCGATCCATTTTAACACCCCAATTTTCTGTAAAAAATCATGTTGAAAATAGATTGGAGCATCTAGATTTGATTTTTCACAGGTGAACAAACCTATTTCAATCAGTTGTTTGACCTCCTCAGCTGATACGAGATGTTCATAGTCCCTTAAATTGAATGATATCTTATCTTTTAGAAAGCAATCATACGAGATCTTTGCAAAATAATGCATCGTATCTGCATTAATTCGTTTTCTTTTATAAGCACCCGATAAAGTTCGTTCTTCATATTTATGCAATATATTTCTGAGCACTCCCAAATAGGATAATTTTACATCATCAATACCAAAATGAACAATCTTGTCCAAAATAAATGGAGTTCGTAGAAAAGACTTTTGATCGATAATAATTTTCTGTTCCTCAGATAAATTCAGTTCCAACTCTCTCACAATTATTTCGTACTGAAACGATTGAATCTCAAAGAAAAAATCTTGTTGCAGCAATTGAATCTTTCTTATTACATCATCATTTCTCAGACGTACAGCGATAATGCACTTTGTTTTACCATTTGTATTTTCAACAAAAGATAGGAAATCATTGAGTATATCCCAAGCATTATTGAAACCTCTATCATTGATATACTCAAATTGATCTACAAGAATCCAATCATACGATCCTAAATTTTCAGCAGATTCCACGAAAGAAAGTTCATGGGGAGCTGCAATATATTTTATATTGTGGCCTTTTTGTAGGTGTTTCCAACATAACTGACGCAAGAATGTTGTCTTGCCAACACCAGACTCATTATGTTTTGTTGTAAGGATCAAATGTCGATCTAAAGATCTTTCCCATCTTGTAACAAAGTTTGATATTGGGTTATCTGGTTGAGAATAGAAGTCAATATACTTTAAAATTTTCGCAAGAACAACTTGAAAATCCCTAATCGGAATCCCCTCTGCTTGGGCAAATAACTTTTGTAGTCTATATTCTTCTTGAGAAGAATATGTGTCAAAATCCCACTGTAATTGAGATAAAATCTGTTCGATATCTGATGACAGATAAAACAAATACCCTTCTTGCAAACATAATTCAGCACCTTGTTCTTTTATGTCCATATGTTCTGTTTCAACTCCCGAAACAATGGTTCCTGTGCAAACGATGGCCTGCTTGAATTGAAAATAATTATCGTGTCCAAATGCCTGTTGTAAACAATAAAGCAATACTGGAATTTCATATGAGTGTGAATCCTCATCCAATTTTTTTAATAAAAGACAAAATGCGTCGTTGGATAAGGCATTTCCATTTGGTTTACAAAAATAAATATGTCTTAATATCTGTGATGCTTTATCAAATAGTGGCCTAAGACGAATATGCTTACTTTTCCAATATTTGATCTTTTGAAGAATATGATCTTTACTTTTCTGTACAGCGTCATGTTCCCAAAACAAATTTGAATCAAAAGAATGCGAAACTTGGAAAATAAATCCAAGTTGATATTCAGTTTGGACGATTGGTACAAAAATTTTGGCGTCATTCTGCTCTAACCTATTCTTATCCCTATGCTGCTTGATAGATTCTCTTCTATTTTTTGCACGTCGTTTTGCAGATTTAGAAAGCTTCTTATCAAATAAAGCTAAAGCAGCACCCCATTGCCCCCAATCTGTACCATATTGAAAACAGTGTTCAATTATATCTCTCTCGATTTGTTTCATAGTGGTCTATCCTGATCATTCTAAAGAATAAGGTAGTTCAACATTTTCTAGAGATTTTATGGAATCAAATGCAATTTGAATAGATGTATTGATAAACTGACAACTGATGCTAATTTTCCAATCTGACTCATCAAATACGCTCATATGTTCAACAGAAATAAAACCGATAAGTTTCTTTTTCTCTTTCAACTCATCGGGCAAAACAAACAATTCATCTTCAAAATGTAAATTATAAACTTCATGGTGAAATGAAAATTTATTTTGTTGTAAATAGACTACATTTTTTTGAGCACATTCCACCCAAACAAACCACCCAACAGGAAGATAAAATAGTGATACCTCGAATTCACCTTTAGGAGCATCATACATTGAATATTCAATGTATGAAGATATATATCCATCAGCTGAGTATCCCATAGAATCTTCTTCATCTGAAGAGTTTTGAGATAGAGGCAGCATTTTTTCTATAATCATCTGAACCAATGCTTTATTTATATCCCCATCTATTTTATCCAATACTTGTGCTGTCACACTCTTTGTACTAGCAGCTAAAGGTTTTTCTTGTTCTTTTTCAGCTTGTATCGAAGAGTACCATTCGCAAAAATATAGATAGCTTTGTTCCAAGGCGTACAAATATCGTTGAGATTCCTGCTCTTCCCGTTGCCATCGACTCCATTGCTCCCCATGAATAGAGTTCATCATTGTTGAAGATTTAGAATTCATTTCCTCAATCGCCTGTTTTACCATTGCTTTAAAGTCTTTTTCTGTCATCTTAGTCATAATAATCTCCCATCATTGTCTGTAATAAAGTCAAATTAAAATCTGATAATCGTTGTCTTTTTTCTTCTAATGACCTAATTCTTTGGTCGGCTTGTTTAAATGCTACTTCAATGCTCTTCAATTTATGTATCGAATACAGCCAGCGACGATCTAGACCATCAACTTGTCCTAAAGCTCCAAGTGGAGCCATCCCAAAATCAGACCAAGTGAATTTTTTTGCCCGCTCTTCATCGGCAGAAAACAATTTTTCTAGATGAAGCTCAAATTTTGTCCATTCAACACATTCTATAACCAAACAAGAACTTGGCTTTCCTTTTTGATTCCCAAGAGTTTTCTGATTAAAAGCTGTAGTAGATACAACAACTGCCGGCTCCCATTCATTCGTAAGAGCGTTAAATATCTCAACTATCTCACCAGATTGAAAGACCGCTGTATCATTTAAAATCCTAGGCTGAAAGTCATTACTCTCCGCCAAGACCATATCATTAAAATCTATAGAACGATATCTAGACAGGTCAATAATTTTGAAAAGTTCTTCCAATAAAAGATCTTTTGATAATTTAGCACCCATCAACTTTTCTTCATAACAATCAATTATCTCTCTATCATCTAGATGAATTGGCTGAAAATGTCGAACCTGAGTGAATAATTTTGAATAATCAATCATCTCCATATTCCAAAAAGACAACTGACTTCCCCCTTCAATCTCCAAGCTATGTGGTGGCTTATTATCACGGGGAGTTCGACATTCAAGCAAAATACATCGGTCGATATTAACTAGAGGAATACACAGTACTGGACGTATTGCAGCGAAAAACTTGTTGCAGTTAGGATGTTCTTTTTTGAGTTTATAATAATCAAACTCTCCATATTGAGAACAATTACATTGTTCTTTAGAATAATGATAATCTAATTTCAAATAGAGTATTTGATTTGAAGGAGAGTCTGAGTCAATTTTGATCTCTCCTTCGAGCATTTCTGCAGAATAGTTATACAATGTATATTTTAGTTTCCTATTCTTAGATAATTGTGTTCGTATTGGCATCTGATTGACTTGAGACAGAGTCACTTTATATACACTTGGATGATAGTTCAGTAAGATCAAGGCTTCACTATTCTCTACTTTCATCAAATATTGTTCAAAATCTTTTCCTGCTCTCCATGTTGGAAATTTCCCTGTCCTTTTATTCACATCTCTCATTGGTAAAAATATATCAATATTTTTTTCGAGAAAAGCAGAAGGATTCTTCTGCTTTTCTCGTATCCAAGTTGATTGATAATATTTGCTCATACTAGCTCCCATTTTCTAAATATATTGACGTTCTATCTATAATCCCATGGTATACTTCATCCACTTTTCCATATTCTTCACAACAGGCAACAATACCTCCCTGAACGCATCTACTGTCAGTTTATTATCATCTACTGCTTTCACAATCTTTTCCAAAAAGAGATAAAACCCTCCCAGTTTCATCGCTTTTTCGTGTAAATCATCCGCACATTCAACATTGAGTGAATGTGCTCTTTGAGATAGAAGTTCAAGTTCAACCATATTTTCTTTGGTGTTTGTCATAATTTGAATCAATGCATCACGACATAGCTCCTTTTGTTGTTGTGCTGACTGTTGTCTCAGTATTGAATTTCTGGCAGATATATGCAACAAGCGTCCATGCCCATAATCTGTTGTCTGACGATTATTTCGAAGTATGGTGGGAGCAAGTTCGGTGCCACCAAGTTGTGCGATTACTGACATAAATACCTCATCTTTCTACAATTTGATTTGATTGGGTTGATGCCATTAAAAGATGTAAATTCGACTGCAACATAGGATTGTTTTCAGCCAGGTCTAACAAGCGATTCAACAAGGTCAATTTCTCCATTGTTTCCTCATGCCCACACGCAATTTCAAATCTATCTTTCTCTATTCCAGCCAATGCTACCTGATGAGCCGATTCCTGTATTTTACGCTCCTGAAGAGCCACATAACACTGTCCCTCAACCTCAATACGAATCTGACGGGTTTGTTGTTCAGCCACATAGCAAGAGGCTCCCTCACCAATTGCTTTGAAAAGACCATTCCATATTAAAGCATTATTCATTGTTTTATCTCCTACATAATGTTCATAAAATATTGATTGAATATACAGAGGAGGCATGCCTCCTCTGATATCACAGTGATTAAGAAGTAAGCGCATTTCCAAAAAGAGCCCCAAAGATTCCTCCCAAAAGCCCCCCAACTACAGTGCCAACACCTGGACAAATTGCAGTACCGATTCCTGAACCTAGTTCCATTCCACCCCACGAAGTTCCTGTACGAACAGCTGTTTTTCCTGTACGAGAAATAAATTCCTCACCATCAATTGAACCTGAAGCCAAGCGACCAAAATCAGATAAAACCTCAACACCCCCCATTGCCAAGGCGACGGGAGCTGAACCTCGTGCCAATGACTGAGCTCCTGATTTGACCAAACTCTGCTTTATCAAAACGGATCCACCAGCACAAGCCGCTCCAGTTAAAGCAGAGGCACTCGTATCTTTGACAACATCCAGTATCGCCTCAGAACCACTTTTTTGCTCAGTACAAACACTGTTAATGTTTGAAATTACAGAAATCCCACCACCAAAGACAGCTCCAGTTAAAGCACCTGATTTGGTAGCAGAATTCAATTCTGTACGAAGCAGATTTTTACTGTATTGTGATGGTTTTTTGGCAATATCAATAGCCTGTTGACGAGAAAGAGGTTGTGATGATACCTCCTCAAATTTCAATTGAGATGAAGCATTTTGAGCGGTGTCAGGATAATTCCGCTTTCCCAATCCATCAATCCCACGCCGTTTGGCAATTCTCTGAACTCCATTGACCTGATCTGATGGTACAATTTTTTGCATGCCATCATATTTGGTGCGAGAAACATGAAAAGTAGTTCTGGCACTGGTCCCATGATATTTGACCTGTGCTTGTACTACCTCCTGCTCATATCGAAAAATAGAGATATCCTGAGCTGCTGTAGGTTGCCCAATTTGACTCCCTGTTTTGGCTTTTAGATGTTCCATTCCAGCACTGACTGCATTTTTATTAAATGTGCCAGCATGATGAATTTCAGCCAACCTCCCAGCCAATTGTTCAGGGGTTGCATTTTTCCATTTGTTTGCCTCATCAAGTAAAGACCTTACCATTTCCTCTGTTTTTTCAAAGCTTTGTAGACCTTTGTTAGATTGATGAATGATTGCCCCAGTTGTAATACTATCTGCATTAGATTTTTTTCGATTCATTACGAACCTCCATATTTGAGTTTGTTATCGAGTATGCTTGAAAATGATTTCCAAGACTCAGGGTAAATCCCTGTAATTCGTCGTTTTCGATAATAAACCCACTAGGCAGAAAATCTGATAGTAGTAAAAATAAACAATCCCAACACTCTAGTGCTTTCACTAGATAGTTACTTTGGCAATTAGGCGTAGAACACCCGAAGCACATAAAACCTCCTTATCATTACATTGCTCTTTACTTCTTTTGTTGAGCTTACTTCTTTAATCTGTAATTCTAAGCACGTTACGTACTGCCACCTGTCTTTACGATTTGGTCATTTTGTGGTCTCAAATAACCAATCTGTTTATACCCCAAATACACTAGCATTCTTATTTCTCATGTACAAATTTTTTCTTCAAAAATATTTTTATATAGAAATACTTGAATGATTTCGGCTTTGTTGCACGATCTCCCATGCGGGTTCCAGTAAAGACTGTGAACGCCAAAATTGGATAGTATAGTGCCTCTTCCTTCTCTGCATATTCCAAGAAGAGACATATTTACAATAAAGCCTTCAAACTATCAATTAGGGTAGGAAATTCTCTATAGATCTCAGAAGCTGTTTTTTCAAAATACACATAGGGATTTTCTTGATTTTTTTGATACATAAGTAAGTTTCCATCCATAATATCCATTATCGGAATCAGATTATTTGGATATTGACCCTCATCTGCAAATATCACCAACTCAGATAAAGTAAAAAA
>JACLAC010023580.1_pt1 | contig 28053 bp, 14 predicted proteins | sample 8027881 | NCBI WGS metagenome assembly JACLAC01 (sample SAMN15725517, study PRJNA655200) | protist metagenome | isolation source: fluorescence activated cell sorting (FACS) single amplified genomes of... | place: Spain: Blaines Bay Microbial Observatory, Mediterranean Sea | collected 2016-01-19 | reverse complement strand
ACCACTAGCAAATGAAATAAATTCATCGACTGTCACATGATTATCATGAGCTGTGTTCATTTCCATAAATGCTTCTTCGAAATGTTTTGGTTTCAATAATGGTATCAAATGGTCAAATTGGTGCACAATAGTTGAAACTTTCTCATCAAACATCAAAGCTTTCATTAGCTCTTTTTTTTCGATGGTACCAGATGCATCCGCATCGACTTTTTCAAATATTTCTTTCAATACATCGTTGGTCGAGGGAGTTGTTGTTTCTTTTGATGACATGGTATGTATATGTATATTATGTATATAAATTGTCAATATGTCGTATTTCTATCTTTATATCTGTTTTCGTTGTTCTATAATTGAGTAAAGCAAGTGTTATTTTGTTTTTTCCATGCAGCTATATATTTTAACACATGCACACATGTATATATATTATATTATTTTTAGCTCTTTCGGTTTTAGGTTTTATAGGTTTTGTTATGATCTGGTGCTCTCCTCTGCATATTATTTTAAATGAATTAAAATATAGCAACGCAACACTATCAGCAGCTATTACACAGTAATAGCTAAGGCAACAGTATAGGATTCTAGCTCTAGTACCGACGTAGCTCTAAGCTCTATCTATCGATAGCTACTGGAATGATGTGAGATATATGTGAACACGTGAACACATCTCCTCCTCTGGGCTGGGATCTCACAAATATATCATATCATGAATAATAGATCTACAACATATCTATTCACATGTATAAATATATATTTACACATGTAGATTTATATTTATATGAAATCTAAAATGAATCATAGAATATCATTATTCATATTATTATCACTATCATTATTATTAAATAATCTAACTAATGCATTAAATAATAATAATAATAATACTAGGAAGACAACAGAAACAGAATTAAAGCCACCAGAATCGATTTTAAAATGCCTAACTTGTAAAGAAATGATATGGATTAGTGCTGTTAATACGGATCATCAATATGAAATAGATAAAACCGTAGTCACAGAAACAAATTTGGTGAGTCTTATTGGCAATGCTTGCAAATATAGCACGTGGACACGAGATTATGAGGTGAAATACGATGTTCCTAGATCAGAGTGGTATATAAATTATTTAAATCGAAAAAGGAAGAATAGTACTTGGCATGATACATACCTCGTACGTGGCTGTCAGTTTATAAATAAATATAAATCAAAACAAATATCTAAGGAATTTATGAAATATGTAAATAATAAACAAAAACTTGGAAATTATGTGGATACATTGCAAGAAATAATCTGTAGCAAATTATGCAATGCATCAAAACATGGTAGTTTTGGTAAAGAATCAGTAATGGAAGAAGTAGACGAAGATAATTTTATGGAAGATGAAATTGATAATTGGGAAGATCCTTAGCAAGAGATAAAAAATGTTTTGTTTCTTTTTTAGAATTTAAAAAAAAATATGTGTCTTATAATATATTTTTATATAATTAAATACGGAGACGGGTAAATATGATACACACACTAAAATTCGTATCTCGTAAATTACTTCAATTTGTACGACGCGCCTTTATTTTATATTTAAATTTTACTCAAAATGAGATTATACTGTAAAAATAAAAGAGAATACCGCGAGATGAAGGTAAATAGCCAACTTTAAATATGATATATTGCATCTATAGACAGTATCTCTCTATATATTTTATTTCAAAGTACACACACACACATACAAATATTTAAAATGACAATGCAGCACCTAAAATTTCATGTGCTTCTACTGATGATTCACTATCATGTCCGCTATGTATATTTGCATTATCATCACCACTACCAATATCGCTACCACCACTCGTTAGTTGTTTTTTCTTTGATTTTTTCTTATTTTTTTTCTTATTAAATTCATCAGATAAATACCCTTTTTTATCACTTTTAACCATATGTTTAATAAATTCCTCTTGTGTAAACTCTTCATTGAAACCAAATCTATTAATTGCTTCGACTAATTTTTGACATTCTTCTAACGTTGCTTGTTTCATGCCACTACTTCTTAAAAATATCATAATTTCTTCAGTTGTAATAGATTCTCTTTTACATATCATTTGGTACATCCGCTCAAAATATTCTTCAATTAGACTACCACTATCGGCATGCACAGTTTTATTATATTTTCCAACTGTCTGTACAAATCGCTGACAACGTACTGCACGCACGCCAATAAAATCTGATTCCTTTGCTTGTATACCAAAAGTTCTCCAGGCTAAAATTGCTTGATCTTTTGTTAAATTACCATCATGGTCAGTATCAAAATATTCAAAAACATTTTCTATTTCACGTATTTCTTTCATATTCAATCCAGTTGTCGCTTTTGTAACACGATAAAAATCTTCATCTTTCAAATCATGCTCTGCCATGTTGGTACTATTTGTTTTCTATTTTTCTCTATTTATCTTGTTGTTGTTGTTCTATTATTATTCTTTGGTTCAAAAAACAACATATATACTACCGGTATTATTTATATTTTGTATATAATAAAAATAGTACCAGGTAGAATAATATAAAATAGTTAGCACAAAATACCTGTGTGGTATAGCCAGGATAGCTATAAATTAAAATTTATAATTTATAACGGGTGCTATTAATTATTAAGGTCTTTTACTTTTTCTTAATATAAATTTTTGTCTCTATACTCTATAATATAAAAGGTACACTATTATATAGGAGAAAATGATATTATATAATTTGCAATTTTGCGAATTAACGATGGAAAATACTGTAGCATGGGTATACCATAATCTGCCGTTATAAATAGTAAAAAAAATCCTCGCACACATTGGTGCATTGCAATAAAAGTAGTAGTAGTTAATAGTTCAAGAAAATATAGAAATAGAGATAGATACATATATGGATATTACATATACATTTGTATATTTATGAAAGTTGTAGTGAGATAACTACTATTATTATTACTATTGATTGATACATATATAAATTTACATAAATAGCTATAGCAAAATTATGGCAAAAACTCATAATGCAAGTCAAAATCAATCAAATGCTCCGGGAGATTCTATTATCTTAGAAGAGGAAATTGATCCAAATTATGAGCCAACGCAAGATGAAGTTATTGAATATGCAAAGTGGTTAGGAATGGATCTAGAAGCTGATAAATCGCTATTATGGATTGCAAGAGAGGGGCTAAAAGCACCCTTGCCAGAGAACTGGAAACCATGTAAAACAACTGATACAGAAGAAATTTATTATTTCAATTTTGCAACTGGAGCAAGTACTTGGGACCATCCGTGTGATGAATATTATCGTACACTATACGAGGAAGAGAAAAAGAAAAAAGGAAACAAGCATCAAACGGAAGAAAAGAAGGCGCAACAAGAACGAGAAAAAAAAGAAGTGCGAAAAATGTTAGGCAAAGACAAAAAGAAGAAAAAGAAACGAGACAGCATTAAACTAGCCAATCCATTGAAATCTGGTGGAAGTGGAGCAGGCACCGCGTTAGATCGTAAGCCACTTCCAGGATTAAAAAGTGTATTAGGTAAACAACCTTTAGGTGGCTCGAAACCTTTAGGAAAAATTGGCGTAGTAAAACGTGAGGGAGAGGATGACGATGGCGGTGGAGATCGAAAAAGTAAAAAAAAACGCGATAAAGATCGTCGAAGGCGCGACAGGAGTAAAGATCGTAAACGTAGTAAGTCACGTGAACGTCGACGAAGCAAAGAAAGACGTAGTCGTGATAATTCTGATGATTCTGAGGAGGAGGAGCAAGAGGATTATAGAAAAGATCGTAAGCGTAATAAACGAAGAAGCAAATCTCGTGAAAGGCGATCTAAAGATGATTATCGTTCGGATGACGATGATGAAGATGATAACAATCGTCGTTCAAAAAAATCACGAGCAAGCTCACGTTTGAGGAGTGCATTAAATTCTGATACAGAATCTATTGAAAGTAATGATGAAGCATTAGATAAACGAAAGCGCAGTTTGGAGCGTAAATTGAAAGATCTGGAAAAATCATATGAAGACAAGTTACGTAGGAAAAAAGATGAATACGAAGCAGAAATAAGATCTGCTGAGCGTTCTCATGAGGACGATATGAGGGACAAGCGTGATGAATGGAGAAAGGAGGAAAAAGAAGAATCAAGGCGTATTCGTGATGAAATTGAAGAGAGGGAAGCAAAGCGACGTGAGGATCTCAGACGAGATAATGAATCAAGATTGAAGGAAATCAAAGAAGATTTTGAAGACAAATTTTCACGCGAAAAACGTACACAAGAGCGTGATTATCAAGACAGATTGAAGGACGAACTAAAAATACTGGATAAAGAATTTAAAGACGAAGTTGACAAGATCGAACGTGGTTATGAAAGAAAGCAAGAGGAGAAGAAAAAAGATTTAGAAAATGACTTGGATGATTATATACGTGATTTGAAAGACGAGCATGATCGTAAAAAGGAGGATAGCATACGTCGTGTTGAAAGGGAATTTAATGAAAAACTGGACAAAATGAAATCAACAAATAAAAGCGAATTATCAGAATTAAAATCATCGCATAAAGAAGAAATGTCCAAATTAAGAGCTCGGCAAGAGGAAGAAGAACGTCGAGGCAGGAAAGAACTTGAAGAAATTAAATCACGCGCACGAGAAGCTAGTGAACGACTTGAAAAAGAACGCCAAGAATCTACACCTTCAAAAGCATCATCATCATCACCCGGCACGGACAATAATACCGTACGAGAATTGCAATCTAAAATACGCAAATTAGAAGCGGACCTGCGAGACAGCAATGATGAATCTGATCGTATAAGACGCAGAGCTGATGATGCCGAGATTGAGTTGAAACGTGCAAAACGACGCGCAGAAGAAGAATCAAAAGATTATCAAAAAGAAATTGCAGATCTAGAAGATGCTTTGAAAATAGCTGAAACGAATGCATTGAACAATTCTTCTACAAATACGAAAGGCAATGATAAGAACAACAATGATGACGATGACGAACTTTTAAGCGAAAAAGAGAATGAAGAAAGGAAAAAATTATACAAAAAGATAAAAGAACAAAATGAGGAATTTTCAGACAAAATAACATCCCTTGAAAAAGTATTAAATGAAAAAGAAACTATCATTACAACAAGTCAAACTGAAATCGACGATCTCAAACGCCAAGTAGAACGTTTGTCGAAAGAAACAATGACTGGTGCGAAAGGCAAGGTGGAACAATTGAAAACGTTAAAGAAACAAATTCAAGATGTTGAGCAAGAAATGTTGGAAGTTAAAAAGTCGAAAATAGCAGTAGAAGAGCAGTTGGCAAACGCAGAATCTGAAAAATTAACTGTACAGCGTCGTTTAGAATCTACGAAATGGGATCATGAAAGATTAGAGAGACGTGTAAAAGGCTTACAAGAGGAATTGGCAGAAGTTCAAAAACGTAATAAAGAAAGTACGAAAGAGAATGAAAGTGTCTTTACTCAACTTCGCACATTACAACGCGAAAAAGATGAATTTGAAACTAAAGTTCGTACATTATCACGCACTGTTAAAGATGGAGAAGCACGCACAAGAACTTTAGTTGAACGAGCTGAAGATTTTGAAAAACGACTTGAGAAGTCAATGGAAGAAATAACTAATTTGGAATCAAAAAACAACAAAGCTGTTGCTGAAAATGATGACCTAGAACGTCAAGTTGAAAGCTTGAGAAGGGAAAATGGAAATCTTCAAGCATTGATGGATACAAATAAAAAAGCATCTTCAGGTAGCGATGATTTGGACAACCCTTTGAAAAATCGATTATCCGACCTAAGTCGTGAAAATGCTTTGTTGGAAGAAAAATTACAAAGTGCTGTTGCAAGGAAAGATACCGTGGATCGTAAACTAAGAAAAATGGTATTGGAAATGGAGACTATTCAAGCTACACAAAAATCGTCAACCAATGAATTAGCAGATGCACAGCGTCAATCGCAAACTTTAAAGTCAGAAAATGCGGAGTTGGAGAAACAATTATTACAAAATAAAGGCGAAAAGGAGGAGATTGCTGCTAAATTAAAGATGATCGAACGAGATCAAGAAAGTATGGATCTACGTGCTAAGACTGCTAATGACGAAACTGAAAGCTTACAAAGACGCTCTGATGAGCTTGAAAATGAATTGAATAAAGTAAAATCAGAGTTAATAAATGCAAATAGCGAATTGCGTATATCAAATGACAAAATCAGTTCATTAGAACGAGAAATTGAAAATGCTCAAGAATTTAAATTGTCATCGGCTTCATCAAAATTAGGTAGCAGTTCCAGCAATAGTGACGAAGTGCTATTTGCTCGTAGGAAACAAAATGAAGCAGAAGGGAAAATGAAGCGCGCACAAATGGAATTGGAAACTGCAGTATCCAACCAACGCATGGCGGAAGATAATGCCGCAGCGTTAAAATCTAGCTTTGAAAATCAGATGAAAGATTTATCACGAAAAAATGTTACATTAATGACAGAAAATTCAAGACTTTCCACCGATTTGGAAGCTATACGGTTCCGAGCAGATCATGTTGGTGAATTAGAGTCCCAACTTAACACGTTGATGACTGAAAAAAACAAAGCATTGGGAACTGTGAGTGAATTAAGAAGGAAAGTAGTCAATCTAGAAGACGAAGTAACGCGTGCAAAATTGTCAAGTGGAAGCTCTTCAAATGGCACATTTGATCCTACACAACTAGAAGGTGAAATTAAATCCAAATACGAAGCGAAACGTAATGAAATCATAAAGGAAGAAAACAGGAAATTAGACGAATTTAAAGCGCAATTAAAAAGCAATATGAGAAAAAACAAAGCAGAATATGAAGACAATAACAAGATTAATAATTTCCTATCGAGTGGTGGCAGTGGAATTACTGATGAAAGTAGCAAAAAGAAATCATCTAGCTTTGGAAGCGATGAAAGAAAAATGGATAATAGTAATAGCAACGACCCATGGGAAAAACGAGTGAATTCAGAAAGGCTCTTAATTTCCAAAGCATCGAAATTTTTGGAATCGCAGAAACGAGAAGTAAAACGAAGACAGAAGCGTTTAGAAAAAGAGAAAGGGCATTGGCAAGAAGATATGCGTGTCGCAGCAAGACAAAAGAACAGCCGTGGTGGTTTAAGCCGTAGCAAGCGTCGCATGTTAAAAGAAATTAAGCGTGGGTTGCAGCAACAGTCGGATGAATTGAATGCTGCCATCAATCAATTAATGGCAACTGAAAAATGGTTATATGAACGTGAGAAAAAAGTTGCAAAAATGGAAAATATTGTTAGGCAAAAGGTGGGTAATGATACCATGGATGAAAGTAGTTTATTTGCAGATTCATTTGATTTAAATTTTGGCACAAACAGTGGTGGCGGTGGCACTTCGCCATCTCCGGAAACATCTGATCTTGAACGCTTGTCCGATGAATTAGATAGTGATTTTTCAAATATGTCTATGGCAGATAATGCTACAGCCTTCGATCCATCAAGTGGGGGATGGAAATCTACAAAGCGTAGCAAAAAGCGTAGCAGTAAACAAAAACAGTATATGCAACAGCAAAATCCATATATGCAATGGCCACAGCATGGTAATCCATATGCAGCATGGGGTAGTGGTGCCCCATATGTAAATCATCCATATGGATCTGGTGCATATCCACGTGCAACGTTCGGTAGTAGAGTTCCAATGTCCAATATATCCAATGATAGAGTAATGCATGGTTTTCAACGTGCAGCTAGCCGTATGCCTCCTGCAGCATATAATGACGTTGAAAACATGAATGTGCATGTTGAACGTCAATGGATGGATAGAGGTCGCCCAGTCGCTGATAGGTTTGGAAACAAACAAGGTAATCTATTGTCTAATCCTGATATTCAACATCGTCTTTCTGTTTTTCAAAATCAATTGAAGCGTTGGTCAGGAGAGCAAAAAACTGCGTATGATGCAGTGGGCGATCATTCAAAATGGTTGAAAAATTTTGGTAGCGCAATGAATAAATTTTCTTTGTACAACAATGGCAATACTGGAGCTGGTATTAGCAATAGAGTGAAAAAGACAGTAATCGGCGGTACTGGTGGTAAAAGCACTAGTGCAGCTGTCTTGTCCCCTAGAGTAAAACAAAGAACTATGAATCAAATCATGGCGGATGTAAATGAAAGTTTTTCTAATGAAATTTAATTTTGAGCGAGGAGGGCAATATCATAAAACATTAACAATACAGTATATATTTCTTATATCAAACGATCGTACAAAGTAAATTTGTGATCGCTCATCCATTAAACAGTTTTTCATAGGTAAATAAGAGTATCCAGAGTGCATATGATCAGACTGGCAGAGTATTTTATTTAAAATATTAAACGCATTGATCTATATTTTTTAATTTTACTCTTTCATGATAATTCATATACTCTTCTAAAGATTACAAATATGCATATAATATATACGATGGTTATAACTGATTATGATATGACTATGCATATATATATGATATGATATCATAATATTAACGTATTCATATTATTTTTCTAATCTCCCCAATCACTAACATCTGGTGCATATTTCTTAGTATTCATTGGTACCGGTTGTTGATACATTCCATACATTGGCATTTGTGGCGGAGGTTGTTGCATGAAATTTCCCATTGGTGGCATGTATTGTTGTTGCTGAAATTGAGCCATTTGTGGCGGAGGTTGGAATTGATTCATTTGTGGGTTTATAGGTGGTGGTTGGAATTGATTCATCTGTTGCATATTATTATTGTTATTGTTAGTAGATGGTGGGGGTCTGTTGCTATTGCTATTGTCTTCAAGTGGTTTGCCGATCATATCTTGGCCACTTTCTTGTTCCTTCATTGCTGCTTCTTTTTCTTGCTGAATCATCCATGCTGGCTTCATCATTGCGGCTGAACCACGTCCTCTACCACGTCCTCTACCTCTTGATGGCATACCAATACCACGTGGCAAACCTCCTCCACGGTGCATTCCTAGAATTGGCGGTGGTCCTTGTTGTTGTTGCTGCTGCTGCATTCCCAACAATGGCGGCGGTGCTTGCATTGCCATGCCATAATTTAAAATTGGTGGCGGGTCGTTATTATTATTATTACTATTATTATTACTATTAATTTGAGAAGTTGCATTGTTTTGTGAGGCGCCAGTAGCAACTACGTTTAATATTGGTATTACTTCATTATTATTATTGGTATTGTTTTTGTTATGACTATCAAGCGTCGCAGTATATTCTGCAGTGGCATTTTGATCGGAATGACCAGTTCCAGTTAAACCGGCCATAAAATTTTGAAAATCACCATCAACTTTTCTCTTTTTGTTTTGCAATTCCTCTTTCGTATATTTACAATCTGCAGTTACGTGTGATACTTCCCCGCATATGGCACACCTAACTTGCTTCAATTTTGCCATCTCAGCTTGTTTTCGTTTTGGACATGCATAATGTGCGTGTCCTTCTTCTCCGCAATAATTACAATATGTACTTTCCCGAAGAGTACCATTAATCAAAGCTAATTGCCTCAATTGACGTTGCTTATGTATGTTACGATCGTCATCTAAAGGCCGTAACAAAGGTTTCACTAATTCAATGGTCCGTTCTACCATATCAATATCGTCCCCAGTTATTAATACATGCAAATCTTCATTTTGTGATCTTTCATGTTGTGAACCTTGCCTTACGTTCCTCCCAGCACGGATCGAACCTTTACCGCGTATTGCAATTTTACACCCAGTTTCCCCTTCCATTTGTTTTTGCGTTGCACCACGAGGTCCTAACACTAAACCAATGAAATTATAATGTGGAAACTCTTTGACGGGGCAATAAACTTTACGTACAATCCTATAATTAAATGTATTACGCAATGTTGGATCTGCACGCAACATGCCTATCATTAATTTTTCCTCTTCCTTTTCACATGCTTCCGTCATTCGTTGTAGACGACCGTTTGTACGGATACCTTGCATGTTATAAACTGGTTCTGGAGATGGCGAGCGGTCTGGATCAGCGTCTCTTTTAGAGGCTTCTTCTGGAACGCGCATCATTTTTTCTTTTAATTGCTCCAATCGAATTTTGTAAACAAAAACATCTTCATCTTTCATAGTTAAACCAGCAGGTACAATAAAACCACTAGGCAATATCTTCACTTTTCCTGTCAAATTATCAGCAGTTGGGATTGACCAACGCGAAGATTTGTTGGAATCTTGAACGACACTGGTATTCGTTTCTGCCGCCCATCTGCTTTTTCGCTTCCGTTTCTTCGTTCCTGTAGTATCAGTAGCCGCTGCTGCTGTGGTGTTGGTAGATGTATTATTATTAATAGAAACAGCGGTTGGTACCATATTTGCAATATTAGTAGTTGTGTCAGAAGTAGCTTTAACTGCGTTGTTGTTATTATTATTATTACCACCACTATTATTAGCTTGAGTGTATGCAGCATATGCACCTTCATAATGTTTCCATTTCTTTAACCCTTTCCAAAATATTGGGAAACGTCCAAACATATTTTTCCTTTCTTTTATTTCCTCTTTTGTTCCTTCTTTATTATACCATGCTTTAAAAGGTTTAAAAATAGACTCTAAAAATGCCTCTCGTTCTTTTTCCGCTTCAAATGCAGCAGTAGCATCAACATTGTTACTCATTATGTTACCTAATATTCTAATATTGTATCTAATATAAATGTTATAGTTATAGAACAAAAAAATCCCGAAACAAGAGTTATGGATGATAATGATATGTATAACAATCAATGTAACTCTTGTATTGTCGTCTATAGAATTGTATTCATCTTTCTCATCAAAATGTATAGAGAATAGAGAATAGATGGCCATTTAAAAAAAAAAAAATAAAAATAATCATCATCCTACTGTACTACTGTACCTGGTAGACTACTTCATTCGTATGAGTAGCTGTAGAAATAATAATATTATTATATTATAGGAATAGCATTACAGTACTATCTATGTAGGATGTAGGTAATTATTCTGTACTGTGTACTTTCATCTTCACATATATATTATTTTTTAGCCTATTATTAAATAAACCACAGGCCCAACATCTCATTCATGCAACTTTTGTTATTGGCACATCATTGTTGTTGCTATTTTTTATAGCAACTCTACTATAGTAATAATATTTGTTGAATGTATGATATTTTATATGTAAGTACTTATATTGCATTTACTATAATATAACAAGAAGAGAAAGAAGACCAAGAAGAACACAACTAATACGAGAAATCTATAAAATATAATATTCTCCATTTACATATCTAATTGTTAAGCAGAATGTTTTTTGTAAAAACGTCGAAACAATTGTTCCGTCAAACATTATGTCGAAGACATATTATTCATCGTCTTAAGAAAACGAATATTCACGACACGAAAATAAGACCAAAAATACATCATTCAATAATATCACAGCCATTTCAATCATCCCCACTTTTTCCACACTTCATCCTAACTGAAAACTACAACATGGTTAAATATCATCCATATTCAACGCAAAATATTTCAAAAAATAAAGACGATCATTATGATGAGGATAAAAACAATCCCACGACATCTACGAAAAATGAAAAAGAGTCAAAATTGAAAATATTATATAATAAATATGGAAGGGTTGCTATTGGCACATATTTATCAGTCTATGTTGGCACACTTTTTTCGATTTATGGCTTATTTGACAGTGGCATATTGATACCGTCGGATTTACCATTTGATCTTGATGTTAATGAAGATGGTAAAGTTGATATGCGTGATGTAGGATCAATGTATGGAATTGTAATCTCATATTTTAAACTCGATGATTATATTGATCCATCAACATTTACACCAAGTCAAGGAAATTTCATGCTTGCATGGATTACTACAAAACTGGTAGAACCATTACGTGCATTGGCGACAATCATATTGACTCCACCAATTGCTAGGCGATTAAATCCGGAAAAATTCATTAAAGATGATCAGAAAAGTACGACGGAACAATAAATATATATATATATAAATATATTATATTATTATATACGGTTCGTAATAAAAAATTTGTGTTACGTATTTCAGACGAATATTAAAATATATATTAGATATATACCCCGCACCCATTTTTACAGCAGAGAGAGAGATTTAATATGAGATGTTTAAAATTTTTAAATATTAATTCTATAATTAATACGACTTCGTATTATTTTCTCTTTTACTCATCATATTATATTATTCGTATATATATATATAAATTTCTTTTACTCCCGGAAATTATATTTTATACTCGTAATTATTTTATGCGAGTACGAATATATTATAATTAAAATATATAAAAATGTTTTACGACACCGTATATATCATATGATATGATACGAACTCGAGTTCCGGTATATATCTAGTCATTCACACACACCTATTAAAACTCTGCCATACCATTCCCACTTTCATTATATTTCGTACTACTACTTCCACTCATATCAACATCATCGTCTATCATCATCATTGTATCCATATCCCAAACTTTAATACTTCCAAAACGATGATGGGTACCAGTATTTTCATCTGTATGGCCTAATGTAAACGCACATGCTAAACGCGTAGCATCATATTGCATCGCACTTACACGTGGAGCATCGGTATCGTTGCATGGTGAAAATGAAGATATTACTTGTAATTCGCCAGGATTGGCATTTCCGTTATCGTAATTTAACAATGTACCACCACGACCATCCCTTAAATCAAAACATTGAATCAATGGTTCATCACCACCAGTAATTAATTTATAATCATCAAATTGTAAACGCCGAACAGCTTTTTGGTGTGATTTCAATTTTCGAACAAATCCATGGTTTGTATGCAATCTTATATCCCATAAACGTGCCGTGCGATCATTTGAACCAGATATTACCAAATTAGGATTACCACCTAGACCCATTTGTAAACAGGATACACGGTGTGAATGGGAATAGTCTGAACCAACAGCACCAAGCGTTCTTGTTTCCACACCAGAGGTAAGATCCCATACACGAATGAGACGATCGGAACCACCACTACAAATTCTATTGTCACGAAATTGTATGCAGCGAACTGTAGCAGTATGACCTGTTAATGTCAATGTCGGTTGTATCTTTGCAATATTATCATCATTGTTGTTATTATCATTTTTACTGCTGCTGCTCAAACTATTGTTATTATTATTATTATTATTCCCAAAATTTATATTCCCATTTCCATCCATTAGTGCCACGTTTGCACGTTTCCATACTCGAACGGTACTATCATTTGAACCACTAACTATATGGTTTTGATCCATATGTAAGCAAACTACGCTACCACGTGGTGACCCAGTGGCCATTCTACCATTACGATCAGTCCCATGCCCTTCAAATATAGCTACACAGCTATAATCATCGCGGCTCCATTCTCTTAAATAACTATCATATGAACCACTTACAATATTTCTATCATCAAACTCTAAACATTTAATCCAACTTGTATGTCCACGTAGTTCATGGATTCTTTCCCCAGTACGAAAATCCCATATTTTTACTGTTTTATCTATGTGACCACTCATGAAATATCTTTGATCAAAGCTAATACATAAAGGCGTTTCCTCTCCTGAAAACAACTCCCGAGTATGTGTATACGATGGTTTCCCCGGGCATATTAAAGCTTGCTCTGAGGCATAACATGTTGCAAAAAACTGTTTACCATTACCTAAATGTATTGAACCAGATAATAATGATCCATAATATGATTGTAATAAATGTACCCATAACGGTGCACGTGAAGAATATACATTTAATGTTTTACATACAGATGATACAAGCACTAAGTCTCCAAAATCACTAAAACGCAATATATGATTAACTAAAGGACGTATTTGAAACACTCTAAATCTTGCCGTCTGCTGTTCCGTCTCGTCCTCCCCAAAATCAATAGTTGTTGCGACATCAGTAGAGTTATGGTGACGTGGTATGATAAAATTTGTATTATTATTATTATTGTTGTGGTTGTTGTCGTTCGACATCGATATCATTTTCAAATATATATATGTATTAGTATATGTATATATATATATATAAAAATGTTGAAAGGATGTATTATATATAAACAATTATGTACACTTACCTACATCTGTTTATTAACTATATATTTATTTTGTAATGTAATGTGCTAATGTATTAATATTATGTGAAAGAAAATGTCATCATTGTTGTTGGTTGTATTTTATTAGTATTATCGTGGTGCTAAATACTGGTCCTCTCGTATTTCCTTCTATCCAGTAGCTCTACTAGACTACCACCACCTGTACATGGTGGTAATGGTAATGTAAAAGAATAGCACAATAAATACATAAATTTCATCCACAGATTACACGATTACACAGGCTACCACGGTGGTGGTACAGTAAGTGGGAGCTAAAGCACACATGCACACATCATTGGAAAACAATGTTTTTTGCATTTTGCAACAAATGCACACTGGCACACAACAAACAACTTTTAACTTATTTATTATTATGCCTGCACATACAATAATTAATAATTCTTTCTTCTTTAAATATGGTATAGATATTACAATACATTTACAGTATATGTAAAGATACAGACAGACAGACATATATATAAACATATAAAACGTATATAATATATCAACAAATCATGCCATCGAAACAACAACCGTCAATATTTCAAGGCGGAACGCCAAAATTCATCAAACGGCGCCAAGATTATACCAATATACAAAGGCCAAAAGCTTCCCTGTCACCAACAAATATCGGTAATAATTTTAACTCTTTTAATAGCTTCAAAGTATATGGTACTAATGAAAATAATAATAATGGTTCGGCACAACGAAAAAATCAACAAATGAATCAACGTAACGAGTCCTTTGTCGTATCAACACCATCCAAGAAAAGTCCACAATTTTTTTCAACATTTGCAAGAAACGAAAGTAATCGTAAAAACAAAGGGGATAATAATAATAATGATAATAACAATAAAAATGATAAAACAAAATCAGCTAGGAAACCAAAATTTAATATGTCTACTCGTAAATCTAAAATGACAATCAAAGATATTTCGCCACGTAATAGCAGTGATATTGGTGGTAAAAAACAAAATAATTACTCTCCTTACTATTCTTCAGATGTAACCAGCTTAAAGAACAAGCCGCCATCCCCAACTGGCATACCACCTGCAGGTACGAAACGTGTTATATTTCACAACGAATCTGACTATTACAATAATAATAGTAATAATAATAATAGTAATAGCAGCGTTACGGCTGGTGCCAGTAATAAATACAACGAAGACGTTATTGATCTTGATCAAAAAAATCAGCAACAAACAGAACAATATAAATTTTTCAGTCGAAGAGAAAATATGTTATCAATACAAAAGGAACAAATGGATAAAATGGGTGGTAATGGCCAAAAAAATACGAATGGGTATCGTCATCATCATCCAAATCACAAAGCACCAGAATATCATGATATAAATGACAGCGGTGGGAACGCATCACAACAACAACAGCAACAACAATCATTTATGGTGGAACAATTACCAAAATCCATTCAGCAATGCCATGAAGAAATCATCGCGTTACGCGAAGCATACAACACAATGCTAATGGATGATATGACGAGTACAGAACAAGGGATAGATCGATTAAATATAATGCCATCAGCATCTAATTTTTTGTCCAATAACAATGTTAACAAAAACAACAATAGCGGTAACATTAAAAGAAACGGACGTCCCTCTAGCAACTCTATTGATGATAATCTTAACACAAAACTATCATCAACACAACGTCAATTGGGTGAATTAAAGAAGCGAAATAAAAAATTAAAAGAAGAACGAGATGATTACATGAAAATGGCAAAAGAATTGGGTGGGAAAGATAAAAAGGAAAATCTTAATCTAAAATTAGAGCAAATGACAGCAAAATATCAAAAAATGTGTTCGGTAAAGAATTTAGAAATTTCTAAATTAAGAAGTGATAATACGCGTTTGAAAAAAGTTATGACAAAGTTACGTTTGGAAACTGAAGAACAAGTACAACGTGCGTTGGCACAGGCAAGAATGCATAAGCAAAAAGCATCACAAGCAGCTAGTAGTCAGGTTAGAGGTAGTAGTGGTAGTAGTGGCAAACGTCATCGTGGTAGGCAGCGAACAAGGTCGCCACCAAAGTCTAGAAAAAAGAAGCATAACAATGCCGATGCTATTACTACACATAGTGATGCTATAAACAATAATAATAATAATAATTCACCGCAATATACCATGATGCCAGGGGAGCAAGTGAGAAACGATCCAATAAAGGCGTCGTTGCAGAAACAAAAAATGAAAATTATTAGTAATGGAGAGAATCCAATGAAGAGTGGTACACCACACTACATGATGTCGCTAGAACATAGTAATCAAAATCACTTGGCAATACAGCAACAGGAAAGACATGATGAAATATATAATGCAGAACGACATCATACCAATGCAGCTCATCATCCCAATCAACAAAATCAACTGTACCACCAGCACCAACAACAACAAATACAACATAATATTAATAATTTCAACAATGCAGATAGTACTGTAACGCATGCAGAGCATAATGTCCCACCATTACCCAGTGATGTTAATTATCCAAAAGGACATGAGCTGTTGAAGAAAAGTACAAGTGTTGCTGATGTAATGAAAACTTATAATATGAATTACGACGATTTGTTGTTAAATAATCACCATAACATAATGCATAACCCGGATGAACCACGTGATATGTCTCAATCAAGGCAAGATGAATCACCGTCACCACCGCCATTGCTTGGAAATAGTGGAAATGCATATGATAAATATAATATACATGTGGCGACTGAATCATATTCTAACTTTAGAGCTCGACGCCTTGGGAATAGTCCACCGATGCGATTGAGTATGAATAGCAATAGAAAAAAAGTAGAAACGCAAACATACATAGATGTCTACGATCCAAACACTACAAGCCAATATGCAGCTAAGATTCGAACAGCTTCCGATGTTAGACGGGAACGAGGTGCAAATGCATTATTACGCGAACAAGATTCAAAGGTGAAAGATTATGTGAACAATGATGTGAGAAATAAATTAGGTTTCACTAGTATGAATAACAATAGCAATAGTTTGAGCCCTCGTAGTAATCGAGCAAGACTTTTAAAAATTAATGTTAATTTTGCCGATGATAATAAAGATATTTCTAATAATGAAATTGGGGATATTAATAGTAACACGATTGGCATTGTCAAAAAATCAAGTAGTTCAAGTAAACCAAAAAGAAAGCCACCACCAGTGCCAATGGATACTGGTATTAGTAATAATTCAACAGGTTTACCGTTTAAAGTGAGTTGGAAAGAGTAAAAGTACAAATAATTCGTGATGTGTGTGTGGTATATAATCATATGATATCATATCATATGATTATATGTTCTCCGTAGTTAACACATGTGCGTGTATGTGTAGACAGCTCTTGTGTTGTACGCGAGTATTTTCTTGTTGTTTTAAAAAAATATTTCTAAGATATATCGTATTATGAAGATTACATTTTCCTTTACGACTCTCGTAGTTTTTTTAAAAGCCAAAATTTAATTTTCCATTGTTCCGTACGCTTTCAGTATTTTTAAATTTTTTACCCCGAGAAAATTTATTTTGTCACTAGTTGTAAAAAACCACACACAAATTTTCTTTTTTATTTTAATCACATCCCCACATTTTTTAAATTCGCTTTAAGTTTTTAATTTCTGTTTCCAACTCAATTCTTTTGTTTCGTTCAGCTAGTATTTGATTTTGTAAAGCTTGTACAGAGCCAACCAAGTCAAAAATAATAGGATCTAAATTTAGTAAGCGCAAATCGCTTATATTTCGACTTCCAGCAGTACTAGTATCGTTCACTATCTGTACAGCATTTGGTAAGATTTTTTCAACTTCCTGTGCGATAAAACCACGTTGTTTTTTATCATTTTTTTTCCATTCATAGTCACGTACATTTAGTTTTAAAATATTATTCAATGACTCATCTTCATCAACCGATATTATATTTTTCTTTAAACGTCGATCAGATGCAGTTGCAATAGTAGACATACTCGAACGAATTTGTCCATCAACATGTAATATATGTGTTGGTTGTATTACACCCATTCCTACATAACCTTTTCGATCGATGACAATTTTTCCATTATATAAGTTCAATGATGATTCTTCACCCATTTGTAAAACGCGTATTGTGTTAGAGTTACTCCCCGTGTCGCTACCACTTGCTTCTGCTTCTTTCACTTGAAAATCAATAAATGCATCACGTGTATGTGAAAATAATTGTAAACCGCCAGATGGCAGCAAAGTCCCGCCGCTAAATCCTTTTTTGTCTTGCACTTGTAATACATTGTTAAATAGCGCCTTTCCCGATATTTTGATATTACCATTGATTTCTAATAAAGCTTTTTCGTCATGTGATGCTTTTGTTTTTGGCGCATTGACTACCATTTTACCATTGACTTCCATTTTTCCATTTAATAAATTGAAATTGTTTAATATATTTAAATCTTGTATATTTGCTGTTTTACTAACAGCTAATCCACCCTTTAAACGTACTGCTCCAGTATTTAAATCCGTAGAATCTACAGGACTTTCAACTTCAATAAATTTTCCAACATATAAATTTTCCCCGATACCAATTCCACCGTTTGTAATAAATGATCCTGTTTTAGATGACTGGCTTATATCTTTACTATTCAACACCAACGCACTTTCAACGGTCAACTTCTTATTGACTTTCATACCACCTTGTACTATAAAGCTTTCATCATCATTTGAAGTTACTTCAAATTTATCTTTTAATATACGTATTGTTGGATTATCGTCCGCATTTTCACCAATTACAAATTTCATTTCCTTATCTGCAGGATTTACCATAATGGCTCCTGCACTTGTATGTTTGCTATTTAAAAATCGTACCGTTCGTTGATTTGCATCGGTAGATTTTTTGCCATTTCGTATTTTTAATTCACAATCGCCACTATCTGATGGAGAGCACCAGCCGTGCACATCATTTGAAAACAACAATAAAATTAGTATTGATATTTGAAATATTGACTTGAACATGCTATTATTATTATTTTTATTTTTGTTATGTTTTAGAATAATAAAATATAAGATTTTGTTTAATCAGATAAATGTAATAGATTGTATGCCGACTGCGTGTTTATGTTATACTAATGATGGTTGTTAATTATGTTATCAATAATCGTTTGAATGAAATTATATTTTCTAATATTAAACTGTATTATATATATATATATATATATGCATTATGGGAATGCAACACATTACAAAGTATATATACATTTCAAATTTTTTACTCTGTGTCTTGTCACATTTTTTACATTACTACTGGATTACAGCGCACGACGGGTAGCACGGTACAAAATAAATTAAAATAAAATATTAGGCACTAGGAACCAATAAAAATCCTTCGTCTTGTTTAAGGTTTAAGCGCGGGCTGCAATATTACGTACCTGGTAAACTACAAGACACCACCAATACACCATTAGTGCCATATTTTTTACAACAAAAGCACCAAATCAAAAAATATAATGATATGATATATGTAGTGATTCGTAAGAATTAAAAATTTGCGTATAAATTGTACTTCGTAAATAATGTTTCACCAGTCACACGCAGATATTTTCAGTTTTTATACGCACACACGCACATACCCACACATCAACTAAATATTGTTACAAATATTAAAATTTATATAAGAAGTATTTTAAAACAATTTTTCTTTCAATTGATTTAAATCATTTACACCACTACCATACATAATTCCCAATGCCATACCGGCAACACCGACGCAAGTTGCTCCAAATAATATATTATCAAGTGTTTTCTCTTGCTTATTACCACGTTCGATCGCATGATGATATGGTATACGTGTAAATGCAACCATTTTATACAACGGTACCCATGTATTTGGCATTAACCAATTAAATAATCCTTCGATTTTCTTTTTAAATAAAAACATACTTGATGCCGTATGATCTCTCATTTCCACATAATTATGTAAACTTAAATCACCAATAGCATCACCAGTTGGTTTTCGTTCACGTGCAAAATATGGAATTGATTTCGATAAATTATTTTTAAATTTATCTAATACTTCTGAAAATGCCAATACATCTTCCATACCAGCATTCATACCTTGTCCATAAAATGGTACAATTGCATGTGCTGCATCCCCCATCAATAAAATTTTATCAGAGTAATTCCATGGCGAGCAACGTGTTTGAACTAATTGACAACTTGGATTTTGTCTAAAATCACCTAAATAATTTGGCATGACAGGCAATACATCTGGAAAATATGTTTTAAAATATTTTGTAACGTCTTCATCGGATGATTCTTCCACATCTAAAATGCCTGGAACATTTTTCCCTGTCTTCGGATCTTTCTTGCTACGGAATGGTGCGAAAATAGTACATGTGAAACTTTTGTCAGGATTTGGCAATGCAATCATCATGAATTCACCACGTGGCCATATATGTAACGCTTCAATATCTTTCATTGCATAGTTCCCATCTTTAGTTGGTGGTATTGTTAATTCTTTATATCCATGTTCAATATATTCTCGTTTAAAGTTCATTGGAACTAGGCGCAACATAGCTTCTCTGGTTGCACTATATGCACCATCACAACCTAGAATTAACGTAGGTTTAATTTGATATTTACCTGGTAAATAATCATTATACGTACTTTGTTGCGCTGTCCGTGTTGATAATTTTTCCTCATCATTTTCAAAGTGTGCAACACCATTTCGATCAATATGCGTCAGTTTATAACCAAATCTAATTTCACAATTGGCATTCTTTTCCGCTTCGTTGATTAATAAATTATTCAATCGTTCCCGTGAGACAGAGTTGATGAAATTCGTTGGATCAATTTCATCGTATGGCTGGAATGAATCAGCTTCTGAATTATCATCACTTGTTGAATGTATTGCACGATAACGCATAGGAACAGTAAATTTCATAACAGTTTCTAATAATCCAACTTTTTTCAAAGCACTTTGACCACGAAAGGACAATGCTAAATTGATACTACGTTTAATCGCATCTTTATGCTGATCCTCTGGTCTCGTGACATCATTCTCTTCTGTAACTTCCTCCGGTCTCCAATCTTTTCTACCTTCATATAGTCTAACTTTATAACCATATTTTGGTCCGCTTAACATTAATGCAGCAAGTGCACCAACTAAACCACCACCAATAATAACAATTCCATCAAAATTTTCTGCAGGCATATTTCTTTTACGTTTGATAATATATATGATATGTATTGTAATGAACTAAAACTTTCTTAAATATTGATTGAACACTATATTTTGTTATATTATTTATTTAATGAATGAATAAAGAGATGTGCATGTATGATGTCTTCAATTCATTCTATGAATGTCACTGTGTTTAGATTTGTTTTATTATATCATCTAACAACACATATATTATTAATAATATGATGATTTTTTGTTCGATGAACGACGACGAAAGCGGCTGGTTTTTATTTTGCGCTGGTGTGTTCATGTTATAGCAATAGCATATAAATAGCACTATAAATGGTCCATGAGATCGGTTGATTATGATCGGATGGTGGGGTTTAGGTTGCAAAAAAAAAATATAAAAACAAATAGTATATATTATTATTAATACAGTATGAATAAATATATGGATTCAAAATTAGATTGAACAATATAGTAGCAATATAGATATAGATATAGATGTATAGAAAAAAATACCGTGTTTATATTCATTTGATAATAGTATTATTACAAATATTTACTACCCACAATAGAGAATAAGGGTTAAACATAGAGAAAAAAGATAGAGTGAAATCATTATTATTTCAAAATGGGTGCTGGAAGAAATTTAGAGCAAACTTCGTCACTTTATATTGGTATTATGCTTATGGGTTTTGTAATCTTTTCAAAACTTGTAGAACAATCTTTCCATCAAACAAAACATTGGCTGCAACATCATCATGAAATATCATTGGTAGCCGTTTTGGAACATATAAAAGACGAAGTTATGCTTGTTGGTGTATTGGCGATGATGTTGATTATGGTAGAATCAAGTATAGCTGAAATTTGCGTTCCTAAAGCAGATGGCTTTACTCCAGCATATCAACAACCTTATTGTAGGGAACTTTACGCAACCTGGAGAAGTGAGTATGAAGGAGCAGGTTCAAGTAGTACGGGTAGTAATGCAAATAGTACAAGCAGCAGTGGACGTCGATTGGGTATCGACTCGATGCATCATAGATCATCCTCTACTCGCACTTTATTAGCAGCGAGCTCAAGTGCTGCTGGCTCAAGCGGTGCTGGTGGAACGGTTTGCCCAGAAGGCCAAACTCCATTTATGGATATAAATGCTATTCATCAATTACACTTTTTAATCTTTTTTTTAGCATTGTGTCATATAATTTACAGTATTTTCATCGTAATGACATCGCGCATTTGGGCACGTAGTTTAGAGAAATGGGAAAAAGACGTATTAAAAGGTGGTACAGTTATGGGTAAAAATGAAAATAAGCCACCTCAAATTCCATCAAATGTATTTGGGGAATATTTAGATGCATTTAAGAAACAATTTACACATTTGCATTTAAAAGGTATGGATTCATTTACTGCTGGTGTATTGAGACAATTTTATATCATTTCACAAGGTAAAGATGCAAATTATAAATTCTTTACTGTAGTAAGGGAGGAACTAGAGCAAGATTTCGATGAAATTTGTGGTATAGATTCTCTTTTATGGCTATTTACTGTAATATCGTTAATGATGGAAGGGTCGGCTTCTGCTCAAGGAATACCGATGGCTGGTACATTATTGTGTATGGGTATGTCCCTATTAATTGGAACTAATTTAATGATAGTTATAGAGCGATTGATTCGAGATGTTTATAAACGTATGGTTGAACATAATATTAAATCACCAATAACGTTGCAAAACTCATTGAGTGAAAGGACTACAAATGTTGAGAATGGCATTGAGGTAACAAATGTTGAGAATACCGTTAAGGTAAAGGATATTACAAAGAATGTATTTCATGAACCAACTCCAATTAAAGCGGATCTGGGTATGTTTGGCTACGGCAAGACCATATGGTTATGGGGTATTAAATTTTGCATGTTTGAGTTCTCGCGAAAGCTGACATACATTATCTTTTATTTTCAGCAGTTTAGACCAGTGGGCAACAGTTGTTATCATCTATCACGGACACCATTATCGACTTATGCATCATTGTTTTGTTGTGTTTTCTTTAACTTTTATATTGGATTTAAATTAATCCCAATGTACTCCATTGCAACGCATGTTGCCATGCATCAACGTAAAGTTAGTTATATGCATAAATTAGCAAAAGGAATGCATAAAATACATCAAATAGAACATTTCTTAGATGGTGCCGCTGGTCATGGACATCATGGACATGGCCATAATAGTGTTAAAAAAGGTAGTCACAGTTTCAGTAATTATGATGAGCATGGGAATGCTAAACGAAATACATTTAGCGTGGGTGCATCATCATCATCGCAATCAAAATATGTCGTACCACCACCTCAGAATACTGAAGTATCAGATCAGGAACATATGATGCAACAGCACTTAGAACATACATCAGAGGAAGAATCACATGATCATGATGATGATGATGTTTTGCCTGATTCAATTGGAGGTTAACAATATGCGTATTTGTATATGTATATATGTATATATATATATATAGAGAGAGAGATAGAGATTTTGATATGAATAAAGCCGTCGTAATACTAAACTGAAAGATGGACAATGAATCGTAAACATTGCGATAGAGTTCATTTGAAATCCTCAAGAGTGTGCCACTATAGAGTAACGCTTATATATTGATATAATTATAAAAATATATATATATATGATATATAATGATGTTTTAAAAATCTAAAAGTGGTACGAATCGTATGATATAATAATTTTTAATAATTTTTTAATTTTATACAATCCCGATGGTAAATGCGTTTGGTACTATGCTCAATACTACAGTATCTCAGAAATGTATCATATATCATTAGTCAATCCTAACATACTATACTGCACTCTAATACTTTTTTCTTTGTCAGGTACTGATCGTAAATTATATACGAACGTACTTAACACGAGAAGTGTAAAATATTATTATAACTTAGATTTTAACCATCCTAATATATATATGTGTGATTAATTTCAAAATTTCAAAACATATACAAGACTTTGTTCTTACTCCCTTCAGCAAACGATTTAATTACACCCATATTAATTCTTTTATCTTTGTTTTTTAAATATTCCAATAAATCATCATATGATTTAACTAATTTACCATTCAATTTACGATTTGGAAAATCTTTTGAACATGTGCAACATGGTATGATTGCGAATTTTATATTATATTTTAAAGCAAAATCTATAATATGCTCTGCCGCACCATCACAATGTAATCCTAATATTAAATTACATTTCTTCATAATATTAAATGCATTAAATCCATCGATTATTTTATCGATTAATTTTGATGATGACGCAGTTTTTTTATTTACATTCATATCTTTCAATAATTTATTGTCAAATACCATTTCATCTTTTGAAACTCGCTTTTTGTATTCTTGGATTTTGCCAGTCTCACCAACTAAAATGGTATTTTCAGTTGCTGTTAAAAATTCGCCAAATAATACTTTGCAATTTCTTATCTTATTATTATCATGATCGTTATTATTATTATTATTATTGAAACTAGTATTATTAATATTAATATCAGCCATCTTATCATACCAATCAATAGTTTTTTCATTGAAAAACATTTTTAAATGTAGAATCCTATTTAATGTCATATCTTTCAACAAGTCAGACTGCGATAGATTAATGTTATCGCTTCTCGTATTTCGTTGCCGTTGCTGTAATGATATTAATTTACTAAGTCTATCTGTACTTATATATTTATGGTATAACGTATTTGCAATATATTTCCCACTACGTAATTTTTTATACATTTCATTTACATTTAAAATTCTTGGATCAATTACAGTAGAACTTTGTACACCAACAAGATATAACATTTCAAAGCTCAGTTCGCCTTTTCCACCTGCTATATCTAATATATTTGATTCTATTAAATTATCCATACCATATTTTTCTACTAACCAGTTTTTAAATTTCGTTGCAAAATTTTGATTTCTTTTTTTTCTTTTTTTTTTTCCCTTCTTATTATTACTATTAATTATAGCTTGTTTTATTATATCATTTTTTTCTTTATTATTGATTTTCAATGTAGTTTGAAAAATAGAATCATCAACACTAACATGCCGATAAAAGCAAGAACTTCCATAACCGCAATACTGGTTTTTTGCATAAAAAGGACATAACGGTTTTACCAAACACTTCTTATCTTTACATTTCAATATTTTACATACACAGTTAATATGGCACCAGCTGAATATTTTTTTTGAAAAAATAAGTTTATAATTTGTTAAAGTGGAGTCATAATCAAATACTTTTAAAAATGGAAATATTTCTTCATTTAGTAATATAGCTTTATTACATATATGGCATATTGTATTATCATGTCTTGCCAGTTTCATCTTCTTGCCGTATCTACTCTATTGAATCTATCTATATATATATATATATATACTGTATTTCTATTTTCTATTTTTCATTGATTTCTTTATAAATCTATCAATTGAAAAATAATCACTATGCACATTCAAAATACAGGCCCACCACCCACCATATACACTTTTTACTGTGTGGTTTTTTCTTCTACCGCGTGATGAGGATGATATTCATCTCTCCTGATTGGACTGATAGTATTTACCTGCTATTTTATTATTTTTTATCGTTCACCCCACTTTTTTTTTTCATAACTAACAACTATAACAACATCATCTTCTCTTTTTTTTTTGTTGAGAATTTATTATATACATCACTGTCATGTGCACATGTATAATTGAAATAATACTCTAGATTATAGTTGTAGATAAATATGTATATACAGAGAGATATAGATAGACATCAAATGAAAATGATCATATATATGTACAATCAATAATACCTAAACAAAGATCGATAGATAGGTAAACCAGCCATTGTTTAATATCAAAATGTCAAACAAATATCCAAATCATGAAATATATAATAATAATATAAATAATAATAACAATATGAACATAGTTGAAAAAGTTGATGCTTATTGGCAAAATGAATATGAAATTCCCAGTCTAATGGAAATGTTAGAGAGGCGACAAAATTTATTAGCTTCCATGCGAGTTGAAAGTTGGGAAAACGATATTAAACCATTAGAAGTCACACATAATAAAATTAAAAAAAGCAACGGCAAATTGCTTGTAGAACGAGAAAGTTGATTTTAATAATTTCATCGGCCTAGTGTTTATATCGTAAATTTCTCCATCATTATTTTCAAGATCAATAATATGACGAGTATCACTATCTTTCCGTTTGCTTAATAATCTCTTAGCTGAAACGTGATGATCATTATTACTACGTTGAATATGTGGTGGTTTCACGTTGGTATGATTTTTAAAGAATGCTTTTTGTCTTCGATAAGTTGTTTTTTTATTGAAATAATTGTTTGATTTTAAATTTCTTTTACGTTGTCCACCCATCCATTTCATTTTTCTTTTATTAATATACAATATGTTACGCACTTTTGTTGAATAATAGTAAAAATATCTATATCTAATTGTGTCTTCGTATATGCAATGAAATGATATGTACTAATCTCTCCTCTCTTCTTGTTGAAATGTGTATTGGTCGTAATGTGATTTAGATTGATGTTTTGCAATGTGCATGCACACATTACAGTATTATAATAACATATTGTTGTTTATTTTACCTCCTGTACTACAACATTTTTTTTCTAAAATATTAAATTATACCTTAAATTAAAATACACACATCTCTGAAATCAAGCTATCTGATAGTCAGTTCAAAAGTGCCAAACCAAAAAAAGAAGATATTTTGTTTTTAATTACACGTATACTAGTAAAATCGAAAATTTTTGAAATGTAAAATCATATGGTCCCCAATATATCTTTTACCTTCATCCCTCCTTCTAATACATACTCACTGTAAACTGGATAAATTCCTTTTGCAATTGTAATTTCTATTTTTATTGTTTCTTTGTCTTCTTTTTTTTTGTATATGTTTTTTTATAAAATTGCATAAATAAAGCAAACATGCTCGTCTGATAAATAATCATTAAAACTTTCAACCATTCACCATAACCACAATGACTTCCTAAATAATATGAGTAACATGATTGAAACCAACAAATTGTAAATTGTATTAATTGCATCATTGTTAAATATGGTTTCCACCATGTTTTAACGCCAAGAGATGCTAAAAAGTAATGGCCATACATGCAAACATGGATGAAAGAATTTGCCAAAGCAGCTAGATAACAATCTCCATTAATATCGAAGGTAATAAACGCTGCTGTAACAAACGTGATGCTTGAATGATGATATAAATGAAGAAACGATACTTGTCGCCAACGTTGTCTTAATATCATAACAAACGTATCAAAAAATTCAACATATTTTTGCATGTAGTACACCCACAAAACGTAAGCCAATTGCTTTCCTTCTTCACTTGTAATGTCAAAATCATTACATACAAATGTACCTGATGCATAATTCACTTTGTGTTTAATAACACCGAAAACAACATATCCAGCTAAGCATACGCAAACTAAATTATACACTCGCATAAAATTTTTCATATCAAATGCCTCCATACCTTCCATCTTCATGATTGTCATAAGAATACCCACTATTACAAAATAACCAATATTTGCATAAACAATACCAACAAGGTTTTGATTATTGAAAAAATCAAAAGAATCTAAAGGAAGAACTTCGTTTTGAAATATTGGTTGAGTGTTTGCATCAATTCTTTTTTGATATTGTACTAAATCATTAGAAAAAGATGTTTGTATGGAAGATATAATTGCGTTCATGTTTGTCTTTTTATTTA
>JACLAC010012878.1_pt1 | contig 28066 bp, 25 predicted proteins | sample 8027881 | NCBI WGS metagenome assembly JACLAC01 (sample SAMN15725517, study PRJNA655200) | protist metagenome | isolation source: fluorescence activated cell sorting (FACS) single amplified genomes of... | place: Spain: Blaines Bay Microbial Observatory, Mediterranean Sea | collected 2016-01-19 | reverse complement strand
CGTCCTTGTTTTTTATTACTAAAGTGAATGCATAGTTACAAGAACCAGCAGTTGAGAATTCTGTAAAATACTTTTTAGGATCTAGGTTTTCGATAAACAGGTTGAAATTTCTTTGCCTTATCAAGTTATTTTGATCCAATTTTGAGAGTTGGCTTCTTCCCAGTAATGCATTTAGTTCGGTACTACGCACATTGAAGGCTGGGTATGCAAAAATAAATTCTGGGTGTAAATCTGGATGCTTATCAAGGTAAGTACGCTTCGTGCTAGCATTTGTCGATTCACGGATCATACCATGTGAACGAAACATGCGCAGCATTTGATAAACTTCTTCATTATTTGTGGAGATCATCCCACCCTCAATCGTACTCATATGATGAGCATAGTAAAAGGAAAAGTTAGACATCAAACCGAATGTGCCTAACTTCCGTTCTTTGAAGGTTCCCCCGTATGATTCACAGACGTCTTCAAGTAAAATTATGTTACGTCTACTTAATTCACTAAGCAAAAGATTCGATAAAGAATTAAACCCCAGCACGTGAGTAATGAACACGGCTTTAGTGTTAGGAGTGATTTTATCAATGATCTTTTCGTCAGACATACCTAAATTAGAGAGATTAATATCGGCAAATACGGGGTCAAATCCACATTGTAGAACAGAAGCAATGTCTGACACCCAAGTTAGTGGTGGCACTATAATTTCACCACCTCCAACGATCTCCCTTAGGACTGAAATTGTAAGAAGGTTTGCAGAGGAACCTGAATTGACAAATACACTATATTTCGATCCAAGCCAGTCCGACCATTCCATCTCGAATAGTTCAACATTTCGGGATTGAGTCAGTCTAGGCTCATTTTTTGATAGATAGTCAATCAGTATATCTAAATCCTCTCTAGTAATGTTATTGGCCATCAGGGGCCAATTTAGCTTATCCATTATAAAGTTTGAGGGAATAATCCGAAGATGTAGAGCAAATTCCTATGCGGAATCATAAACTCTAGTAGGTTCATCTGATAAATTAAATGACGATTACTACCCAACTTACAGTAACCTGTTTGAGTATTAAATTTACACTGTCAACCATGTAAAACGGTCCATGTACTTGAAATGATGGGATCGAAATTTAGCGATTTTTCTATTCATTACCAATTAGATAGATAATTAGAATCCAGAGATTTTAAGAATTTTTGTACTGAAAGAAATATATCACGTGATGATAAACCATTGCTGTTGAGTAAGTGTTCTCTATTTCCATTATCAAATAAATATTTTTCAGGTAATCCCAACCTTAAGATTTCTTTCTTCATTGACATATCAGTTGCTGCTTCGCAGATAGACGAGCCAAATCCACCACAAAGACCTTGTTCTTCCAAAGTAACGATAATATCAATACCAACTAATAGATTTTTTAATAGAGACGTATTAATCGGCTTTATTCTAAAAAGGTCAACGACAGAAGTTGAATATCCCATTTCCTTTAAATCCTGCGATAAACCTAAAGCACGGCCAAGCATATAACCACTCGAAAGAATACCAATCTGAGCATTTTTATCAGATTTGACCTCCAAAATGCCGCCTTCTAGTGCTCGTTCGTTTGGATTAGGATAAGTTTCATCTAAAATTTCTGGGTATGATCTCTCAAAACGTATATACCTGAGTTTAGGAGAGCCACAAGTTAAACTAACTAGAGCTTGGGCTACTTGGCTGGTTGCAGGGGAGTATATCTCTAAACCAAAGATAGATTTCATGTAAGCAATATCCTCAGTAGGGTTATGTGCCGGTCCTGCAGGAGAATAACCTAACCCTACTGAATTTCCTAGAATTGTGATTCCGTTTCCCGGCATGGCACATGAGTATCTAATCTGTTCTAGACATCTTGCTGTCCAACATGCCATGAAGTAAACATAAACCTTTTTACCTGTACTGGACAAGCCGGCGGCAAAATTAATAGCATGTTGTTCAGAAATACCAGCTGTAAAAAATTGCTCAGGTAATTCTCTTCTCCAAACGTCCAAGGAGGGGGCACCCATATCCACCGAAATCAAAATAATATTGCTGTCTTGCTTAGCTCGATTAAACAATTCACTAATGAAGGCATCTCTATGAGATTTCAACTTAGTTCCTCCATTCCAACCTCAATCAACTTCTTGTCTTTAGGAATAATGGTATGATATTGCCATACGTCCTCCATGTAACTGACCCCCTTTCCTTTAATAGTATTAGCAATCGTTACCATAGGCTTTTCATCTTTACGAGATAAAGCTAATCTTAGTTGTTCATAATCATGGCCATCAACTACCTGAACCGAAAAGCCAAAACTAGAAAACTTATCGGTCAACGGTTCTAACTTAAGAGTTTCTTCAGTTTTGCCAAGTATTCCCATACCGTTACGATCAACTAACAAATGCATATTATCAATTTTATGATGTGATATGAATAATAGACTTTCCCAAATGCAGCCTTCATATAACTCAGCATCGCCTAAAATCACATACACTCTTTTATTCTTCTTGAAAGCTATACCAGAGGCATACCCCAGCCCATTTCCTAATGAACCACCAACGAAATAACACCCTGGAATACTCCAATCTGCATGGAGTTTCAGCTTTCCATCTGGTTGACAGTACTTTTTTAATTCAGATTTTTCAATTATTCCTATATCTGCCAATATAGGATAAACAGAAGGAGAACCATGACCTTTACTGAAAATAACAATGTCTTTTTGATATGCAAAAAGGGTTATCGGGTCATAGTAAAGTGAGACCAACAGATCAACACAAGACAAACTGCTCGCGAGATGGCCAGCTTGTGCCGACACGGTAAAGTCAAAAATTTCGCGTCGGATATTTCTAGCTATATTCATTAGTTGATCGGTATTCATTTAATCTCCTAGAATTTTCCTTTTTAGCTTTACTTTGGTCATGTTTTCAATATTTTGCCTTGCGATCAAACCACATTTTTTTTCAACTTTTTTCAGAAAGGAAGGGTGAGTATGATAAATTTGAAAAGCTTGGTCTCGAAAGCGCAAAATTTCTTCGGATGTTAGTTCACCCGTTGGCAAAGGCTTCGTAGTATAACCATGAAAAGAATAATCTGAATAGGTAACTGGCAATTCTTTCCCTTGTTTATATGAATCTCGGTACAATTGACTGCCAGGTAATGGCATAGACGTATATGCGTTCCAGGCTAAAGTACAAAGTTCTAGACTTAAATCGAGGGTTTTTTGCATGGAGGATAGGGTATCAGTCGGCAAACCAAATATATAATTGGCAATGATTTCAATATCTGCATTATGAATCATGTTGACAACTTCTCTGATATCAACATCTTCAAATTTACCTTTAGTCACCTCTCTTCTGACCTTGTTGTCTCCGCTCTCAATTCCTAAGCATAGCCATCTAATTCCTGCTTGGCGAATCAGTTCTAGGTCCTCATAACGACGAATAGTATCAATCCTAGAATAGGACCACATTCGTAGTATATCCCCGTAACCACGGTCTTTTATCAACTGACAAAGTCTTAAATAATGTTTTCGATTCAGTAAGAACATTTCGTCACTAATTCTCAATGTTCTTACCCCCATCTCGACCAGTTTGTCAAACTCTCTAATAATTAATTCGGGAGACCAGAACCGCATTTTATTGTAGTCAGATGCTATTCCAATTTCTGTATTGTCAGTTCGATTAATCATATTGATCATGCAAAAATCACAACGGAACTGACAACCTAACGAGGTATACAAAGCCGCAAATGGTGTCCGGTATCGATGGTCGTACCCTGCATGCCAGAAGTGGGATCTATATAAATCAAGTGGTTCATCTTCATAAGGTAATAGATCCCAAGCATAGCCTGGTAAATCAATATCCATTTTTTCTTGTGGTACGATTTGTTCAGGTTCAGTTAATACCGGACGACCATCTTTCCGAAACCCAATTCCACGGATGAAGTCTAGTGAACTTGAAGAAGAGATATCGATTTTTAGCAAATTACGTAGTGCATAAACTCCTTCATTACAAAAAATGATATCAACCGATGCCTCTTCTTCCAAAACGGCAAAGGGTAAAGCCTGAACATGTGAGCCTATAATACCGATTGGAGTATTGATGCCACCATCTTTGATTGCTTGAGATAATACAACTGTGTTAGCCATATTGACAGTTCCTGAATTTGGATTCTGCCCATAAACTACAAAGCAAATTAGTCTCGATGGATTTTTCTTAATGCGTTTGACAACATCTACTGGGGTAAGGCTTTCAGCGTTTGCGTCTAAAATCGAAACTTGGTAACCCACGGAACGACAGGATTGAGCAAGTAATAAAGCCCAGGTCGGTGTTTCTATAGCCGAATAATCTTTGGCTAAGTCTTGATAGATCCTTTTAGCACCACCTGGATTGATGAACACAACGTCTAACATTGTACGGCCTTTCTAATTACAGGAAAAATTAACCTCATTCATCTCTTTTTGAAAGAATAGGATTTTGAATAGGCCAATCAATATTTATTCTATTGTCATTCCACTTAAGTGTAAATTGGTCGTCTGCATCATTATATTGTCCCTGGAAAGCTAGCTGATAATGAAAAACGGCAGTCTCGCTTAATACCAGATGTCCATTAGCAAATCCAGGTGGGACCAGTACTTGTATGCGATTTTCATCCGATAGGATCCAAGAGTCCCATAGTAGATATTGTCTTGATTTTGGCCTATTATCAACAACCACGAAATAGACTTTCCCGTAGACGCAATTGATTAATTTCCAAGTCTTATCATCACCATGTAATCCCCTTAGTACATTTTTTCTTGACTTAGAGAATTTACTGCAAGTGTATTCAATGGGAGGGTTGGTGTCCGGGCAATTTTTGTTCCATACAGTCCATATTGTACCACGATAATCCTTAAAAGCGTCGGGTGCCAACACATTCACTTCGTCGAAGATCGATTTCATTTTTGCCCCGGACAGACGTAATCAATTACTCACGAGAATATGAGTACCTCGATCTTCGAATTTGAAAGGAACATATACTAAATTCCTCAATTCGTGCCGAATTCTTTCCTGTTTATTTGGCTCAGCACATACTAGGAGGAATCCACCGCCACCAGCTCCCATAATTTTCCCTCCTAAAGCACCAGCACTCATGATGGAATCGTACAAAGCATCAATTCTATCAGAACTTATCGTAGAACCTAACTTTCGTTTTATTTCCCAACTTTGATGAAGTAATTTTCCAAACTGACGAATAGGCAACTCATTTTGCAAAATTGATATGCATTCATATACCATAGATCGTAAGGTACGTAAAGAGCTTGACTTCTCTGTCAATTTGGCAACATAAGTCGATGCTATATCAGACGCATTCCTTTGAAAACCAGTAAAAAAGAGCATGAGATGAGATTCCAGTTCTGCCCGAAAAACAGATGAAATTTCTAGTGGATTAACGGAAATTTGACCAGAGGGCTCGAATTCTATATGGTTTAATCCACCATAAACAGCCGCAGTTTGATCTTGTGCTCCAACAATTTCTTTTAGGACCTTTTGCTCGATATGAATCGATTGTTGAAGCAAATTTTCTTTCGAGCAAGGCTGACGTAGCATAGAGTATAAAGCATTTAACATTCCAACGTTGAATGAAGAACTAGATCCCATACCACTTCTGGCAGGTAAATCACCGTCATGCACAATTGAGACACCTTCATTGATATCCAAAAATTCCAAACAAGCACGTATGGAAGGATGTTCAATTTCAGAGATTGAGTTTACCATCTCGATCTGAGACCAGCGAATAAGGTATTTGTGGCTAAAGAAAGGTGGTAAATATCGGCAGTTTATATGACAATACTTATCTATTGTCGTCGAAATCACAGCCCCTCCATTATGCAGGTACCAATTCGGATAATCAGTTCCACCACCAAAAAAAGAAACTCGATAGGGAGTTTTACTGATCACCATTTTTCAACAAGAGCCTAAAAACAGTTTTTCTGAGAAATTAAATTTAATAATTTTTCCCCGAAATTCTAGGCATCATTTTATAACATTTTATCAATTCTCTAATTCCTTGATCTAGAGTATATTGGGGTTGGAAGCCTAATTTTTCTATCTTTGCATTTGAAACAATATAATTACGTTTGTCTGGGTCTGAACCAAATTCAGCAGTATGAACATAAAATTGGGGGATATGTTGTTGAATCTTTTCTGTTAATTGTCGTTTTGAAAGATTGGCATCGCTTAAACCTACGTTGTAGGCTTCCGTTTGCATATGATTAAAGTTATCGATAGCAAACTCGAATGCGAAAACAGCATCTCGAACATGTAAGTAATTCCGTGTGAAATCAGCCTCGTATAATACAATACTCCCATCAAAAACAGCACGGTAGGTAAAGTCATTCACCAGCAAGTCAAGCCTCATACGATTAGACACTCCAAACAAAGTAGAAAACCTTAAAGAAATTGAGTTTGGGTTGTCTAACAAAACTTTTTCGGCTTCTACCTTGGTAGATCCATATAACGATATGGGCTCTAGTGGTGTTTCCTCGGTACAATAGACTTGACTGGACTTCGTTCCATATCCACTGTTGGTACAAGGATATATAATCGGCTGGTTCAGACTACGAATTTTGTTGAGAAATTTTATAGATTGAAAATTAACAGCTTTAGCTGTCTCTTTATCTTTATCACAGGCAGGAACACCAACTATAGCCGCTAATGCGATAATAAGATCATGTTTTCTTACCAAATCCTTAATTAATTTTTGGTCTCTGACATCACCTAAAACGAAATCAAAATTTTTGTAAAAGCAGCAGGGGTACAGCCCGTGCGTATTGTAATAAAGATTGTCTAAAACTGTTACTTGGTGGTTCGATTCTAGAAGTCTTGTTGTGAGTAACGAGCCAATATATCCGGCACCACCAGTGATTAGGATTTTCATCTGATTCAGTGTTGGACTGCATTAGTCCTTGTCTTTACTCTTTTCGGCAACCCCTGTGCAATTTAATATCTCATTCCCACACTCAAATTAATATATTAATTATTGAGGGGATACTAGGCCTCATCTAATGAAACATTCGGATTTAATCTAGAAAGTAACTAGGCCATCAGGCCGTTATGAAGTTGATAAATTTATAACCACTCCGGACAGTTACCACTAAATCAATTAAAGAGAGTAGGTTGCAAGCAAAACGTGAGAACCCTGAAACAATTTCTGTTCCATACTAAGAAATAAAGCCGATGAAACAAACACTCTAGTAATTCGATAACCGACTGACTCCCGTTCAAAAAAACCGAGCATCTAACGTGAGATACGAGGGGATAAGATCAGAATTGGCCGTCTATTAAAAGCCCACCATCTTGGGATTGGCCTTGGCTACGATTTGCTTGCGCAGTAGAAGCCGCAGGCTTTTGTTTAGGTTCAATTGGAGCAGCTGGTTCCTGCTGAGTTTTACTGGACTCTTGCGCGGCTTTGGGTGATTCACTTTCAGCCGACTGACTTGGCATGAGTGGAGTTAATGCGGTCAATGAAACTTCGGACATGGTAACCTCTCGACATTTGGTTCTCTATATGATATTACCGTAACGGAATAATTGCAAAGTATTTCTGTCCGAAGAACGGAATTCTTTTTAACTGGTACCTTACTAAAGTTCTCGGAACATATGTGTTATTGAACCAACTATGAAAATTATGAGTGTTATTCCGACCTAATATGGCTAGTAGATACCCAGTTAAGAAAATACTTCCTGAGACCCACAACTGTTCGTTCAGACTCTTGATAAGCTTTTTCAATAAATTTACGATAATCCGTTACATCATCCTGAGCCTGATAAGCATTGGCTAACAAACCTTTATCTTCGCTGTAGACTAGTTGGTGTGGGGAACTTCCGTCTGAATAAAATATCTTGGTGATCAATCTTTTAGCTGTAGGATTATTGATACGCCGACTGGAAGAGTCTTCGCCTTCGACACGTAAAAATACAAATAAATTAATAGAACAGAATTGGGATTCAGGTACTCCATTCTGTTGACAAATTTGGTCATAAGCTTGGTCGATATCATCAACATGCATATTACCAACCAGCATGTGCTCAAGTTCTGAAAGATTGAAAAACTCACGCAAATCATTCCCCCAAAGATAGCCGGGAGGTCTATGATTACTGAGTTCATGTGAAATGACACAATGAGGAGAATGAAACGTACCCGTAATTTGGCCTGGTAAAGCAATTCCAAAAGGCCGGTCATCTGGGACAACACTGAGCAAGGCTCTCATTGTTGTTGTTTTGCCTACTCCACCTGGACCTGCACCAATGATATATGATGCTCCCTGCGAAACGTGAGATATCAACCACGCTGACAACTCTAAGTCAAGAGTTTGACCTTCGAGGAGATCGATTAAAGAAAGTGGATGACCTCCTCGTTTCGATTGACACAAGTCTTCTAAAATGACTATGTCGCTTTGGTTTTCTATATTCATTCTTTCATTCTCCAACTGTCTTTCTATTTTTGTTATGCCATAAATTATTTGGCCTATTATAACGATAAAAGTTCTATGAAAAAAGCATTTTACTTTTTGTTCATCATTCAAATCATGAAATTTTCGTCTTTAGATTGAAGTAATAAATTATCTGCCTTACCTTCATAAACTCTGATTAGTGATTTGAAGGATAGAATTATTACATACCATGTAAGCTATTGATAGTTAAGCATTAAGGAATGCAGCATACAGATGTTCAATTTTCCTATACAAAAAATAATAATCAATAAATTCCTGTTATGATGCGTAAAAAAGAGTTTCTGCCTTAATAAAAAATTGGTCTCTTGTAGACCTAGAAATAGAAAAAGATGGTTTGATAGGAATCGAACAAATAAGCACAAATAATTACAGATCTTTGATAACAATATCTAAACGATGTAATATGTTTTCTAACGAAAAATGTAAGGTTGAGGAAAGTGCATGGAAAATATCATTTTGAATTCTAATGAGATCGAGACGTTCAGATCACAAGGGTATTTAGGACCTTATTCTCTTTGTTCTGCTGATGAGATGATGCAGACCGCGAAACAGATCGAATCAGTTCTAAATACGGATCCACCAGATCATAAAAATCGGGTCCATAATCGCCACCTTGATAATCAATTAATTCACCAAGTTTCAACTGATCCTCAGATTGTCAAACGTATGGCTTGTTTATATGGTGATGACCTTTTGTTGTGGCGTACAAATTTCTTTGTAAAGGAAAGTGGAGCTAAGGAAATTCCATGGCACCAGGATTTTAACTATTGGCCTTTAGAACCACCGATTATAGTTTCAGCTTGGATTGCAATTGACCAAAGCACTGTTGAAAATGGTTGCCTAAAAATAATACCAGGATCTCATCGACGTGTGATCCCACATATCGAATCCAAGCCAAATGTTCAGTTTAACCGGATGGGTGATCCAGATTATATTGATCTCAATAATATTGTGACATTGGAGATGGAGCCAGGTGAATTTATTCTTTTCAACGAAAGGACGTTACACCAATCTGATCCCAATCATTCCAGTATTCGTAGAATAGGACTGGCTGTAAGGGTAGTTATTCCGATTGTTAAAGTACTTGATTGGGATTCTCCGGAACATTCGCTAGTGCCAATCAGTGGTAAAGATCGTATGAGAATTAATGACCGTAGTCAAAACAGATCCACTTCTCACTGTTAATTCTCAAAGTTTCTTAATTACATAGTCACAATTTAATGTGTTGACTCCAACCAATTACAACTACAAAAGACGTATTTTGGATCTAACCAATCTAGTACTGATATCTGCTGAACTTAGACAGACTTTCTCTCTATTGATCAAATATGGGCAGACCTAAGTTCAATCAGTTCGCCATAATTACTTTTTGTCGTTTATCTGCGTACAAGAAAAGTAAGCTAAATTAAATTCCGGGTAGTCAAAGAAGAAATTTTAATTTAGCTGTCAATCATCTGTCGTCTGACTATGTCCTGTGACGAAAAACCGACAAGCCCTTGTTGCTTAAGAACACTTTTCAGTTAGGAATAGCAGAATATTAGATCCGTAGGTCGAAAAATTCTAATTTCAATGAATATAAGCAGCCATCGATTCAAATACCATCCCCAAATTTCCGTTTCTATTGCCTATTTTTCTGCTTTTATCGGGCTTGGACTATTAGTAGCTTCACTAGGACCAACCCTAAATCGCCTTGCCGATAATACTCAGTCAGACCTGAGTCAAATTAGTTACTTGTTTACTGCCAAAGCTTTGGGGTTCATTCTGGGCTCATTGGCTGGTGGTTACATCTATGACCGCATCCCTGGCCATCCAATCATGGCAGCTATGTTTTTTCTGATTGCACTTAGCTTATCTTTAGTACCTATAATCTCCGTCCTATGGTTGCTCATCCTAAATATGTTTTTGATCGGTATCTTTGTTGGTGCAGCCGATGTTGGTGGTAATACATTACTGGTCTGGTTACACGGTCAGAAAGTTCAGCCTTATATGAATGGACTTCATTTCTTCTTTGGCTTGGGTGCAGCTTTGTCTCCAATTATCTTTGCCCAATTTTTAAGATTAACTGGAGATGTAACTTGGGGTTACTGGACGATTGGGCTATTGATCATTCCTACATCCTTTTGGATCCTATGTTTACCCAGCCCAGAGCGACCAAAGGTGCACCAAAAAACTACCTCAAAACCGATAATGGATACCTACCTGTTACTCTTGATCATTACCCTCTTCTTTTTATTTGTTTCAGCTGAAGTTAGTTTAGGTGGTTGGATAGCGACCTATGTCTTGGAGAGCCATTTAGCAAATGAAGCGTCAGCGGCTGATCTAACTTTTATATTTTGGTTTTCGCTAACCATTGGTCGCCTTTTGAGCATCCCGATTTCTACACGAATACACGTCAAATATATTCTTGGTGTCGACTTATTATTATGTTTAATTGGTGTTGGGTTGATCCTGGTTTGGCCTACATCATTGAAGGTTATTTGGGTCGGAACTGGTATCTTTGGACTGGGGGTAGCCTCGATGTTTCCCATCGGTATCTCCATAACTGAGAAGTATCTGACTGTATCTGGTCAGATTACCAGTCTATTATTTGTCGGCGGGGCCCTAGGTGGAATGGTTATCCCGTGGCTAATTGGTCAATCGTTTGGTAATTATGGACCTGTTAGCTTAATTTGGATTGTGTTATCTATAGTAGCTACTGCGATATGCGTATATGGCTTACTTATGCGGAGGATATGATTATCTAGGGTTTCTAGGTTCCCTGATTGATTTTTCCCCGCTCTATCCCAGAAAAGATATCTGATAGAAACTATCATGTTTAGTGCTCCAAAATAATCCCTAGACTCAAATAAACCACTCAAAAATGCATATCTGCTTAGTCTATTTTTCATTTTCTCAAAAGAAAAGGATTAATCAAGGTTTGCTTAAATAATGATTGTCATTTTGCTGCTAATTTCATCACTAAGATGAGACCGCGGGCCGTTCTTGGTGATAAATCACGTCACCTTCGTCAGTTTCATTTTGGCATAGCCCGTGCTATTAACTGGATTGTTCATCAACTCTCCTTGATAAACGTTACTAGTGGTTGGCGGGGTGTACAGTTTACTGTGCACCCCGTTTTTTGTTTTCGACCCACAGATTATTTTGTGATGGTTAGTTAGCAATCTACCAAATAGTTAAATTTAAAACAGATCTTTTGGTACATCCAAAAGCTGACTGAATAAGAAAGTAACTTAAGATAAAGTATAATCCGAAAACTAATTGATCTATCAAACCAGCTAGGCCAAAACTTCAGTGGTTGGCGACCTATTGTGTAGTTCACTACTATCCACTACGTTTCTATAGATAAAATTCACATCGCAGTTAGTAGATAAAAAACCTTAGCATGGAAATTGACGAGTGATTCAGACTAAATTTTTCTGAAATTTATCTCCCATCTCACTCTGCTATAGCCACAGTTCGATACACCTGTTTTCTTAATAAGTAACCCCAACTTCTTTACGCCACTCATCCAATAACTGCATATTAGAAAGTGTATCGTCCCAAGGCATCGCAGGTGCTTGCCGATTTTCAATATGATCAGCTACCATGTCGGCTTCATAGCTAAACAAATCACGATCCACGTCAACCATAATTTCAGATTCAGTTTCTTGATTCGTTTGAATGATAATTCTTGATGATGGAAAATCTGTATCCAGTGGTAAGGGGCGAGTAGCATTCCGACAAGGGGTTGAAGGTAACCAAGGTGTTGGGATGATTATGGTCCCTTTAGAACCATAGATGGTTACACTGCTGCCCAAACTACATTCAACTGACGCAATTATCTCACCTATGATGTCATTTTCAAACTTAAGCGTTGCGGCTGCGATATGGTCAACACCAGTGGGGCCAACCTTACCGTTACCCTTAATCGAGGTAGGATGTAGAAACGGCTTATTCTCTACGGCTCCAGCAATCTTCCTAACCATAGAAGATGGATAACATCCAATATCAAGAATTCCACCCCCTCCCATTTCATGACTATATACGCGGCTTTTTGGATTAAATTCGGCCGTATAACCGAACATAGCCCGTACCACCTGTATATCACCTATTACTCCATCCTGTATCAGATTCACCACTCGATTCATTTGAGGGTGGCAACGATACATAAAGGCTTCCATCAGAAATACATCATGCTCTCGAGCCGCTTGGATCATAGCCTCGGCCTCAGCATAATTCATACTGATTGGTTTTTCTACCAAAATATGTTTTTTCGCTTGAGCAGACTTGATAGCCCACTCAGCATGAAATGGGTGAATTGTGGAAATGTAAACGGCATCAATATCTTCATCTTCCAACATTGTTTCATAGCTATCATATTGTCGAGAAATGCCAAAATCGTTGGCTAATTTTTCCGCACGGGACGGAGTATGACTGGCTACAGCCAAGATTTCACCTGTATTTGTAAAACGCATCCCATTGCAGAACACATAGGCTATGCCTCCAGCTCCCATAACTCCCCAGTTTAACATCTCTTTCCTCTTTGTTTTAATATTGGAATTTATTAATAATTCTGTACATTTGACTGATAATTTGATGAGATCGATTAGTCTATTTCTAAGTCAGAATCTAGCTGAATCGAGAACAAAACCATATGATATATTCGCAACGGTCAAATCGTCTTGTCTACTTGCATTCTAAATCAATTAAGACTAAAGATCAACATGATCCGAAATTGTTAGAATCTTTTGTCGAAGAATTATCAAACCATCCAGACGTTTAAAAGTTGTATCAAAGTAAACAATTGGTAACGAATTCATAATACCCAAAAAATAAAATCGGCATTGCATTCAGAAATAGAAAATCGGATTAATTATATTATTTATCGAGTCAAAAACTACTACAGGACGGAAAAGCAAAAATTCTACAACGTAATTAGGTCTGCAGAAGATCCCCAAAAAACTCTAAATGGGGGATTGAATCTAAGTCAGTAAAAATGTGTATCCGATATCTAGATAACTTCAAAGTAACGAGACCAAATTTCGGTCTGTCATCACTTCCACTGATAGGTGAGAGATAGTTCTAGAAGTAACAGGTTATATTAGAATTACCTACCTCGGCAAATTTAGTTTAGATGAACTGATTCTACAATTCCTTAATTTTAACACTGGATAAGTTTCAAAAAACCTTTTAACTAGAAGCTATATCCAATACTAGCTCCAAACCAAGTTAGCAATACTAAGCTATTATTTAAACCAATCATTGGTGTATAAGCTAAACGAAAGCTAATTGGGCTGTTGGTAGTTTGCAATCGATAACCCCAAATACCAGTAGCAAAAATAGAAAATAATTGTTTGAATTGATCTCCATCACTGGTTTCTATGTAGCTTTCCCTACTAGGTACCACCCCTCCCCCAATTTCCATCTGCTGTTGATTGGAATTAAACAAATAACTCACCGTGATAGGCACCAAAGTAGATTTAAAGTCAGCTGTTGAGACCGAACCCATTGAAAATTGATCCAGTTTGAGACGAGAATAACCGACTCTAAAGATAGTCTTAGGAAAAATCAGTCGGTCATAGTTAATCGAATAATAAAAAGCGTTTCCAAACATTTCGATATAAAGCCTATTCGGTCCAATTTTAGATTGGTTCTGAGTTTCGGAATCACGATACTCTACTTTAGGTTTGATGTCGGCCAGTGAATAACCTGATAGTAATATCAGGCTCCAGCTCAAAATTATTCTCACCATTAGCTTGTTATGAGGCTCATCAGCGATTTTCAATGCCTAGTGTGTAATCTAGATACTCTAAACCTTTTTCTAGATTAGTAAAGTATCCATCCGAAAATGGCTTGACGTAATCGTAGGCATGCGAATGGTGATCACCTTGATTAATAAACAGAATTCTTTTGGCCATCGTACTGGCATAGCCTACTGATAATGGAATGTTAAAAAGGCGTCGCTCTGGTGAACTTCGAAAGGCAAATAAAATATCGCTAGTTGCTAAGCTAGCCCAATCAGTTTCAGTACAAAACTGTACGGAGGGATAAGAGCGATAATGGCTTTTTATGGTTTCTAACCAATCAGTCGATTGGTCTTCTCCTTCCAGATAAACTTGGTGGCTTAATTGTTCTGTACCGCTTTGCCCCAACGAATAATTAATTTGATTTGGATTAACTACTGGTTCGGCTAACATCTGTTCTAAATAAGTCAAACCTTGATCCAGGCTGGTGAAATATTCGTCTACGTGGGTAATAGCCAATCTTAATTCCTCGCCTAGGCTTCTAGCTTCGTTGACCAGTACTATTTTTTTGCCCCACGCATGGGCCAGACCAATTTCCAACATGATATTAAATGACCGATAACGGTCACTAGGAATATAACCAAACAAAATTTGGCTTTTGCTTAACATCTGAGTGATACGCAGTTTATGTCCGGGTCTTGAGTCTCCCGGTGCTCCCATGGCATCACTTAGCCCATGTTGTTCACAAGGACCAACCAAGATAACGTTTGCGTTATTCTGATATTTGGCTCTAACCTCATTTCTCCAATCACTATGGGCACTACTAGACAGATAAACTACATTTGGTCGATTCACTTAATTCTCCATTCTTATTCAGTCTTTTATAGTTATTTTTTAAATTGACTTGATGGCAACGATAATTGGTAAGTATAGCATCCAAAATATATGGTACAGATGAAGTATTTTCTTCCGATTTGGGCTAGCCAATCATGCAGTCAGAAATTCGCCATTTAGTTGAGATTTCACTCGCAATCCCCTGCATTAATCGGTGTGCTATCCAAGCATTCTCTTGCTGTAAATTCAGGAAATCTGCACAACTCATCTTCCAGTATTTTACCTCACCCAAGACATAAAGGTGCTGGTATTAGCAACAACTAATCTTGGCAACAATAAAAAAGCGTCCTCGTTGGCTAAGATCAGAATCTAAATGGTGATGACAGCCGCTCAAAATCTTCATTTTCCAATTTTTAATAGGCCAACATATATCTGCTTGTTTGGTTGGGCATCAACTGAGATTTAGTTTCAACTATTCGAAATAATCTAGATCTGACACCTCTAATATCATTTGTTACCTATGTCGCTATTTGCTACTATGGTATCCAATAGCGACTCTGATGAAAGAGAGCAAGGAGTATATATTGATTCGCGTTATTAAGGCTACGGGTATGGGAAACATCCAGTTAGAAGAGGTGCCGAGGCCTAGTCCAGACAGTCATCAAATCCTAGTTAGAACAGCTAAAACCTTAATCAGTCGAGGATCAGAACTATTTCGACGATATATCATGGAGACAGCCGTTGATCCTTCGATTATGGGTTATTCATTAACAGGTGTAGTAGAGCAAGTTGGAACAGAAGTCACCGAATACCAAATCGGTCAACGAGTCATGGTAGTTGCACCACATGCCCAGTATGCCATTGGCCACACTGGTTCAGTGGTCAAGGGAAGTATGTTCAAACTTCCAGACAATATCTCATTCGAGGAAGGCACCTTCTTACTTTTGGCCAAAGAGGCAACATCTTGGGTGGATTCATCTGGGGTTAAGGCTGGCGATCGAGTTGTCGTTTTAGGACAAGGTATTGTAGGTAGTTTGGTTATGCAATTACTTCGGCCACATCAACCGGAACAGATCATTACGGTTGACGCACTGCCAAATCGCTGCCAACTTTCTCGACAGTTAGGAGCAGATGAAGTCATTAATGCGGCCGATGTTGATCCCATCCAAATGGTTAAAGACTTGACTAATGGGCGAGGCGCAGATTTAGTAATTGACTGTGTGGGCGGGTATGCGGGCGTCAAATCCTTTGAACAAGCTCAAGAAATGGTGGCTGCTCGGGGTACTATTCAATTGATTGCTCTTTACCAACAACAAGCCTTACCTCTCCATGCCAGTAAGATCATGAACAAGCGGCTGATAGCCGGAAGTTTGATGGACGAAGCGCCGGTTAAGACTATCGAACGAGCTATTGATAGTATGGAGCAAGGTGTAATCCAAATCGAAGAGATGATTACTCACCGGTTTGCCTATACCGAAGCTAAGTCTGCTTTTGATTTTCTGTGGCAAACACCAGAAAAAGGACTGGGTATTTTATTGGATTGGCAAACCTAGTCACTGTAGATAATTAGCTATATCAGCGGGCCATTTCGAGAGAACGTTTTTTAACAAAACGGCTTTGCTTATAGATTTATTGGATGATTTAGCTATGACAGGTTGATCCTATCCGCAATTATCAGATCTAAGGTTAAGTTTCCGAATGAACAAAGACCAGTCAAAACTATTCGGATTATCAAATTGATAACAGAATATGAGATTGGTTGATGCTCAGCTGGGAAAAATTAGTTTTCTTTTGATACACACGAACATAATCAATTTCATATCGACTAGGAAAGGGAGTCTGATCCGGTTCTCCTCCATTTTTTCCACCCACAGCTAAATTGAGTAGTAAATAGTGTGGCTGGTGAAAAGGATTTTTAGGCCCTCTATCGCTTAAATTGTTAGTCTGATTTAAATTGATGGTGTTTAATACCTTACCGTCCATTGATAGAACAATTTTTTGCGCATTCCATTCCATACGCCAGACATGAAACTGATCGTCCCAGTCTACTTGATTGAAGGAAGCTACCGAATGCTTACTAGTATCCCACCTAGGTTGCCATCGCTCAACTTGTCCCCAACAGGCATTAGCTAGAATGTTGCCTTGATAGTATTCCATCAAGTCTATTTCGCCACAGCTGGGCCATTCTCCTGATTGACCCAGAAACCAGATAGCTGGCCAAAGCCCATTTTGAGTTTTGATTCTAGCTCTAATTTCAAAGATGCCATATTTCCAACTCAATCGATTTCTAGTAGTAATGCAAGCGGAAGTATATTCTATTTTTTCTCGATTTAACTTCCAGATTCTGCTGTCAGCCTGAAAATTTGGGTTATCTTTATTTTCTCTTCGTGCTTCTATAATTAGCTTACCTTGCTGACAGAAAGCGTTCTCAGACTGATACCACTGTAGTTCCTCATTCCTGACAAAGCCTTCCTCATAAGCCCAGTAGCGTGAATCTGCTACTCCGTCCACCTCAAATTCATCGTTCCAAACTAACTTATATTCGGTCGGAACCGGTTGAAACACAGCGGCAGAAATAGCATTCAGCACAAATAAAGCTAACATTGATTAATCAAGAGAAGTTAATAATTTTAATGATAAAGTCTGAAGCGAAACGAATACCAATTTAGCCCCTGCTGATTCATTCTACCTAATTTATTTGGAATAGATCCAACTGAGATTTGTTTTCTGACCACCAGCCAGACACACTAAGCCCTAACAAGCGGACGCCTTTATCTAAAGCTGATGTTTTCGCCAGTAGTTGATGGCTAATCTGTCTAATCTTACTTTCTGGTAACCAGCCGCCGGACTGACTATAACTCCTCGTCTGAATTTGGAAGTCGGCATACCTAACCTTCAAGGTCACTCTCCTACCTTTGAGACTTTCATTAGTTAATACTTGCCAGACTTCCGTGCTCAACTGGTTTAATTCTTGTTCCATTCGTTGGCTTGAAAATAGATCTTGAGCGAAGGTTGTCTCTCGACTGACTGATTTTCGATCCTCGGATGGATCTACTGGCTCTTCATCAACTCCCCGAGCCAATTGATATAGGCGTGTTCCCCTTTTTCCCCACAATCGTTGCATTTCCCTTAGAGATAGCTGCCTCAATTGTTCTACCGTCGAAATTTTTTTCTCTTTTAGTTGTTGGTGGGTAACTGGTCCTATGCCCCAAATCTTATTCACCGGTAGCTCTCGTAAAAAGTCATCTACTTGATGTGGTTTGATGACGGTTAATCCGTCTGGTTTTTGCATGTCGGAAGCAATTTTAGCCAGAAACTTATTAGTTGCCACGCCGGCTGACGCCGTTAATTTTAATTTTTGTCTGATTTGTTTCTTGATAGTTTGAGCCGTCTCAGTAGCGGTAGGAATCGATTGACGGTTATGAGTAACATCAAGATAACATTCATCCAAGGCTACCGCTTCTACCAAATCAGTGTATTGCAGGAATATGTCTCGGATCAAAGAGGATTGTTGGCGGTAAACCTTCATTCTCCGTGGCAAGATAACCAGTTCTGGACATAGCCGGACAGCCGTTTTCATCGGCATTGCGCTGTGAATACCGAAGCGGCGAGCCTGATAACTAGCCGCCGCCACTACCCCTCGAGACTCAGGTTGACCACCGACCACTACCGGCTGGTCAGCCAATTGAGGATTATCTCGTTGTTCGACTGAAGTGTAGAAAGCGTCTAGATCAATATGAATAATTTTTCGCATAGCAGACACTTAATAATCTAACAGACTACACAAAACTACGGTAATACTTTTTTTAAGCAAACGGGAACAGTCAGAGGATAGATCTTGTTTTTGCCTACCTAATTCAGTCCATCCCAGTGTTGCCACATATTATCCGGAGTTTCGAACTTTATCTCCCGGGTATTTTTCCAGCGAAGCCGACTGACTGTAGCCATACGAATCTCTGTTTGGCAATTTTTGCTTGCCTCGTGCATCAAGTAGTGGTGCCAGAAACAGGTTGTACCTGGAGGTCCAAAAATTTCGACTGGTTGAGGCAGCTGATCACCGTAGGCTTTTTTACCATCTAACAAAGAGTGAGATTTAAAATATTCGGCCGCAATGATATGAGTGCCAGGCCAAACTGTAAATCCTCCACCTTGATGCTTAACATTATTTAGGTTCATGGTGATACCTAAAGTAAAAGTATCTACATGACCGGGACGAATATAACCATCCATATGTCCCCGTTCTGGTAATTGCCAATCGCTTTCACCAGTAGGATAAATCATTTTGCAAAATGGATAGTTAGCTACTTCAAGTCGCCCTTCTCCTACCAGTTCTTCCGCCATGGCAAACTGTTGGCTATTATTAATTAATGCTTTAATGTCCGGGTGGTCAGTACATGGAAGGTTTCCTTTCGGGCCAGCATTAATCCAACTCTCGGCCTGATTTCGGTCGGCATCAATATGTTGCCAAACCACTTCTAGGGCTTGTTGAATCAATTGGATGGAAATAGTATTTTGTTTCACGATATAGCCGTTCTTCTTGAAAAACTCTTTCTCTTCGTTACTAAAATGAGTCATATGTTCCTTTTCTGATTTTTAGATTTACCACAATACTTACAGTACTGATCTATAGTCAATCTTCGAGATCGAATTACTCCGGAACTGTATTTGCTTAGGATATATAGGAATGATTTTTGGCAGATGATGATATATAACGGTTATCATAGTCGGTAGGTTGAAATTAACCGAATTTTTCTTTCCCATCACAACCATGAAAAGATTTTTCTGAAATAACACCACAAGAAAATGAATTTGACTGATATGGTATTTGAATAGAAATCAAGTTCAATTGCCTATCTCAATCATCTCCAGATGCGACACAAACCCAGATCCTATTACGACGAAAATGTAGTTGTCAAGCATCTATCTAATTCGTCATTGTTGCACTAGTAAAGAAAAATATCAACGGGCGTTGATATTGTAACGGTTTCGTCCTCAAATATTACTTATAGATCTTGTACGAATTCTGTCCACAGATTTCTAATCAATGATCGCCTGTGTTATCAGTTGATTAAATCCGAGAACCAGCATCGGGTAGGCTCCACTCGGTCGTAACTGGGTCCAAATCATCGAGACTATGTCGGTTTCGAAGTCAATGAAGAAATAGGTATTGGCAATCCCTGCCCAGCCTCTAATCCCACGGCTCCAGATTCCAAACCCTAATCCAAATCCTGATAACATATAGTTCTTGCGACCTCTTTCGAAATCTACATCTGCTGAAATATGGTTTTTTACCATCAATTCTACTGTTTCTTCAGACAGCAATCTGATCCCATCTAATTGACCTTTGTTTAATATCATTTGGGCGAATCGTATGTAGTCCGAAACTGTCGAGTATAAACCAGCACCACCTGAAAGTATCTTTGGTAACTTTGACACTTCGTTGATACCCATCGGGTTTTCTGACTTAAGTTCCTCGTTTTCTTTTACATAAATTGTGGCTAAACGTTCTACTTTTTCTTTAGGAACATAAAAATCCGTATCTTTCATCATTAACGGTAAGAAAATATTTTCTTTGAAAAAATCAGCCAATGACTGCCCTGATACTTGTTCAATAATATAACCAAGAAGATCTGTCGATAAACCATAAGCCCACTTTTCACCTGGATGATATCGAAGCGCTAAATCTTTGAATTCATTTATCATTTCAGAATGTGAGTAATCAGCATATAGTAATTTCTGATATTGAAAATCAATCGGAGAACCTTCCCATCCATAGATTAGCCCTGAGGTATGGGTTAGTAAATCTGTAATGGTCATTTCCCGTTTATTTTTCTGCAGGACTATTTCTGCCCCACTACCACTAATATAAACTTCAAAATCTTTTATTTCAGGAACGTAGCTTGAAACCGGCTTATTTAGTTCAATTTTACCTTGTTCGTACAACATCATCACCGCCACGCTGGTAATGGGTTTAGTCATCGAATATATTCGATATATGGAATCAAGATTCATCTTTTTATTTGATTCTATATTTCTGAAACCATAGGTTTCTAAATGAGCGATTTTTCCTCTTCGAGCCACCACAGTTGTTGCGCCAGCAATTTTTTTTTGATCCACGAAAGATTGAACCGATTTTTTAATCAAATTAAGCTTTTCACTGGACAAACCAACTGATTCAGGTTTCGTCATCAATAGTTCTTGACTGTGAACGTCAGTATAAAAAGTGTTCATCGCTATTACACAACATATGAAGATGAAATTTTTGCAACCAAGACTTAATTCAATAAACGTACGATTTATGTTTCTAGAAGTAAAGGCCAAAAACTGTAAAATAAAATTTCTCACTCCAATTTCTCCATCTACCAATATCACATTATTCCATTAACAGCACAATATTGTATTCTTGGCAGATTTCTCATCAAAGACTGGTAAAGAGAAATTAGGTATTTCTTTTACTTCTGATCCAAGTTATATAAATGAGACCAGAGGGAACTTTAGGAGTCCTTGTCTCACATTCAATTTGTATCATCTAGCTTTTAGGAAAAATACCTAAAGAGCGTAAATAGCCAAGAATTTTTAAAAGCCCCCACAATACAGCCAATAAAACTACTACACCAAAAACTACTTGAATAACACCTCCAACCACAAAAGCGATCAAGGGAAATACAATTCCAACCAGAATTTTCCAAACTATCCAGAGTACAAACAACGCCAAAACAGCAAAACCAAGCAGATACAATAGATACTTCTTCATATTAAATTTACGCTATCAATCCATCCTGCGGACGGATAGAAGATAAGTGATTTGATACTGACACATATGAAGATTTGGATGGTATTACCACAAAATTACTCCACTTATGACTACTCAGGTTTTCCGAAGTTTGAACTAAGTCGGACAACCAAATAGGAAGACTGATGGCTACTAAATCTCTCATAGTTAATTTATTTTCACCTCTTCAAATCGGAAGTCCAAGATTTATACTGTTTAATTATTCAAAATTAATAAAGTGTCTCATCAGTTAGAATAAGTTTCTAGTAGTGGATTAAATAAGAACGAAATCCAGTCCTACGATGTTCACGCCATGAAGGCTTTTGCTCAGCATCCTGTAGTTGACTGAGTACAGCGAAACGACGAGCATCTATAAATTGGAGCAAACGTCTGGTAGATTGCTCAAAATCTTCTACACGACGATGTTGGTATTTTTTCCCCAATTCTTTTACCAGATATGGGTGAATCAGCCGATAAACTTCAGCAATTTGTGATTTTATCTTGGATTCATTCCATACCTGATCTAATAGTTGTTTCATCACTTGATGATAAATTTCTTTGCCCGAACCTGTTTCTATCAGGGCACGACTCAGGATACCTCCCTGCTCACGGAAAATATCTCCTCTTAAATCCTGGAACAGCTGATCAGCACCATGTGGAAAGAACTCGAATTTCTTTGTCTCTGGATTGTGATACATCCTGTAGTTATTAGTCTGAGTATAACCATCCCAATGGTTAACCAATTGTTCAAGTGCAATGAAACGAGAGAAGTTACCCAGATCAACCAAACTTTTGAGTGATTCCCACGGATTATTTTCATCTGCTTTTTCTATGAATTTCGCCAAACGTCGTAGGTCTCGGCGGTTTTCTCTTCCCTGGTTGCTGTCTAAATCTATCTCTCTCCACTCGGTAACGTCCATTGGCCCTTCGTAAAGATTGCCTTCCGTCTTTGTATACCATCGTTTCAGGAAATCTTTACTGACAGCTTCAACCTGAACATACATTCCATATGGCTCTTGATTGATGGCCAGCATCGCATACCCGATACGCGGAGCCGGAACGCCTGCGCGACGAAAGAGACTATAACCAATATATTCAGACATATATGTTGGATCCTGAACAGCGTTGTTCAGAATAATTCGACGAAGTCCATGGAACCGCTGACCTTTAACGAAATGATTGAATTTGATGGTAAAAGCAGCCTTCGAGTTCCCATCTAACATTCGAAAACTTCCATGACCACCTTTCAACCTGACTCCGACGTCTTCGTAAATATCATCACCTTCACGAAATGTTGCACGAACGTAATGCTTTGGATCTTCATGTAGTTGCTGGATTGCTTCATTGGAAAGTTCTAGATGGTAACTATGAACTTTTTCTAAACCAAACAAGTCCTCACCGTCTCCATTTTTCAAAATGGTTCTAGGCTCCAGTTTGTTGGCGCTCGGAATAGATAAATCTTTGATCAAATCATGTGCTTTCTTGACCAACTTAGAATCAGGATTAGATTTGATTACGAGACTAGCTAAAATATGAGCTGACATACTGTTTTCGTGGGCAATTTCACCTGCATGATCTAATATTCGTGGTATCAGTTGTTCGACGTCGAATTCATTTCTATCTTCTTCCCATTCATCATGTTTTTCTACCCATATTTCGAATGGACGACGGTGGTGATCTGAATGTCCATCTTCATCCGTATATAGTGCTGAATGCCGAAATAGCATTTCCGCCATCTCACTAGATTCTCGGTCTATGGACCGTAAAAGTCGAGATTGAAATTTCAGTTGATTCCTTTCGTGACCAGCTTGTAATGCTTTCAACAATTTGTCGTTGGCACCACTATTCTGGTGGTAGAGTAAGTCGATCGAAAAATGGAATCGGTCAAGGATTTCGCCCCATTTTTCTTTCATGGTAGTCTTGTTGTTTTTTGCCGATTCTTGTCTTAGTAGGCTAGAAGCTTCAGCATACAGTCCTAATTCAACCAGGTTTCTAACGTGTGCAACATTGGAACGACTTTGGCTAGTCTTTCGCCTTGACTCGGCGATTTTTTTGTTAATGTCTTGAATGTTTCCCTGTTGAATATGTTCAATAGTAATATCCCATTCATTTAATATTTGGTGAGCATGATTCCCAAAATCGGTGTTTGCAGCCCGTGAAGCAATGGCTGCTAGAACGCGAGCGGCTTCGTAGCCTGCCCCCAGATCAGCTAACATGTGTGCATAATGAATGGCTTCATTGACTCGGTGATAGTCTTCTTCAAAACCTGTTAAATCGATCGGAGATAGATCATCTTCGGACTCTGACCGTAATAAGCAAATTTGAAAAATCGAGATAATGATCAGTAAAAAACTTAACTTTTTCACTTTAGTTTTCTCCTGTTTCAGGCTAAATTCTTTCTATCATCATGAATGATAGTCAACCCTACAGACAAAAAATTTATTATAAATACAATATACTATAGTTTATTAATATTGGTGGTTGTCCAATTTTTCTATAGTTCCCATTAATAGATCGTTTTTGATTGAAATGAAAACATGGTTTTATGTTTTCATGTTTTTTTTCTTTCTCTTTTTTCTTTGTCCACTTACTCTTAATTGCCATTCTAGTTTTGCTTTATCATGAAATCTTGTCAAGTCTATATGATGAATTTTAGCCACTCAAACTCAATTAGTTCAACCAGACTATGTTAACTTACCCTTTCTCTAATTTAGGCCCTTAGCCCTCATGCTAGTTCGCGAAATTCTGCTGATGAACTTGGGTAGATTAAACACGAGAACATAAGTTGGTATCTACTAATCGAATTTCTTTTCTTATCTTCTTGGTATTTTACCCATACAGACACAAATATTTAAACGTAGAAAGATAATAAAATTATTTTGGCTCTCTGAAATCAGCTTTGTCGAAATGGCGGATGAAAGAAAGTTCAAACCTCTACAATTACCTTTTTCAGGTTTGAGGAGATACTTTGTATGGACCAAATTGATTGAATAACTGATATAAGATCAGTATCAGTTCATTGCATTCATACTACTATTTCACTAGCAAGAAAATACTCAGACTGGTCGTAATAGAAAAAAGTTAGGAGTGGTTGAGGTCGGATATCTTTGAGCTATTTGAGAACTAGAAGGCGATATTATTTCTATACAGTGGTTACTGTATAGTATAATTCAAAGAATGAAAGTTGAATGTATTTTTAGCTCTCAGGGGACAAATTTTGGTATCTAATCGATGCTAATAATGATTGATCACATTACCGTGATTAAGTACCCAGAAAGTACTTGGTATCAATCCCAAGAAAATTTCACATAACCCTACCTAAGTGAGATTTATTCTTAATCTTTTCTGAATTGACAACATCTGATTGAAAATCAGTCAGTCGGTTGTAGATAGGAGTGAATACTTGATCTATATCATAATCAAATTTGATATGGTCTCTTAACTTTTTCAAATTGACCGGATGTAAATTGATTAATCTTTCAAGACCATTGATTAGTTCTTGACCACGAAGGTTTTGTAAAAGAAACCCTGCCGCTTGTGTGGGCGTAAATACAAAATAGTCATTATCTTCTCTTTTTGTTGAACGAACAATGTCTAGTGGTGAGGCTCCGAGAATTTGTGGTCTGGGGAATAAAAACCTTGTTTTAAAAGCAGAAGAGGATAAAATACTGCCTGTCTGCCAACGATATTCAAGATTAGATAATCTATTGCTGAGATAATTCCGCATGCTAGTATTCATTATGTCGGCGTCTGACCGATCGTAAAAATTATCGTCATAGATTGAGATAAACTTTAGTTTGCTTTTGAAAACAAGAATGTTATCGTCTTCTATTTCTTCAAAAATAATATTTTTCATTTTGTACTTACTGAATTCAACTTAAATTTGAGCCATTGATAATGATGAGTAGAGTATTTTGATGCTAAATAACTTGGCTCTGGTTATCACCATAACTTTACTTTTATAAACAACAATTATTTCATCCAGGGTGAGTTTATGAATCCATCGTCTCCTCTTTCTAGGGAGCAACTAGAATATTTCAAGACCCACGGGTTTCTGATTTTAGAAAATCTGATTGACGAATTATCCGTAAATCAGTGGCGCGAGCAAATATGGCATGAACTAGATTCTAGCTTCGACCGGCCCGACAGCTGGCCTCGACACCGTTCGGGCTTAGATGGATACCAATATGACCCACCAGAGTCGGCATTTGGTCGTCACCCAGCTCTAGCTCCTATTATACAGCAGTTAGGAGGTGGCAACTTTTCGACTACTGGGGGCGGGGCTCCCATTATTCGTTGGCCAGAGCCGGAGAAATCCTGGCAGATGCCCCAATCAGGACATATTGATGCTTACGGTGGTAATTGGGCTCCTTTTATGATTGGTGCGACTACTTATCTATACGAGGTCCAGCCAAAAGGTGGAGCTTTCATATTTTGGCCTGATAGCCATCATGTTGCTCATCGCTACTTCAAAAAAAATCCCACTAAGGTGGATGGGAGCTTTATGAAGGAAGAAGGATTTTCTTGGGATATTTTTTGTCATAACCCAAAGCTAGGAGGTCAAGAATTCGTAGCTAGTCCAGGCGATGTAGTACTTTGGCATTCATATCTGACCCACAATGGTTCGACTAATGTTAGCTCTTCACCGCGTATAGCTCTTTTTGCTCGTTGGCCTCACTACCAGCAAAGACAACCAAATGACTTTCGTTATGATATACCAGAAGACTTATGGGAGCATTGGGCTATATAGCCCAATTGATGGCTATCGATCACTATAGGGAAGCATTTGGTGGTAATCAAACGGAGAATTGGAAGAAAACGATGCAATGCCGTATTAAGAGTACGTATCTGATCCAGAAACAAGTTAGAAGTAAAATGAATTGAACTAGAGTAGATTTTTGAACCCATCCTTATTATATACGCAATCTAGTCTTTCTTTTGTTTTCCCTCTTCATCCAGACTCAGACTGTATTTCAGTATTTTCTTGTTCAAGCGTTCCTGATTAGTTGACCCATATTTCTTTGGTATCGTAGATCCTTGAAAATATTTCTTTTACGTCCCTTATATCGTCGGATTTGGGACTCTATTTTTTCCATTGCTTGGTTAAGAGCACTAGTCGGGTGGTTTGATACTGCATTGGCGTGGAAGATTTTTCTCTTGGTAGTATGGTTGACGAGGGCTGTATAACTGTTTTTCTGCCGTTTCATAGTGACACTCAAACTAAGAGAGTGTGGGATGTGTCGGGATAGCTTTTTGGCTCGTTTCTGAATATAGTGTTGGATATCGTCGCTGAACTCATAAGAACGCCCACTGATATTAATTTGCATTATTTCACTTTCTCCTTAGGTAGCTATCTTTCGCTCCGTCGGTAGATATCAAGTTGCGAAAGGATGAAAATTGAGGTCGCGAAAAAACAAACACAGGTTGGCGCCTGTGTGGTGAAAATTATGATAGAGTGGCCACGGTAGACGCATCGGACTAGACTTACCGCTAATAACAATTGAATACTACTTTTTGCCTGACGATTCAACAAACAATCAAAGATTAGTACTGGAACACTCTATTTTCAAGTTAAATTTGAACTTTGTGGAAGGTCTTGGTTCGATGAAAATATTCATTATCAAGCGCTAGACTGAATCTGTTGATATTAACCAGGCTGCAAGGATTCAGGTTAAACAGACCAAGTTGATAGTCAGGTTTTGTTCCTATACTTTCTTAATTTTTTGCTTATTGTCGGAGCCTTAACCTTGGAAGTATTTTCCCCTATAAAGTATACATCGTTAGATTAGTATTGTTGTATTTATGGGTTTGTCTATGGATATTTATTTTTCTACATTGATTTCATTATTACAGTGAGGACATTTGATTTTTGTATTTTTCTGTAATACTTCATTGAACCCAGAAGTGAAAATGGCCACCGGTAGGGCAATAAGACCGACTCCACATAGAGCCGTAATAGAACCAAAAAGTCGTCCTAATGGCGTAATTGGATAAACATCACCATAGCCAACAGAAGTAATAGCTGAAACACTCCACCAGATTGAGTAAGGAATACTAGTAAATTTTTCGGGTTGGACACTTACCTCTAAAACATAGAGAATACTAGCAGATATCAGAATCGTTAACGAAAGTAAGAAAAAAGTAATAGAAATTTCTGATTTCTTTACTCTAATTGCTTCGCCTATTATTTCAAGACTATTAGTATACCGTTCTAGCTTTAAAAGCCTAAAAACCCTAGTTAA
>JACLAC010017624.1_pt1 | contig 28069 bp, 28 predicted proteins | sample 8027881 | NCBI WGS metagenome assembly JACLAC01 (sample SAMN15725517, study PRJNA655200) | protist metagenome | isolation source: fluorescence activated cell sorting (FACS) single amplified genomes of... | place: Spain: Blaines Bay Microbial Observatory, Mediterranean Sea | collected 2016-01-19 | reverse complement strand
TGTAGTATTTAAGCTGCGAATTTTTCAAAAGCTGGTTAAAAGCTTCTGATCCTTGCCAAATATTAACGATTTGCCAAATTGGTGTTTGGTCATCTCGTGAAAGATTTGCAACTCGAATGGGTTGAGGTCGTGTTCGATCCTCTCTATGGTCAACGATTGAAAAAATCTCATTAGCCAACTCATCTGCGTCTGCTTCAGATATCAATGGGCCGGCGTTCACGAATCCATTTTTTTTGAAAAGGTAAACTTGATGGTCAGATAATAGATCCTTTGTAGCCATAAACATTTACTTGATTATATTTTGAAAACATCATCCGTTCGTAAAACTTTTTCTTGGAGAATTGACTGCACAGCGGCTTCCAAAGCGATCTGTGCTTTCAATCCATCCAAACCACTCCCATCGATTTCTTGAGGCGCAACATTTCTATCAATTTCATCCACAAGATGGTTAATGCGATTGACAAAGGTATCAGTAAAACTCTCCATACCTCCAAAGATAGGATTCGTGTAGACCGATTTAACGAGGTCACCTGCAGGGTAAAGAGTCGCCTCTCTGTACATGTCTTCAATCACGACTCTTCCATTAATTCCTGCAAACTCACATCTCTCCATTGGATGCCCTCTTTGAATATCGTAGCTACCAGTCAAGGAGCCAATACACCCATTCTTAAATTTCAGATTGAACTCTGCATTTGACCAAATTGAGCGATTAGGCCCTTTCATCGCAAAGCAGTGAACCTGTTCAATATCCCCAAAAAAATGGCGCATTATATCAACAGAGTGGGGATGTAGAGCTTTGATGTGGAAAAATGGTGAAGACTCATTCGGATTATGAATCCAAATGCTCATATTGATAAAAAGAGGAGAGCCTACTCTATTTTCAAGTTGCCACTGCTTTGCAATCCGTGCTGCTGGAGTAAATCGATGATTCAGATTAACTGCCAATATTTTATTATGTTGCTCTGCTGTTTGAACCATTTCAAAGGCGTTTTCAATGGAATTGCTGATCGGTTTTTCGCAAAGAACATGAGCACCATTTTCTAGCGCAAACATCGTTGGCTCAAAATGATCACTACCATATTCATAGCCACCTGTCGTTACACTACATAGATCTAATTCTTCCTTTGCAAACAATGCCTCTATTGAAGAATAACAGGGCAGATTGAATTGAGAAGCGGCTGCTTGGTTCCTTGAAGCATCTTTTTCACACAATCCGACAAGATTGATTTTAGGATTCTTTGTATAAATTGCTGCATGCCGATTCCCAATCGGCCCCATACCAATCACAGCGGTCTTAATTGGCATATTCACTCAGTACAATCTGTTTCTTCTGTTCACTAGACTCATAGCAGAGAAGAGTCATTGTGAGAGAATCTAAATATTCTTCAGATGAAGGAGGTTCATAAACTCCCTGGGCGAATTCGATAATTTTTGGTGCGAGTGCTTTGATGCGGAAGGAATGATTTTCCGGAGATGCAATCTCAGCTGTCCTCCATTGTTCGTCCCCGAAGATTTTCCACTTCAAACCATAATTAGATTTTTTTGGCTGGTTACAGCTCGGGGCATCTCCAAAGTACTGTACGAGCATTCCATTTGAGCCAACTAGCTCCGTCGTTGTTTCACCATAGTCGGATGTGAATGAACACTGAATTTCAGCGAACAATCCAGAATCATATCTAAATATAGCAATCCCGTTGTCGTCAGGAACTTCAGGGCTCACAAGGGTATCAATGTCAGCATATACCGATTTTGGCCTTCCAAACAACCAGCGTATCAAGTCAATGGGGTGAGCTGCATCGTCAGCCCACATCCCAAGGTTGAGTTGCCTATTCACATGCCAGCTTTTATGGAAATCTTTCCACCTGTGTGTTGACAAGCAGTGTCTTCTGCGAAAATGAAGAAGCTGACCCAGATGATTCTCGTCAATGATTTGCTTAATGAATTTGTTTTCGGGATCAACTCTCATTTGCCAGAGCATCAAAAGCTGAGCACCAGATTTCTGGATTTTTTCTAGAATTTTCCTTCCATCTATAATTGTAGTCGCAAGAGGCTTTTGAAGAGCTATGTTCTGTACATATCGGCAAGCAAGGGAAACTGCTTTCAGATGATGGACCGTTTCACAACCAATAATCACAATATCGATATTCTGCGAGAGCAACTCTTCAGGGTTCTCATACCTTCTGAGACCATGTTTACTGCAGAACGAAATAACTCGCTCGTAATTATCATCGTAAACACCAATAACGTGAGCACCATTAAACTTACTAAATTCCCCCAGGTAATGAGCGATATGTCCATGAGCAACGCCGTACAAGGCTATCTGAATTGGGGAACTATTCGTAGAAATAGTCATAGTAATTCATCGCATCAAAAAGATATGAAAATTCATTCGGATTGATTTTACCTTTCCATTTATTAAGTGAATCAGGTCGCATCGGGATTCTAGCTAACTTTTTTTGAAGAGAGTCCTCCAATTTGCTTATCGTTTTTTCCTGATTGAGTACAAAATCTTCAAATCTCACTTCAATCGAATTTTTTGGCTTTGAAATACATTGTTGAATCTCGTGTTGATAAAGCCAGGAAATTGCTCGATTCTGAACCATATCCTTTGAAGTAGGGTAATCTACTGAAAAATCATTAAGATCATCTGTTAAATGACTTCCGAGAATACTGTCAAATGGGTGCCTAGACCAAAAAATATAGAAAGCATCTGGGAAAAGGTCGTAAATCCACGGATAGATTAGTGTTGTCTCAGGTAACTTCCAACCTCTATACTCATTTTTTGATTCTAAAATAGGCTTGAGGTATTCTTGAACTAATTTTCTGAAGCTGTTAGGCACTTCTTGTTTCAGCGCTCCTGAAAAGTCCCATTTATAGTTTCCTGAATAATTCACATATTTAGAAAATATATGGCAGCTTCGATATAGATTATGTGCTGGTACAAAATCACAAGAATTGTTAAGTAAGCTACCCATATAAACATTACTTGCGTATAGGGTCTGAGCAATACTTCTAGTACCAGAATGTCCTCTACCTACCACTATAATAAGCATTTAAGTGATTAAATTAATTTATAACAAAATTAGATCGGTACAGAATTATTTACATTAAAACATTATTTTTTTAAGAAAGCTCAATAAAGGCACAATGTAAGTTTTCGTAGGATATAATTCAATAAGTTATAAACCCGTAAGTTCGACTTCGTTTCTCTTTATACAACTAGACTTGTGGTTAGAAATTTCAGTATTCAGCAATTCGTTCAACATTTCTTTGCATTCAGAAGACTTGTAACTACATCTATCAAAAAGATAGCACCCCCCCATATTTGAAGTAAGATCTGGGGGTTCGCCGGCAAGTGATTTTCTTTTTATTTTATTTTTTCGGTTAGTAAGCTTAGGTATTGCACCTATCAACGCTTCTGTATAGGGGTGTTTAGGATATTTTAAGACATCTTTTTTTTCACCTATCTCAACGATTTTTCCCGCATACATAACAGCTATTCGGTCACAAATATGATTAATGACGCTCATGTCATGAGAAATGAATATGTACGTGAATTTATTTTTTTCCTGCAATTTTTTCAACAAATTAATTATTTGAGCTTGCACAGATACGTCTAAAGCAGAAACTGCTTCATCACAAATTACTATCTTAGGTCCTACTACAAGTGCCCTTGCAATTCCAATTCTTTGACGTTGACCACCGCTAAAGCTATGGGGAAATCTTCTCAAATGTTCTTTTCTTAAACCAACCTCTTCAATAATTTCTGCTACTCTCTGGTTAATTTCTTCTTTTCTAAATCCATTAACAATCAATGGTTCTGCAATTGTTTCAAAAATATTGATTCTTGGATTAAGAGAAGCAAAGGGATCCTGAAAAATTATTTGAATATTTCGACGATGATATTGCCTGACTCTTTCAGAAGCTTGAGTTAGATTAATTTCTCCTTTTGGCTCATTATAAAGTATTTGCCCAGAAGTAGTATTATAAAGATTAACAATACATCTACCAAGTGTTGACTTACCGCAACCGCTTTCCCCGATAATGCCGAGAGTTTCTCCTTCATATAGTTTGAATGAAACATCATTAACTGCTTTGAGTAAGATTTGCTCACCAAACATTTTGGTTTTCCCAAGTTGGAAAAACTTGCATACATTCTTAACTTCTAAAACATGATTCATAATCAAATGTGCATTTTATTAGAAATATTTTTTTACTAATTCATTAATCATAATAGCCAATTTTTTTATAATAATTCATAAAAACATACCTAATTTAGTCATCCGAATTTGAAGATAAATAATACAGATAAGAATTTAAATTCTATTTAAGATGACATACATATGAATGATCTTTATTTAAAGATTTGGCTACTGGATTTTCGATGTTACACAATCCCTCAATCCTTTCTTCACAACGGCTGTAGAAAGGGCAACCTGGAAATACCTCAAAAGGCGATGGTATGCTCCCTGATATAGGTTGTAGTTCCTCTTCGGAATGCTCAATTCGCGGTATTGAACGTAAGAGCGCTTTGGTATATGGATGAACTGGATGATCAATAACTTCCTCAACAGATCCGGTTTCTACAATAGTACCGAGATACATCACGACGATTCGATCAGCGATATCAGAGACAACTGTTAAGTCATGGGTAATGTATATCATTGACATGTTGAGTTCATTACGCAACTGATCAAGCAGCTCTAAAATCTGTGCCTCTATTGTCACGTCAAGTGCAGTTGTTGGCTCATCAGCGATTAATATTCTCGGATTACAAATGATAGCCATAGCAATCATAGCCCTTTGGCGCATTCCTCCACTGAATTCATGTGGATACCGCTCAAAAAACTTTTTGGGTTGGGGAATACCTACCTTGGAGAGGGTTTCATAACATTTATCAAGAACCTCCTTTATATCCATCCCCTGATAGTGTGTGATCAGGGCTTCAGAAATTTGATCACCAATACTATGTAATGGACTAAATGACGACATAGGTTCCTGGAAAATTATACTTATGTCTTTCCACTTAATCTTCCGGTAACTCTCTTCATCTAGTTCTAATAAATTGAGACGCTCTTTTCCGGTATCATATAAAATCTCACCTTTGCGGATTATCGAAGGTGGTTGTGGTAAAATTCCCAGTATAGATTGAGCAGTTACTGATTTCCCGCTCCCACTTTCCCCTATCACACCCAAAGTTTCATTAGTACCAAGACTAAACGAAACCCCCTTAAGTGCCTTTACAAGCCCTTCATCAAGATGAAAATTGACTTCTAGGTCTATGATTTCAAGCAGATCTAATTTATTTTTCATGAATAAGGATCAGCAGCATCACGTAAACCATCTCCCACAAAATTAAACAGCAAAACCGTTCCTATGACAAAGATTGCAGGGATTAGCATCCATGGTTGATTAGTAATTGCCATTAAATCTTGAGCATCCTGTAGTAACGTACCCCAACTAACTGATGGTGGTTGAATTCCCAAACCTAAAAAACTTAAAGCAGTTTCGGCTAAAATCATCCCGGGTATGGACAAGGTAATGGAAACAATCAGATGACTTGTAAAACCAGGTAGAAGATGTTTAAAAATTATCCTTGAATTTGAAGCACCAGCAGCCCGGGCAGCTAAGGTGTAATCTTCCTCTCGCAAAGCAAGTATTTTCCCTCTGGTTACTCTTGCAAGAGGTCCCCAACTTATCACAGAGAGAATTATAGTAATTGCAAAGTAAGTTTGTAAAGATGACCAGTCTCTCGGTAAGATGGCAGAAAAAGCCATCCAAAGGGGAATTGTTGGAAGAGAAATCATAAAGTCTATGAATCTTTGAATCACATCATCAATCCAACCACCAAAAAACCCTGAAATTCCTCCCAAAATTATACCAATCAAAAAACTGAAAGTTACCCCGACAAGACCTATTGACAAAGATATCTGGGCTCCATATACCGTTCGTGAAAATAAATCCCTGCCAAGCCGATCAGAACCAAAGAGAAATAAAGGTTTGTCTTTCGTTAAGCCAAAGAGATGTACTGAAGTTTCTAAGATACCAAACAACGTATACTCATCACCCTCAACAAAAAACTGTATTGGAATTTTCTTTTCTTTATCATCTTCGTAAATCCATTTGAAGGTCCTCTTATCAAGAATTTTCTTTTTATCATAGACAAAAGGCCAATTTAATTTATTTTCATCGTCAAAAATATAAATATCACTGGGTGCAGAGAAATTATATTTTGAAAACCTTTGAACCTCAGTGTAGGGCGCAATAAATCCAGCAAAAATTGCAATTAAATACAATATCACTAAGAAAAACATTGAAAATACGGCTAATCTATGTCTAACAAATTTCGCTCGTATCAGTTGCCACTGGGTAGCATAGAAAAATTCATTTGATTTATCAGTAATCATATTACTTGCTTAATCTTTCATAACGTATTCGTGGATCTAACCAAACAAGTAACAAATCTGAAAGTAATGACCCAATGACTGTGAGAAAACTAAGGATCATAACAATACTAGCAGCAAGCCACATATCCTGAGACAAAACTGATCTTAATAGAACAGGTCCAAGTGTTTGTATTCCCAGTACTATAGAAATTAGAATTTCGCCGGCGATCAATGCGGGAAGAAGCCAACCAATAGTACTAATAATTGGGTTGATCGCCATCCTTACAGGATATTTTATAAGCAATTTTTTGAAAGGTACCCCCTTTGCTTTTGCAGTAACTACATATGGTTTCTTTAGTTCATCTAGTAAATTACCTCTCATTATTCTTATTATAGTCCCTGTGCCTTGAAGACCAATAAGTATAACTGGTAAAATTAGGTGCTTAAGCATATCAACAAACTTGTCAAAACTCCACGGTGCTGTCGCATATTCAGGTGAATACAGCCCTAAAACTGAATAATCAAATATCTTAAGAAAAAACCAAGCAAATAGTAATGCCATCAAAAAAGGGGGCGTTGCTAATCCAATAAATCCAATAAAAGTAAATATGTAATCAGTTTTAGAATACTGATTTAATGCGGAATAAATTCCTATGGGAATTGCAATAATCCAAGAAATGATCATTGCTCCAAGCGTAAATCCAATTGTAAGAGGTAGTTTATCCCAAATAATGTCATTAACTGGCTTCTGATATTCAAAGGAATAGCCAAAATTTCCATTCAGTACAATGTTTCCAAGCCATCTAAGATATTTTTCAATTAGTGGTTTGTTAAAACCGTATTCTTCCTTAATTCTTCGCGCTTCATCATCTAAAATCGTCATACCACTTTGGCGCAGTGAAGATATATAAAAGTCTGCAAAGTCACCGGGTGGAAGTTCAATAATCGAAAAGGAGACCACTGAAATTAAAAATAGAATTGGTACAAGTTGAACAATTCTTTTTAAGACATAGCTTAGCATTTACACTATAATAAAAGGATAATATTTAATTTACCAAATATTGATGACTACTTACGTATCTTAATAAAAGTTTCCAAACGACTACTATAAATAACTTTATGGAAGAATTCCCTTATCATAAATCCGTAAATAGTTTCAAATATGATACTCAGTAATCGTGGAGATAAATAATCATTAACTCCACGATTTTCGCTTATGTCTTATGAACAATTATCTATAGAATAATTGTTCTCCGGAATTATTAGCACCAATTGCTTGTCCAGATGACTGGACGTTGCCCATCCTGGGATTTGTAATTAGAATGTATTTGGCATCATCTAACATTTCGATTACCCAAAGATTTTCATGCATATTTGAAATAATCTCCTGGAAGAGTTCGCCATCTCGTGGTGAATAGGGAACATGAGAACCTCTTTCTTTGTGCAATTTCATCATTGACTTCATTGCCTCGGGTGGTTCCTCGCCCTCCTTGCCATTTGTGTCATACCATTTTCTCCATAGCGTTGATTCACCCATCTCTGGTATGTAATCAGTCCAAGTGCCGGCTTCCCACATCGGCTCAACTGACCATAAAATATGGCAATGTCTTCTTTCGTTATTGGTGCCTGTCGTATTAAAAAGAGTTGACTCCATCAACTTACTCTTTGTTTGAATTCCAATCGCCTTAAAGTGCTCAGTCAATAGTTCTGCAACATATTTAATGTCAGGAGCGTGATCAGCATAATCAAGGGTGAATTCAAATACTTTCCCATCATAACCTAGACGAAATCCATCAGGGCCTCTCTTCATGCCGATTTCGTCTAGAAGATCTTCAGCAGCTTTAGGATCAAATACTTGACCATATTTTGGTTTTTCACCCATATTAAAGTAAATGTTTTCAAGGATTTCATCTCTATTAACAGCTAAATTAAGCGCTTTCCTAAATTTCAAATTATTCAAGACTTTCCTATCATTCTCATTTGGAGTTGAATAATTACATTTTAAGGCAGTTGGATTAACATGCATGTCAAGAATGTGAGCCTTAATTAATCCCTTATCTTCTGCTTCTCTGTAAAGCGGCATTCTAACCAAGGCGGTATCTTCTCGCGTCATATCAATCTCTCCAGCCAATATTTTAATATTGGTAGAGTCTGTATCACCTACTAGTTGGGACATGACTTTATCTATGTACGGTAACTGCTGTCCTAATGTGTCTACTTTGTGGTAATAGGGATTTCTTTCAAAACTCATAACCTCATCATTAATGTCAACCATTATCCATGGCCACAAAGAAGGATAATTCTTACTACAAGGTTTTGTCAGTTCCCAATTTGTACAATCAACTGAGTTGTAGTATTGCCACCATTCGTCTTTAAAGCCCAATCTTTCAATTTCTGGTTGGAGTTTGTCCAAGGGAGTGTATTTTGGATGGAATTCCTTAAGATGGTGGGAAGGCCTCAGTATGTCGGTGTAACCTTGCCATCCTTTTATACTTAATTCGCTCACCAGTCCACCATATGGCGCATCAAATTTCATTGTGAATTGGTACTTGCTATCATAGGTAATTTCAACTGGCTTACCAGCAGGATTCCCTCCAGATTTAAATTTTGCAGGAAAAACAGAATTAATTTTCTCATTCTTATAGACATCTTCAAAAACATACCTTACATCTTCGGTGGTAACCTCTACACCATCAGACCAACGTAACCCTTTCCGCAATGTAAATGTGAAGGTGGTATTATTATTCGAAATTTTATAATCAAGAAAAATATTACCAATTGCATTTGATGGACTGATTCCTGGACCTATCAATACATGCTCATTTAACATAATGAAAACGTCAGGGTTCCAATTCGTGTTGCTATGACCAAAACGCATTATACCACCGTACTTACCGGGCTCCCAATTGGGTAAATCCTCCTCACTCGTAATCACACCTGCTTTAACGATCAAAGGTTCATCGGGAAGTCTCTCGCTAATTGGCGGTAGTTTACCACTTTTAACTTTTTCAAGTAAAAATGTTGGTTCTACATATTCAACTGCGTAAGTTAGATTTATACCGAAGGAAAGAATTACAAATAGACCAAATATATTTTTCATTATTTTTACCTATAGAATTCTTAAGACAGAAAGAATTTATATTGATTCTTTTAAATATCAATTTTTATACACAATCGGGTTAAATTGATCATCATTCAATAATTCACCTTTTTTTAAAGTTTGGAGATAACTCGGTGGAAGAATGTTTGGAGTACCGTTAAATACACTGTTTATTGGCATGTAAGCGCAGGTCATTGCGATTCTCCGTTGTCGTGTCATATTTGCACCTGCTCCGTGTGCTAATAAACCGTTGTGAAAACTGCAATCTCCCGCCTTCATTGGGACTGGAATGGGATCTATATTTTGGAGTTGAGGATTCTTTTCAAATAAATCACCAATATTTTTACCTATACCAGTGTTATCATTTTTTAATTTATGACTTCCAGGTAGGAACCACATACATCCATTTTCTATTGTTGCTTTTCCCAATGAAATCCATATAGAAATTGCATTTGGTGAGCTAAATGACCAATATGGATTATCAAGGTGCCAAGCTGTTGGGTTACCATATGGTTCCTTAATTAGTGTTTGGTCGTGCCATACACGAAATCCTTCGGTTCCTTCTAATTCGGTGACCATTTTACCAATCGCTTCACTGAGCATATAATTTTTGACGGTATCGTTGATTTTCCAAAGATTTAACCTCTGAAGAAAGACCTTATCGTAGTATTTATTTTCATCGTCAAGCATCTCTGCAGCATCTCCGGCAACACGTGACTTCGGTTTAATCTCAGCCAATCTATCCACGGCTTTTAAGACTGCATTCTTTAACTCATAGACTTCGGCTCCCGATAATAAATTTGGATAATGAAGATAACCATTCTCTCGGTAACTTTTAATTTGAGAAGCAGAAAGCAATGATTTCATGGAACAGCTCTCTTGTACTAGTTGAATTTCAATTCCAATCTCTCAATAAACACATTAACTTTGCTAGCTATCAATTATGATTTTACTTGAATATTAAATATCACGAGGTGCAAAGAATCACCTCGTGATTATAATGTTTTAACTTATGATAAGTTTTTATTTATAAAACATTTGCTCTCCGCTATTGTCTGCCGCAATTGCCTGTCCAGACTTTTGGACATTACCCATATTGGGATGAGTAATGAGAACATAATTGACATTGTCAACAATATTCAACATCCACAAATTCTCTGACAAGTTACCCATTAGTTGTTGGTACAATTTCGAATCTTCAGGGGAATATGGAAGATAGGCTCCTCGTTTCCTTGTTATTTCCATTAACTCTCTCATTTCAGCTGGTGGCTCCACACCATCTTTACCATTGGTATCGTACCATTTCCGCCATAATGGGGCATATCCAGTACCACCAACTGAAGGTAAAAAGTCATTCCACCCACCTGATATCCAAAGCGGTTTGTGAACCCAAAGGACTGTTGAATGTTTTCTTTCGTTATTTTGGCCTGTGACATTCATTAACGTTGCTTCTAACATTTTACTTGTAGCTTTAATTCCGATGTCTTGGAAGTTTTGAACTAATAGTTCTACTACAAACTTAATGTCTGGCGCATAGTCACCATACTCAATTCTATATTCAAAGGTTTTTCCGTTTGGTCCAATTCTATAACCGTCAGAACCTTTTGTCATGCCAATAGAATCAAGAATTTTCTCTGCCTCTTTAGGATTATAGCCCTTATACAGATGTTCCGGCATAGTCCCAAAACCAAAATAAATATTTTCAAGGATTTCCTCACGGTTGATAGCTAAATTAAGAGCTTCCCTGAATTTTAAATTATTTAATACTTTTTTGTCATTCTCATCTGCGAGAGTGAAGTTGAAAAATAACACCGTGGGATTTACATGCATATCCAACAAGTGTGTTTTTATGAGGCCTTTTGCTTCTGCCTCTTTGTAGAGTGGCATTTTAACTAGTGCAGTATCTTCTCTTAGAAGATCTATCTCACCTGCTAAAACTTTCAAATTGACTGCTTCAGTGTCGTTTACCTGTTGTGACATTACTTTATCAACGTATGGTAATTGCTGCCCTTCTTTGTCCACTTTGAAATAATATGGATTCCTTTCAAATTCTAGGATTTCATCATCGGTTTCAACCTTAAGCCATGCCCACAAAGATGGATAGCCTGCACTACAAGGCCTTGTTATTTCCCAGTTTGTACAATCCATTGCATTAAAATATTGCCACCACTCGTCTTTGAAACCCATCTTTTCCATTGCTGGTTTTAATGAAGCTAGTGAAGTATATTCTGGATGGTATTTTTTTAAGTGATGTGAAGGCCTCAAGACATCAGTATAACCCTGCCATCCTTTTATACTTAGTTCACTAATTAACGAACCATATGGACGATCGAATTCCATCGTGAATTGATAATCTCCTTGGTAAGTCAACTTGGCTTTATTGCCAGCTGGGTCACCAGCAGATTTGAACTTCGATGGAAATGCAGCAGTTAATTTTTCATTAGCATAAATATCTTCGAACACAAATCTCACATCCTCGGTGGTAACTGGTTTCCCATCTGACCACTTTAGTCCTTCACGCAGGTAGAAAGTGAATTTAGTGTTATCATTTTCTATCTTAAAATCCTTAAACACATTCCCACGAACATTTTTGATACTGATTCCAGGCGCCATCAAAACATGCTCATTAAGCATAATAAAGACATCTGGGTTCCATCCAGGATTAGTATGCCCGAATCTCATTGTCCCACCATACTTCCCAGCTTGCCAGTTGGGAAGCTGATCAGCATGGGAAATCACACCTTTTTCGACTACAAATGGTGTTTTTGGTAACCTTTGTTCAATCGGAGGAATTTCTCCTTTTGCTACCATCTCTTTCAAAGATGGTGCTTCTTTGTATTCTATTGCAGAAACAGCTGTTCCAATGAACATAGAAGCTGTTGCTAATAGTGAAGTTAGTTTCATTTGAACCTCAAAAATTAATTAATTAATTCAATATGACGAAATAATTTATCTTTTAACCTCCCTTTTTTAAAGGTTTATGTTTATCGTGACTTTTCTTGTAATCTTTTAGCCATCCCTGCATCTCCCAAGTAAAGACTTTTGTATGCTTGTTCAGACGACTTAAAAGAGCCGACACCTTCGAATCCATGCCAATCACCCTGGTCAAAAATTGGTGAGTCCATTCCAGTCTCTTTTTTTCTAAGAGCCAGCCAATCCTGCATCTTTGTGGTTAGCTTCGTTACCATATCAGGTCTTAATTCGACCAAATTGTTTAACTCGTTTGGATCATCTTTATGATTATATAATTCGACTTCAGGCTTGAAGTGAAAATCAGGTTCAAGTGCAATTATTAACTTCCATTCTGGTGTTCGCCAGCCATGCTTTCTCATCCAAGTACATTCTGTAAGATAAAATTCTTTTTCCAGCTCATCGTCATGTGAATGAAGATGAATCATTAAGCTTTTGCCGTCATGTTGAATTTCGCTTTCAATATCCAAGAGGTCTAACACTGTTGGAACAATATCATCGTGGCTTGTGAAGGATTTTATCTCTTTTCCCTTCGGTAATTTTGTAGGTAACCTCATAATTAATGGAACTTTCAAATTGCATTCATAAAGTCCATGGTGATCGAAATAGCAATCATGTTCATAAAGAGTTTCACCATGGTCAGAATTTAGCACTATTAAAGTGTCATCGTATACTCCGTTTGAAATTAAGGTTTGTATTATATTCTGTATACAGGCATCCATGTAAGCTATTTCTCCATCATATTGTGCAATTACATAATCCTTATCCGTTATTCCTGGTGGCATCCAGCTTTTATGAAAATCTCTGTGTGGTTTAAAACTAAAGACAGGTTCCATTGATTTATTGCCAGGTTTACATTCGTCTCCATCATAAAACATTCTTTCGTAGGGTGATGGAGGCAAATAAGGGGCATGTGGATCCATGTGTCTTAGAAACAAGAAGAATGGCTGTTCTTGATTCATTAACTGTTTCAACCTTGGAATTGTTACATCATTTAATTTCTCTGCTTTGTGTAATCTACCCTCTTCCCAACTACCCCATGCTGGATAATCCAGGTATTCATCAAAGCCTCTTGAGCTTGGATTTCCTGTAAATCCAACGCAACTTGTGTGGTATCCGTTTTCTTTAAGAATTTCAGGTAATGTCTTAACCTCTTTTCTCAACTGTCCTTTGTGCCTAAGAGCTACTACTTGAGTATTAATCACATCACAACCTGTGAGCATTGAGGCGTACCCAGGCGTTGTTGGGATATTTGGACTGAAGTAGTTTTTAAAACAGACTCCCTCACTGGCAAGTTTGTCAATATGCGGTGATGTGTTCTGGTGATATCCATAACATCCGAGGTGATCTGAACGAAGTGAATCGATCCCAAAAAAAATAATGTTCTTTTTTTTGCCCATTTTTTGTCACCTCCAAAGATATTAATTTAAATTGGGTCTCCCAGATTCTGGATGCCCAACGATGTCGATCCAAATAACTAACGTTCGACGTCGTTTATCGTATATGATATTTGTCGTCAACCTTTATTTTTCAATCTTTTTTTGATGTTTACAATCTAAGACAACTTCCGTCTTACAAAAAAAGAATTGCTTTTCAACCCTCAATCCCTTTACTTAGTGCCCTTGGTCTAATGCTGTATTTCTCAAACCATGAAAGAGAAGGAAATCTATGAAGGTTAATGAGCCCAAGCGAAAGTCTGGTTGGCGTTGTATTAACAAATATAGTAAACAAATTTTCGGAGGGATCGCCCTACTTTCTGCCCTCTGCCTAGCTCCCTCCGCTGTTCTAGCAGGTGGCCATGGGTTGCCAAAAGATGCCGCTTCATCAGATCAACAGGTACTCCGAGTACCCTGCGACAATACTCGCAATGAAGTAACTTTTGATTTTGCTGTCTCAGTTTATCAACGCTATGCATGTATCGCTGATCTCTTTCAGGATACCCTGGTTGATCTGGACAAGGACTTCAATGTGATACCTGCTGCTGCAGAGAGTTGGTCTGTTGATGCCAGTGGGAAAGTCTGGACTTTTAAGCTCAGCAAAGGTCTTCAGTGGAGTGACGGCACTCCACTGACCGCTGCTGATTACGAAGCAACCTTCCGCTACTCAGCTGACCCATCCAGCGCATGGGACTTCACCTGGTTCTACTCCTTTATTGGGGCCGGTGGAATCAAAAACTGGAGTAAGGTGATTGCCGGTGAAATGCCAACCTCTGCTTTGGGTATTCGTGCTGTCGACGACATGACACTTGAAGTAGAAACCGAAGGGGTCTTCCCTCCACTACCTGGAGTGATGAAATTTGCCTTCCTACTTTCCAAAAAGGCTCTGGAAGCACACGGTCCCTACTATAACAACGATCCCGAAACTGCTGTTTCTGCAGGGCCTTATGTATTGACAGAGTTTGATCCTGGCAATCGAATTGTTGTTGAAGCCAACCCCAATTACAAAGGCTACCGCCCCGCTCGCTTACAGAGAATTGAAGGCATTTACATGTCACCAGCGACTTTCTTCACTGCATTCCAACAGGGTGAGGTCGATACGGTTCCTTATGAGTACTTGACTCCTGCTGACTTCAAAATTATCGAGAGTGATCCAACGCTGAAAGAAAATTATCTCCGTCATTTTGGGGATTTCCGGACAGACTATTTACTTTTTGATACCTACACGGCCCCCTTCAATAATCTAGATGTTCGCAAGGCATTTGCTTACGCTCTAGATCGCGATGCTATCGTCAAAAACGTCTACGGTGAAATCAAAGCGATGCCCGCACATTCCATGTTGATGCCGGGTTATCCTGCTTCGGACACCAAGGGCGAGTTGACGCAATACCAGACCTTCGACTGCCCGAAGGCTAAGAAACATCTAGCCGACGCAGGCTACCCTGATGGCAAAGGGTTCCCAGACCAGGAAATGTGGCTCCGTGGAGAGGGTCCAGCGATGAGTGCCGTCTACCAAGCTTCTGCAGCCTCGATTGCGCAGTGCCTGAACATCCAAATTGAGGTTTCTAACAAGGATGGAAAGGTCTATATGGATGCCCTCAATGCCAAACCGACACAGCTGACTCTAGGCGCTGTTTCCTATGGAATGGACTTTTTGGATCCCGCCAACTTGTTAGGCATCTGGGTTTCTTCAGGACGACACTCATGGACGAACGAAAAGTTTGACAGCATGGTAGCTGAAGCCAGCAACCTAGTTGGAGATGACAAAAAGCGGGAGCAGATGTTCCGTGATGCTCAAAAGATCCTGGTAGATGATGTCGGAGGAGTCTTTATTGCCCATCGCTGGCAGGGAGATCTCTTCAAGCCATATGTCCAGGGTGACAGCTTCCGAGTGCCTGATTCCAATGGAATTTCTGGAAAACACTGGGGTAACGACTGGTACTGGGGGAATGTTTACATTACGAATGCAAAGTAAACGAAAATCCAGATTCAAACCTGATTGGGGTTAAGGCGATATGCTAGGTTACATCTGTGGGAGAATTTTTGCGTTGATGATGATTCTCCTTGCTGTATCCATAATCGTCTTTTCTCTGATGCACTCCGTTCCAGGCGGTCCATTCGATGAACGAAAGGGCCGCCTCCCTCCGGCCGCAAAGGCCAACATCCTCAAGAAGTACGGTTTGGATCAGCCCGTCTGGAAGCAGTACATCAATTACATGAGCCACGCAGTTCGCTTCGACTTTGGTATCCCCTACCAACGCCCTCATACCACTGTCGCAAAGCTGATTAGTAAGTCCTGGGCCATTACTGTTCAAGTGGGGCTAACAACGATTGTTGTTGCCTTTGGTTTCGGCATCTTAGCGGGAATTTACGCTGCCTATCACCAGAATTCCTGGGTCGACACGCTAGTTACCTTTGTTTCTAGTCTGGGCGTCACTGTGCCCAATTTTGTCGTGGCGATGTGGCTAATCCTGATCTTTGCCGTTTCCCTTAATTGGCTACCCATGGGGGGCTGGGGTTCTTCTGGTCAATGTTTGATCGACAAGTATTTTTGTACGGACTGGATCTTACCCGTGGTCGCCTATGCGATTGCACCCATGGCAATTGTGGCCCGCTATACCCGGGCCAGTATTGTCGAAGTGATGGGTGAAGATTACGTCCGTACAGCTAGGGCCAAGGGCCTCTCCGAGATCAAAGTAATGCGCAAGCACGTCTTGCGCAACGCCCAAATTCCTATGGTCACGGCTCTTGGAACTGAGATCCCCAACCTGATCACAGGTAGCATCTTTATAGAATCGACCTTCCGTATCAACGGTCTCGGTAAGTACTTTGTCACAAGTACGCTCAACAGGGACTATCCAATGATCATGGCTACCTTCCTCCTCGTTGCTTTTCTTTGGGGAATCCTTTATCTACTGACGGACATCGCCTACACCATGATTGACCCACGAGTTCGTCTGGGCGCAAAATCGCTTTCCTAAGTCCACCCTTGAGCACCTTCACACCAACCAGACGTAGCTTTCTGAAGGACGCCATCCAGCGTTTTTCCCAGAATAGATTAGCTTTATTCGGCTCGTTCTTGGTGGGATTTATTCTATTCTTAGCACTCTTTGCGGATCTGCTCTCTCCCTTTGCTTACGACCGTGTCTACTTTGACCGGGTGTTGCTGATGCCTTTTGAGCACCCAGAGCATCCACTAGGTACTGATGAAGTCGGTCGTGACTATCTGAGTCGTCTGATTTATGGGGCACGCACCTCAATGATGGTCAGCCTCTCTGTGCAGATGATTGCATTGATGATCGGGCTCCCCATTGGAGCTTTGGCTGGCTATTTTGGAGGTGCCTTTGACTTTGTGATTTCAAGAATCATTGACATTATGACGGCTTTCCCAGCCTTGCTCTTCACCATCCTGATTATATCTGTCTTAGGTGGGGGGATGCCTACAATCATCGTTGCTCTCAGCATCACTAGCTGGATTGTCATTGCTCGCATCACCCGAGCACAAATATTGACCCTGCGTGAGCAAGAATACTGTACTGCTGCCAGGGGCATTGGTGCTTCTGAATGGCGAATCCTCTTTCGTCATTTACTGCCTAACGCCATGAGTCCGATTCTGATAGCTGTAAGCTTTGGGATTCCAACAGTAATTTTTGCTGAAGCTGGACTTAGTTTCTTAGGATTGGGCGTTAACGACCCAATTGCGAGTTGGGGGAAAATGGTTGGGGCTAGCAACGCCTATGTAAGAGTCTACTGGCATCTGGCCCTATTGCCAACTTTGGCCATAGCTTTAACCATGCTGGGCTTTTCGTTTTTAGGAGACGGCTTAAGAGATGCGTTGGACCCCAAACAAAAGATTCGGGTGTGAAGATGGGAGAGGTATTGTTAGAAGTAGAAAATCTCCACGTTCACTTTCCAACACCAGATGGGGTTGTGCAGGCTGTAAATGGAATCAGTTACAGCTTGGGTAAAAAGGAGATTCTAGCGATTGTTGGCGAAAGTGGTTCGGGCAAGAGTGTTGGTGTACTCTCGCTGCTGCGTCTGATTCCAGCCCGTGATTGCAAAGTTCAAGGGAGTGTTAACTTTGAAGGTCAAAATCTCCTAAAGTTAAGTGACCCAGAAATGCGGGAACTTCGTGGAAATCGAATTGCTATGGTTTTTCAGGATCCAATGACTTCCTTGAATCCTGTCTTGCGAATCGGCGATCAAATCCAAGAATCGGTCATTGAACATCAGGGAATTTCAGAGAAAATTGCCAAGAGCAGAGCGATTGAACTTTTAGAACTCGTAGGTATCCCTGAAGCGGGGAAAAGGTATCGCCACTATCCCCACCAATTTTCTGGGGGTATGCGCCAACGAATTATGATTGCAGCCGGACTTGCTTGTGAACCATCTATTTTGATTGCCGATGAACCGACAACGGCGTTGGACGTGACCATTCAGGCTCAGATTATTGATCTGGTCAAGAAACTGCGAAGAGAAATAGGAATGTCCGTAATCTGGATCACACACGATCTGGGGATCGTTGCGGGTTTGGCAGATCGAGTTGCTGTGATGTATGCAGGAAAAATTGTGGAGTTTGCCCCTGTTGATCAACTCTTCAAAACGCCACAGCATCCTTACAGCAGAGGTCTCCTGAATTCTTTGCCTAGACTGGACGCTCGCTCTGAAAAACCTCTCGAAGCGATTGAAGGGCTTCCTCCCAATCTTATCAACTACCCAGCTTCCTGTCCTTTCCTTGAGCGCTGTTCGTACCAAACAGAACAGTGCCAGATTCCACCTGAGATGCGATCTATCACAACCACCCACGAAGTCTGTTGTCATCATGCAGGGAAGTTGTGAGCCATGACTGAACCGATTGTCAAAGTGAAAAACTTGTCTATGCACTTTGGTCAGGCTTCAGGGTTCTTCAGTGGGCCTCAAAGGCTTGTCAAAGCGGTCGATAATGTGAATCTGGAAGTTTTTGAGGGAGAGACACTCGGACTTGTTGGCGAGAGTGGTTGTGGGAAAAGCACCTTAGGTCGTAGTATTTTGCAACTCTACAAGCCCACAACAGGAACTGTTCAATATCGTGGAACGGATTTGGTGAAATTGGAGGGAAAAGCATTGCGCAAGATGCGCAATCGCTTTCAGATGATCTATCAAGATCCTTACGCCTCACTGAACCCAAGGATGAAAATCGCCGATATCATTGGGGAACCAATGTACATTCATCAACTTCATCCACGCTCTGAGATCCGTTCTGAAGTTGAGAAAATCCTGAAAATGGTGGGTCTGGCCAGGGATTTTGCCGATCGTTATCCACATGAGTTCTCCGGTGGGCAACGGCAAAGGATTGGAATTGCTCGAGCTCTTGCGGCACAACCCGATTTCATTGTGGCCGACGAACCAATCTCTGCCTTGGACGTTTCGATTCAAGCACAGATCATTAACCTGATGCGCAACCTGCAGCAACAACTGAAACTGACCTATCTCTTCATTGCACATGATCTAGCGGTGGTTCGGCATATTAGTGATCGGATGGCTGTGATGTACCTGGGCAAGGTGATGGAATTGACAGATAGCAACACGATCTACGAAGATCCACTGCACCCGTACACACAGTCCCTGCTTGCAGCGATTCCCATTCCTGATCCTGAAAAGGAACGAGAACGTGAGGCCAACCGAGTGCTTCTCGATGGAGAAGTGCCGAGTCCGGAGAATCCTCCCGAAGGTTGTGCCTTCTGCACACGTTGCCCTCGCAAACGGGAGGTTTTTGAAACAAAAAAAATTGATTGTTCCACCAAGGCTCCAACGTTTGCTGAAGCTAAGCCTGGACACTGGACTGCCTGCCACCTTTACACTTGAACAAGAAAGACTTTATGGCTCTTGGACTACGCGAGCACTTCATGTTGAGAGACGATGTTGTCTTTCTAAACCATGGATCTTATGGGGCCTGCCCACGCCCAATTTTTGAAAACTACCAGTACTGGCAACTTGAACTCGAAAAGCAGCCTGTTGAGTTCATGAATGAGCATCGAAGAAGTCTGAAGTTAATGCGAAATGTGCGAGAACACCTAGGTGATTTTGTTGGCTCACATCCGAACAATTTGGTTGGAGTGACCAACGCCACCACAGGGCTGAACATTGTAGCTCGTTCACTACCTCTGAAGGAAGGGGATGAAGTTCTAACAACAGACCACGAATACGGTGCACTAGAGAAAACCTGGACCTTCATTGCTCAGAAGACAGGGGCCAGATACATCCATGTCGAAGTCCCTCTCCCCCTGGCTTCTGCAACAGAATTTACAGAAGCTATCTGGTCAAAAGTCACATCACGAACAAAGGTTCTTTTTCTCAGTCATTTGACCTCAGCCACAGCCCTTACCTTTCCGATTGAGGAGTTGATTCAAAGAGCTAAGGAACATGGCATCTGGACGGTTATCGATGGTGCTCATGCTCCAGGTCATATTCCCCTTAAGTTGGATGGGCTAGATGCAGACTTCTACTCTGGCAACTGTCATAAGTGGATGCTAACACCGAAGGGATCTGCCTTTCTGCATGTCCACCCTCGCGTACAACATCTGATCGAACCTTTGGTCGTTAGCCATGGTTGGAATCCTGATGCCGAAGGAAAGGGGGCTCTAGGAAATTCCCGTTTCACTGATTCTCTCGAATTCCAGGGAACTCGTGACTTGGCTCCCCTGTTAGCAATTCCAGCAGCAATCGATTTTTTTGAAAAGCACCAATGGGCTGCAGTCAAACAAGCCTGTCACCAATTGGTTTGGCAGATTGCTGAGGAGTGGTCTAGTATAACTGGCTTGAATCACTTCGTAGAGCCCGAACTTAGGGCTGGTATGCAGATGGTTTCTCTGCCTTTGCCAGAATGCGATGTGATGAATATTAAGAACCGGCTCTATGATGAATTTCGAATCGAGATCCCTGTATCCCGCTGGAAAGAGCATTGTATTGCCCGAATCTCGATCCAGGGCTACAACACCAATGCCGATGGAAAGTGCTTAATTGAAGCCTTGAAGAAGTTATTGTATTAGTTCATGAAGACTCTGCGGGCTTTGGTGGACCATCCAGAATGTCAATCACATTCGGATCATCCTTTAGAGAAGACATCAACGGTTGGTAATTGCGATCTTGCACCTGCAGTGAGACGATTACCTGCCCCACTGCAGCTCCTTCCTCCCAGGTGCCGCCCATTGCTCCATATCGCCAAGCCTTGCCAACCAGATTGGCTCCTTTCCCTTCATAAACTACTTTGAGTTGCGCCATTCTCCCCTGAAGATGGATTCAGTTTCTTGATGATATGCTGGAGGTTCGTAAATTATTCAAATACTGGACTCGCTTCTCTACTTTCTTTCCACTATAAGTCATCCTCAAATTTCATTCTCATTCCTCATAACTATTTTACTGAGATTCTCAAATGAAAAAGTATTCTGGTATTTGGCCTGTCGCTCCAACTCCTTTCCATCCCAATGGAGAGGTTGATTATGACGGCATGAAACGAGTGCTAAACTGTATGATTGATCAGGGTGTCGATGGTATTTGCATACTGGCGAACTTCTCTGAACAGTTTCTAATTACTGATGCTGAGCGTGAAGCTTTGAGCCGACTGAGCTTGGAGCATGTCGCAGGGCGAGTCCCAGTAATCGTCACAATCAGCCACTATGCTACACACATCGTCCTGCAACGCGCTCGTTTAAGTAAAGAATTGGGAGCAGCCATGGTGATGATGATGCCTCCTTATCATGGTGCACTCCTCAAAGGAACTCCGGATCAGACATTTGAACAATTCACCAAAGTAGGAGAAGTTGGAATACCCATCATGATCCAAGATGCTCCCCTGTCAGGAGTAGAGCTTTCGGTTCCGTTATTGGTGCGAATGGCCCATGAAATCGAGATGGTCAAGCTCTTCAAGATTGAATGTCCTCAAGCGGCAAACAAGTTACGTGCACTCCTCGAACAAGGTGGAGAGGCAATTGAGGGACCTTTTGATGGTGAAGAAGCCATCACCTTGATGGCCGACCTTCAAGCGGGAGCCAGTGGCTCGATGACTTCAGCAATGATCCCCGATCAGATCAAACCCGTCATCGAGCATTTTCTGGCTGGCAGAACAGATCAAGCTGCATCTACATACGCGCGGGTTTTACCAGCTATAAACTTTGAAAACCGACAATGTGGTTTCCGTGCTACCAAGGTGGTTATGGAAGAGGGCGGAGTCATTCAATCATCATTTTGCAGACACCCCATTCCTTCATTACATCCTCAAACCAAAGCCGGCTTGCTAGAATTGCTCAAGCCCCTCAACCCTGTTGCTCTGAATTGGGGTAAGTGAGATCCGACCACTAATTGACTCCCATCAGATGATACAGACCCGTTTGATTCACGCAATCTCTGGTCCTCGCAACATTAGCACAGCACTGATGTACAGCTTCGCTCAGCGGCCGGGCTGTGTGGTGATTGATGAGCCCTTCTACGGACCATATCTTCAACGGACTGGACTGGACCATCCTGGCCGAACCAAGATTCTAGCTCAACTTCCCCACACTCCAATAGAGTGCATAGCTAAAATTGAGCAATTTTGTCAACAAGACTCCCGGGAACTGTATCTGAAGAACATGGCACATCACATGGTGGGGATGCCTTGGGAGTGGGCCAAGGACGCAGTCCATATCTTTTGGATTCGTCACCCACGCAAGGTCATTCGATCTTTTGCCAAGGTTTGGCCTCAAGCCCAATTGGGGGATATTGGCATTGTGGAACAGGTGGAACAGTGGCAGAGACTGAATCATTTTCAAGGACCAAAACTTATTGTAGACAGTGATGAAATGCTGGTAAATCCCGAATTGGCATTTCCTAAAATCTTGACTGCCCTAGGATTATCTTACTACGAAGCAATGTTAAACTGGGAGCCTGGTGAAAAGCCCTACGACGGTCCCTGGGCTCCCTATTGGTACAAAAACGTTCAGGCAAGCCAGGAATTTGGTCCACCCAGCTCACCCGGAGAGACCTTGACTGGTCAGTACCTTGAGTTGGAGCAACATGCGCTGCCTTACTACGAAGAACTTTGGGATCAACGTTTAATATTAAACACAACTTAGAGTATTAGTTCATGTGCGGGCGCATTGACATTCTACCCAACAAAATTGGTGATGCTGTCAAGGCAGGCTTTGGCGTAAAATGGGAGGGTAAAGAGAATCGTGATTTACGACCCACACAAATGGTGGACACGCTACAGGCTGATTTCCAAGGCTTCACCCAAGTCTGCCTGCAATGGGGCATTAACCCCCCCTGGGGCAGGCACCTTCTGATCAACGCCCAAGCTGAGACCGTTGCTACCAAGATGACATTTCGCGAATCGTTTCGATCACGCCGTTGCGTTATTCCCTGCAGCGGGTGGTATGAATGGAAGGTTTTAGAAAGTAGTCAAAAACAGAAATTTCGCTTTCATGCACCTGATGAATCCCCTCTATTCATGGCGGCTATCTGGTTTTCAGAAACGAATTCAACTAATCAGCTGGTAACCCTGACCACCAAGCCCACTAAACAATGTGCCCAGATTCACCATCGCATGCCATTGCTCCTACTTCCCAGTGAAGTCTCAACCTGGTTGAATGGACCACTCTCAAAGGTGGAACAGCTGCTCAAAGCTCCATTGTTTCCCTTGGTTTTACAACCAGTAGAGCTGGCTCCTGTTCAACAGCCCTTTCTTTTTTAGCTTTAGGTAAGAAATGCAAATCTCTTCTTTCAACCGTTCCAAGTATCGATCTTTTGAAGCTCCAGGGGAGGATGTAATACTGATCCTGACTGATCTCTATGCCTTGTTTGATGGCGCAACCGATCCGACCAAAACAATGCTGGACGGAATCACCAGCGGACGCTTTGCAGCAGTTACCTGTGCCGAAGCTGTCAGTCGACTTTGGGCAACACAAAAATTGGCACGCGACGAAGAACTTCTACATCAAGTTAATGCGCAACTGGAACAGGTCTTATTGCAGAAAATTGCGCAAGGACAGCTACAAGCAGAGGGCAAACCACCGTCAACGACGATGGCTCTGGCCTGGGATATTGGAGATGAATTGCTCTTTTTCCTGCTGGGGGATAGCGGCGTGCGTCTAAATGGGAAGGAAGAGATTATCTTGCGCAAACAAATCGATCACGTCTCAGCTCTAGCGCGCATGACGATCTTTAAACTTTTACGCGAGCAGGATTTGGATGACGATGAATTGGAGTATCAAACCCGTCAAGTTGTTTACTTTGGACTAGACAAGGCTCTCGAGCAGGGAGTATTGAAGAGTATTCATTATCAAAACCTCTTAGAGCGCATCAAACTAAACTTCCCAGCTTCGGCAGAAGAAGGAATAAGCTTTCTCAAACGGGGGGTGGTTTCGCAACACCGCTTTGCCAACCAAGAAAAACTTCCTCTAGGCTATGCTGCATTGAATGGAAAGAGCCTGGCTGGTGAGGGCATGCTTTGCTTTTCTCGTCCAAAGTCTTCTATTAAGAGCCTCGAACTCTTTACGGACGGCTATTTCAGTCTGCCAGATGATGTGACGGTGGCAGGGTGGGAGAAAGAGTTTGCCCAAATCGAATCCATTGATCCAAGTAAGATTGACAGCTGCCCAGCTATCAAGGGTTCCACCAGCATAGAATTTTCCGACGATCGCTCAGTTTTGATTGTCCAGTACGCCTAAGTTCGGATCAAAAAAAACCAAACTTCACTCGGCTTGTCGACGTTGGGCATTCAGCAGATCACGAATCTTTTCACGGGCAGCCTTTCGGATAGAATTGAGGGGCTTGCGCGTCTCATCACCCAAGCCCATCGCACTAGACACTGAACCTAAGGTCAACCAACCACTGGCATCTCTTCCATCCTCCCACCGCAAAGAAACGCTAGCATGATAGAATACTGAATTTCCGAGATATTTTGAAAAGCAATTAACCTCGCCAATAAGTAAAATTCTGGGGAGTAGGACCTCAATTTCCTCAGCCAAGGGTAACAGCTCGGCCTTCTCAATTTCTTCAACTAGGATTTGATTGACAGCAGCCGTCTTGAGACCAATTCTTACACAGCGATTTTCAACCAGACTGGTGTAAGACAAAACTTCATTACGAAAGTATTTTCTCGACAGGCTCTCAGCGTTGATCTTCGAGACCTCATGAGCTGAAAGCGAGCTTACCCACAATAGGATTCCCGTCAGAACACATAGCGAAACACTTCGAAAAAATTTCATAGCGTTCACTTTTTAGAAACCGTCAACGAATTAATCTACGTCAAATCTCACCAACAACGCTGTGATCGTCAACTTTAATCGAAGATACTCATATTGCAATCCAGCACTGTTGCTACCAAATGAACTCGGTCTTCTTCTCCACCATTGAAGGCAGTGTGATAACGAGTATTGTTCGTGATCCAAACGGAACCATCTGCGGGCATGTGATGGCTGACTTCTTCAACTACCATATGAGCTCCAGGATTGGTAATGATCGGCATATGAAGTCTCGGCTCCGGATCACGATGCCAACTCAGGGTAGTGCGGGGGAGCTTCCAAAGGAGGCGGATTCGACCCAACCGGAAGCGCGAGATCAAGGTGTCGTAGATCTCCTTAAAGTAAGTATCTTCAAACAATTTGACGAAGTCCGAATACTTCTCTTCAGCAATTGGATCATCACGTTGCACCTCAACCCCAGTATGATCAGGCCTGGTCCAAAACAAACCGCGAACATTTCCGCCTGTGATCGAGTTAGGGTCACCAGGAATCTGTGTCAGGCAAATGGCGTTGATGTCTCGTTCACCAAGAGGAGACTGCCGAGCCACCCTGGAATCCACCTCTTGCAGGGCATCTTTTGTCTTCTCAAGATCAAACTGCACATCTGGAACTCGATAAAAACCTTTATGCATACCATCAATCTCCAAATTTAATCCCTTGTGCCAATGGGATTGACGTCCCATAATTGATCGTAATCGTGCTACGACGCATATATTGCTTCCAGGCATCAGTACATGACTCACGGCCTCCACCTGTCTCCTTTTCTCCTCCAAAAGCTCCACCTATTTCGGCACCGCTGGGGCCAATGTTGACGTTGACAATTCCACAATCAGAACCGACAGCAGAAGTGAAGGTCTCGGCTTCCTGTAGATTGTCTGTGAAGATACAGGAACTCAGGCCCTGGGGGACACCATTGTGCAGCCGAATTGCTTCCTTCAACTCCGAATATTTTAACACATAAAGGATCGGTGCAAAGGTTTCGGTCCGCACCAACTCGCACTGCTCCCGAGCTTCGACGATAGCTGGACGCAATAGGCATTCTCCAAGGTACTCGCCACCGTGAACGGTGTATCCTTTCTTGCTTGCAGAAGACAAGGCAGCCTGCATCTGTTCGACTGCTGCCTGATCGATCAATGGTCCAACCAGGGTTTCTTCATTGAATTGATCACCTACGGGTAGGCTCGCATAAGCCGGTTTCAGCTTGGCCAACAATGCATTATAAACCTGCTCGTGAACGATCAAGCGGCGTAAGGTAGTGTAGCGCTGACCTGCGGTACCAACCGCTCCAAAGACAATCGCCCGAACCGCCAGGTCGATATTGCCATGTTGGCTGACAACCATCCCGTTGTTACCCCCGAGTTCGTAAAGCGCCTTACCCAAACGAGCTGCTACTCTTGTAGCCAAGGACTTGCCCATCTCCGTTGAACCCGTCGCACTCAGCAGGCTGATCCGCGCATCGTCAGCCAGCCACTCGGCCTGCTCCTTGTGCCCAAAAACCAACTGTAACAGATCCTCAAACCCTTCCCCAGGTATACAGTTTTGCACCGCTTGATCCCAGGCCTGCTTACAATTGGCAGTGACATTCAGTGCCTTTGGAGAAGCCTTCCAGATCACACTGTTCCCACAAACTATTGAGAGGCAATGATTCCAGGCCCAGACTGCACATGGGAAGTTGAACGCAGTGATCACCCCAATGACCCCTAACGGATGATAGGCCTCCTGTAGCTTGTGTTCTGGACGCTCACTCGCAACCGTCAGTCCGTACAGTTGCCGCGAAAGCCCCACAGCGAAGTCACACATGTCAATCGCCTCCTGCACTTCTCCAAGGGCTTCAGCCCGTATCTATTTAACATCGGTCATGATGCAATTGGCAATGCCTTCTTGAGATTTGCGCAATTGATTGCCAAAGACTCGCAACAGTTCTCCTCTTTTCGGAGCCGGGATCTCCTGCCACTTGCGCTGAACAGCAACTGCTTTTTCAAGGATCTGATCGTAGTCGGATTTTGTGATGGAATTCATAGGTTGTATTTGTAATGGAGCCTCTGGGTAGAGTTGAATTTTTTATAAATCCACTGCACATTCTGAGCTCAATTTTGAGAAGTTGATGGGTGTTGAGATTCTTTAACAGCTATCATTGAGAAAGCAAGACAGTCAAAAACAGGAAGGAGGGAAATAATTTTTTGAAAAGATTTTAATAATGAAGAAAATGGAATCAAATGATTTACTATGCTGAACAACCCTTCAGAGCATTCAGCTATGAATAAAATTCATGATTCTAGTGCTCATCGCCTCATAATTTCGGTTGTTTTTCAGGTCTCTCTTGATCGCAAAGTTTTATATTACGATGATTCGATCTACCACTGTATTGATTTCGGGCATATCAGATCTGATCAAGAAGATTGACGTGCCCTGATCGGCCATTTCCCGAATCAATTCGTGCAGGTAGGCCTTGGTCTTTGTGTCGATGCCTACCGACGGTTCATCAACAATTAGGACTTCTACCTGAGCCGCCAGCCACTTGGCCACAGAAATTTTCTGCCGATTACCTTCCGACAAATTACCCACCATATAGACCGATTTCACGCTTGGCGTCCTGTCTAGCTTTTTCCGACGCTGCAAACTGAGAATATGGTCTACCATGTACCAATGTCACACGAGTGTCGGAGGCCAAAACGGGGGAAGTAGTCAGATAGGCCAAGGCAGTCCCGAACACACAATTTTTTAAAGTCTAAAAACTTTTTCGCTCAAATTCCTGAAAAACATTCTCTTAGTTCATGTTCATTTCTCTATTCGAGATTAACCGAAAGATATGGGCATGTAAACGTCTGACATTAGCAATGATTAAACAGTCCATTGGGAATCATACTCTCTGCAATCACTCATCCTGAGATTTGATTCGAACAGGCGAGTTGGTCTGTG
>JACLAC010000977.1_pt1 | contig 28094 bp, 34 predicted proteins | sample 8027881 | NCBI WGS metagenome assembly JACLAC01 (sample SAMN15725517, study PRJNA655200) | protist metagenome | isolation source: fluorescence activated cell sorting (FACS) single amplified genomes of... | place: Spain: Blaines Bay Microbial Observatory, Mediterranean Sea | collected 2016-01-19 | reverse complement strand
ACGACCAGACGCAATATCCACTGACAACGGTCTACACCAGGGACACATACCCGAAAAGCTACCACCCGATGAACAAGCGGGAAATGGAGGGTGGCATTTTTCGCTGCCGCCCTGGAGGGCACGATCTCGAACTCTTCGCCCGCGGAATGCGTAACCCCTGGGATATGTGCATGGATAGCGGCTTCAACTGGCTTGCCACCGACAACGACCCAGGCCGGCCTGGTGAGCGAATCTTCATGCCAATCCGTCATGGGCACTACTCCATGCGCCACCCCTGGAAATTTGACTGGATGGGAAAGCACCTCGCCATTGCCCCTTCCTCGGATCTATTTCCAAGCGTCAGCGGTTCTGGCACAGGAGTTGCCTTCTACAACTCACATCACTTCCCTCAACAATACCGCAATCGCTACCTGATCGCTGACTGGACCAACAACTGTATCTTCCTCTATAATCCGAAATGGGTCGGCGCACTGCAGGTGCCAGCAGAGACCAAGCGCAAGATTGTTGATGGAGGTGCTACCCGTGGAGGTGACCTGGGCTACAAGGGAGGCAAAGGACGATCCCTTTTCCGCCCGACGGATATCGAGACCGGTCCCGATGGAGCCCTCTATATCGCTGGCTGGGGATCAGTCTACGGCACCGAATATGTATCCAAGGAAAAGTGGACTCCTGAGGAAAACGCAAAGTACCAGGGACGGGTATTCCGCCTCATCCACAAAGAATCGCCACTGATTCCCCGCGCCACCTGGGATACCGCGAAGCGTAAAAAGGACATCCAGAGCTGGAGCCTCGCGGAATTGATTGAGGACCTTGGCTCCAACCTCCACGTCTGGCGGGTTCATGCTCAGGATGAACTCATCCGCAGAGGCGATGAGGCACGAAAGGTCCTGATGGACGTAATCCTGTCCGGTACGCTCAGCGAAACCCAGGCGACCTGGGCGATGTGGGCAATCGGCCACATCGACAAGGCACGTGACCAGGATCACGGGCAGGTAAAGCAGTTCTCCGATGGCCAATGGCAAACCAGTAAGAAGGCAGGTCGTGTCCCGGTTGCAGATTACAAACTTAACATCCGAATCCAAGCCACGCGCATACTCGGTGAAAACCGGGTATCCACTGCGATTCCTCAGCTCATCAAACTGCTCACTGACGAGGAACCGCGCATCCGACTGGCGGCAATGGGATCACTTGACCGTATTGGATGGGGCAGCCACGGCACGCTGATCCTCGATGCCATTGCCTACGAAACCGACCGAGTGGCTTACTATACCAACTGGCAGGTCATGCGCCGGCAACTGCCTGGACAAAAGCGCCGGGAATTACTGGAGGACGGGCGCCCCGGCATCCGCCGGATGGCCGCCCTGAGCTTAATGGAGGAGGGAGATCGCGAATTGCAGCAACGTGCGAACGAATTTCTGGGTGATCCAGCGACTGCTGGCACGAATCCATTGAAAAGCCTGACGCTCTCTACAGACGAAGAGTATTTCCGTAAATCGACCCGTGTTCGGCTTACCACAGCAACTTCCGGGACAATCCGCTACACCCTCGACGGAACAGACCCCTCGGAAAAATCGACCGAAACCAAGGGAGAGCTCACGGTGACCGAAACAGCCATCCTCAAGGCAGCCGTATTCAAGGAGGCACGACGCCTCTCCACGATCGAAACTTTGGCGCTTCACAGGATCAGCGAATCGGAATGGAGGGATCGCCTCTTTCCACGCGGCATCCGCGGCAAGGGTTCAGCAGGCTCCTACCACGTGCACCTTGACGGCTTACAGCGTGGCACCCTCGTATATGCAGACCGCAATTACACCTTTACCGAGATCCCAGATCCTCTGGCAGGGGCCACCCACATCCGGACTCACAATGATGACAAGACTAACACGGAAGAGAACTTTCTCCGCTTTGACATCAATTTACCCGCTACCCTCTACCTTGCTTACGACGGCCGGACTAATCCACCCAGGGCGCTCGTCGCGGGTATGGAGAAAACCGCTATGACGATACGCATGAGTAATGGCGAGTTCTTTCCGGTCTACCGTCGTACCGTCCAGGCTGGAAAGGTGGTAATCGGAGGCAACAAGATTGGCGGTTCCGGTGGCGAATCCATGTATCAGGTCTTCCTCACCAGGACCGGACTCCGAAAGACCAATATCGCTGCGGCTGCCAATGCCATGCCTCGGGCTAACCCGGAACACGGCAAAGAACTTTTCTTCGGACGGGGCACCTGTTTTGCCTGCCACAAGGTGCAAGGCAGAGGGGTAGTACTTGGGCCCGACCTGGTGGGAATCAGCAAGCGACAGGATCTTAACTACGTAATCAAATCCATCCTGGAGCCGGACGCATACATCGTAGAGGGCTTTCAGCAGACCAGTCTCAGATTGAAGGACGGTCGTGAGCTTTTCGGCATGATCCAGGAAGAGACGGCCCAGCTGATCGAACTCTACCTGCCTACTGGAAAACGCATCGAGGTTAACTCCAGCGAGATCGTGAAACGTTCCGACGCCAAACACTCCGGCATGCCATCAAGCTTCGCCTACACCCTGAACCCTCAGGACGTCGCCGACCTTTCTGCCTGGATCATGTCGCTCAAATAGCAGGAAGCATCTCCCAGTTCTGCTCAATGCATGTTCCGGCACCCTGGTTACAGAGTCACGCCCAGTTGCTCCGGCAGGGCTGTCCGGGGACGCCAGGTGAGTATCTCCGGGTCTCCATTCGTCACCAGGACAGTATGCTCGAAATGAGCTGAGCATTTGCGGTCCGCAGTTACCACCGTCCAGCCATCATCGAGCCAGTCCACCTCCCCTGTTCCCTGATTCACCATCGGCTCGATGGCAAGGATCATTCCTGCCTTCAGTCGTGGAGTGTTTCCATCCGGCCGGAAGTTAGGGACCTCGGGCTTTTCATGGAGCTCCTTGCCCACGCCATGGCCAACCAGTTGCCGGACTACCGTGAAATCGTAGCGATTTACATAGGTCTCCACGCTGCCACAGAGATCCGCGAGGAGGACTCCCTCCCGCGCATGGTCAATAGCTTCAAAGAGACTCTGCTCCGTGACGGCAAGCAACCGAAGTTCTTCCGAACTGACCGGCCCAACAGGCACAGTCACCGCATTATCTCCGATCCATCCATCAATAGTCACTCCGATATCAATGCTTACCAGGTCGCCCGGTTGAATCCGGCGTGCGCCTCCAATCCCATGCACCACTTCCTCGTTAATTGAGATGCAGATGTTGCCGGGAAAGTTGCGATATCCCAGAAAGGTCGGGACTCCTTCATTCTCCGCAATCAATTCTGCTGCATAGCCATCAACTTCGGCAGTAGTGCGACCTGGTTCTATGAATGCAGCCGTAGCCTGGAGCACCTTGCTGGCGATCTCACCTGCAACCCTCATCTTGCGGATTTCAGCTTCACTCTTTATTGGGATCTTCATGCGTTTAGCCATATAATCAGACGAACTCAGACTGAACCCGGTGGAATACCTCCTCCGGACTTCCGATGCCCCAAACCCGTAGGAGGCGTTCGGATTGCTCGTAATAAGAAGCTACTGGAAGCGTTAATTCTTCAAATACTTTCAGACGCTGCCGAAAGTTCTCCAAGTCATCATCAGGCCGTTGCCCTACCCTTCCTCCACAGGATGGGCATATTCCCTGAGACCCTTCGACCTCCGCCTTGGTACCAGTCCAAGAACACTCTCGGCATTCCCGGCGATCTGCTACTCGCCTCTCCAACTCTTCAGCCGGGCCCTCGATCAACAGAGCCCTCAACTCCTCCTTCCTTGAGCCCAGAACCTGGTCCAGTTCTGCTGCCTGGGGAACGGTCCGGGGAAACCCATCAAGAATCCAGCCACGGTGTATCTCGCTGATCCAACCCGTCACTAACCCGAGCGCTAACTCATCCGGAACATAGTTTCCGGCCTCGAGATAAGGTTCAGCCGCTTTACCCACCTCAGACCCAGCTCTCACTTCCTTCCTTAGCTGCTGGCCGCTACTGAGATAGGAAATCCCCTCAGCCGCTGCTAACAAACGTCCCTGCGTGCCCTTGCCCGAAGCTGGAGGGCCCAGCAGGACTATCGCATGAGCAGACACCGGTCCTGAAAAAGATCACTTGTTAATGATCCAGGCCACGACCGCCAGGAGAATCAGAATCGCCGCGAAAACCCAGAGATAAATCAGCGCAGAACTAGTCGCTGCTGCCCCGGTTCCCTGCACCCGGCCTCGCCCACGGATCTTGCCCTTGCGCAGGAATCCATCGTAGTGCCGCTGCAGAAGATGAGTCTCTGTCTGTCGGAGCATATCAAGCAGTACCCCGACCAAAATGAGAAGGCTCGTCCCCCCGAAGAAACTGGTCACCACAAAGTTCAGGTCGAGAGTGATGGTAAGTAACATGGGCAGGATATAAATGAGCGTGAGGAAAAGAGCTCCTGCAAACGTCAGCCTCGTCATGGTAAAATCGAGGAAGTCAGCGGTCGGTTTACCCGGACGCACACCGGGAACATACCCTCCGCCTCGCTTCAGGTTTTCGGCAACCTCACTGGGCTGGAACATTGTGGCCACCCAGAAGTAACTGAAGAAAAAGATCATCGCCCCGGAAATTACAAAATACGAAATACTGGGAGGATTGAGATTGTCCGTCAACCATGCCACCCACTCCTTATCGCTCAACGCGGGGATGGAACTCAGAAGCATGGTGGGAAGTGAAAGAATCGCACTCGCGAAGATAATCGGCATCACTCCCGAGTAATTCACCTTGAGCGGAAGATATTGTGTTTGCTGGCCAGTCATCTGCTGACCTCGCACCCTTTTGGCATACTGGATCGCGATTCGACGCTGAGCCTGGGTAATCGCAATCACCGCGGCAATGATGACGAGAAGAAGGGCGAACAACCCGACCAGAACCATCGGCTTGAAAGGGTTGGCCTCAGCATTCCTTACATAGACATTAAATGCCTGAACCAAGGCACCGGGTAACGCCGCGATAATATTGACCGAAATGATGAGGGATATCCCGTTTCCAATCCCTCGCTCCGTGATCTGGTCACCGATCCACATCAGCAACATGGTTCCAGCAAGAATGGTAAGCACTGTGAGAGCGGTGAATCCCACTCCTCCCTGGGGCACCAGATCTCCCCCGCCGTGCTGGGCGATCCCTTCCATGTAGGGTATATTCTCTGGATTCTGAAGAGTCTGAGCCAGCAGGAACCCCTGCACCACCGCAATGACGATGGTAATAAACCGGGTATACTGGTTGATCTTCTGCTGGCCACCTTCCTCCCGGCGCAGTTTGGCCAACTTGGGCACAACCGCAGACATCAGTTGCATCATGATGGATGCAGAAATGTAGGGCATGATCCCCAGCGCAAAAATACCGCACTGCTGTAAAGCCCCTCCGGAAAAGACGTTCAGCAAAACCCCGATTGCATTTCCTCCCTCATCATTTTCCACCCTCCATTCAAGCCAACGGTCAATGACGCTTGCGTCTACTCCGGGAAGAGTGATGGCTACCCCGAGGCGCACGATCACAACCATGACCAGGGTAAAAAGAATCCGGTCGCGGAGTTCAGGTACTTTCCAGATGTTCGCGAATGCCGTGATCATGACTTACGAAGGGAAATCGGGGTTATGTTACTTTCAGCAGAAACTACAAGTCGGTGGCACGACATGAAATCAGGAGTGTTCAGGCCCCTGTTTCGGCCGTTCCCCCGGCCTTCTCGACCTTGGCACGTGCAGATGCGCTAACAGCATCAACCACCAGCGTCAATTTACGTTCAAGATCACCCTGTCCGAGAACCTTGATCGCATCGCATCGACCGGAGACCAGCCCTGCCTCCCGAAGGGCTTTCTCATCAACTGTCGCACCATCCTCGAACTTCTGATTGAGTTGAGAAACGTTGACTATTGCGATCTTATCCCGGAATTGCACATTGCTGAAACCCTTCTTGGGAAGGCGCCGGTGCAGAGGCATCTGCCCCCCCTCGAAACCCGGGCGTACCCCGCCACCAGATCGAGATTTCTGGCCCTTGTGTCCACGTCCACAGGTCTTGCCCAGTCCGGAACTTTCTCCATTGCCGACGCGCTTCCGGCGATGCTTTGCACCCCGATTGGGTTTTAACTCGTGAAGATTCATACTGTATATGGAGGAATGGTTGAGTTTTGAACTACCGGGATCTGCGAATGTGGAAGCCAATTATACTGCTCCATGACTCTTTTGAATATCCCGTAATCCTTAAATGGTCCTGTTGCGTAATTATATCGCTTTCTCTTTCTTCTTACCCCGCAAGCTCATCACCTGGTCACGATCACGAAGAAGCGAAAGCGCCTTGAGAGTAGCCTTCACCACGTTGGCATGATTGTTGGAACCGAGAGACTTGCCGAGAACATCCTTGATCCCAACTGCCTCACACACGGCCCGCACTCCACCACCGGCAATAATTCCCGTTCCTGGGGAAGCGGGTTTGAGGAGCACCTTGCCTCCACCAAATTCCGCATAAATCTCGTGAGGGATGGTGTGTCCAGCCAAGGTCATGCTCTCAAGATTGCGCTTGGAGTTTTCGCCAGCCTTACGAATGCACTCGGCAACCTCATTAGCTTTTCCAAAACCATAGCCCACCTTGCCTGCATGGTCGCCAGCCACTACTAGAGCGGAAAAACTGAACCGCCGTCCACCTTTTACAACTTTCGCACAGCGATTGATAAACACGACCTTTTCGGTGAGTTCCTGCCCACCTTCATCGGATGCCGCGGGCGGTCCTCCGAAGCCGGAATCACGGGGCGTCGGCACCGTGGAAGGGGCGGGAGTCGATTTATCTGATCCCTCGGCGGGGGGAGCTGCTTCCTCCGCAGGGGCGGCTTCCCCGGCAGGAGCGGCTTCCCCGGCAGGGGCTGCTTCCTCGGCAGGAGCGGCTTCCCCGGCAGGGGCTGCTTCCTCGGCAGGAGCGGCTTCCCCGGCAGGGGCTGCTTCCTCGGCAGGAGCTGCTTCCTCGGCAGGAGCTGCTTCCCCGGCAGGAGTTGCCTCCCCGGCAGGAGTTGCTTCCACGGCAGGAGTTGCTTCCTCGGCAGGAGTTGCTTCCTCGGCAGCCGGAGATGATCCCCCTCCCTCTGGAGCGGAAGAAGAGTCATCTGTCGGCATCTCCTCTGGAGCCTGGGAATCCTGGTCGGAGGACGGATTATCGTTACTGGTAGCCATGATGAAGAGAGTATTAGAATTTCAGACCGCCATTACGGGCGGCGTCGGCAAGAGCCTTGATCTTCCCATGGTAGAGATGTCCACCACGGTCAAATACGACCGAAGCCACTTTGGCTCCACCCGCCCGGCTAGCAATGAGGTTGCCCACCTTTTCGGCTGTTGCCACATTTGAACCCGATCCCTCGATTTCCTTATCAAGGCTAGAGGCGGCGCACAAGGTGCGCCCTGCCTCATCGTCAATAATCTGGGCATAGATGTTTTTGTTGGAATAGTGCACCGCGAGCCGTGGGCGATTCGCGGTCCCTGATACTTTCTTCCGTATCCGCCGATGAATCTTCCGACGGGATTCCTTTCGATTCAGAATGCTCATAGTCTTCTTAATACTTGGGATTACTTCTGAACACTCTTACCGGCCTTCCGGCGGACATATTCTCCAATATAGCGGACCCCTTTGCCCTTGTAAGGCTCAGGAGGATAATAATTGCGCACCTCGGCAGCAAACTGCCCCACCACCTGCTTGTTAACTCCCTCAACCTTGATTCTGGTATTTTCAGTTACCGTAACGGTGACTTCGTCGGGGATGGGGTGGAGAATGGGATGAGATTTACCCAGGCTCAGGTCAAGCTTGTCCCCCTTCACCGCTGCTCGAAATCCAACTCCCTGGATCTCCAACTCCTTGGCAAAACCATTGGTAACCCCTTCCACCATGTTGCTTATGAGGCTCCGGGCTGTCCCATGCAGTGCTCGAAGCTTGCGATGATCATGATCACGCTTCACCGCTACTGAACTCTCTTCATGATCGATGGAAATACCATCTGGCAACTGCCACTGCAGCTTACCCTTTGGCCCTTCCACCGTGACTTCTCCTCCGGAATCGACATTGATCGAAACCTTGTCGGGGAGGGATATGACTTTCTGTCCAACTCGTGACATTGTTCTGTTCTAAGGTTGGAGTTACCACACAAAGGCGAGCAGTTCACCGCCCACATTCTGACGCCTTGCCTGCGCCCCGGTCATGATTCCCTTGGAAGTCGAGACGATCGAAATCCCAAGGCCATTGAGAACACGCGGAATCTCCTGAGAGCCCGCATAATGTCGACGCCCCGGCTTGGAGACCTTCTTGAGGTCGGTAAGCGCCGGAGTTCCGTCCACGAATTTGGTCTTAACCATCAACTGGGGAAACTTCCCCGTGGTATCAACCTCGTAATTCCATATGTATCCTTCTTCCTTGAGGATACGGGCGATCTCCGCCTTAACCTTTGAAAAAGGAGCGCTGAATTGTTGGTTTCCAGCCCGCGATGCATTCTTGAAACGGGTAAGGAAATCGGAAATGGGATCTGAAAGGACAGCCATAATTCAATCTGGTAGGTCGTTACTTGGGTTCAGGCAGCTGCTTCTGCGTTACTCTGGGTTTCCTCGTTCTGCGGCTTTCGGAAAGGGAACTTCAGGGCATCCAGAAGGGCCTTACCATGATCATTACTCGAGGCAGTAGTCACCAGTATGATGTCAAATCCGAGGTTCCGCTTGATCTTATCCAGTTCCACTTCCGGGAAAATGGATTGATCGGTAATACCCGTGGCATAGTTCCCCTGCCCATCGAAACTTTTCGGTGAGAAGCCGCGGAAATCCCGGATATTCGGGGCAGTAATGTGTATGAACTGGTCCAGGAATTCCCACATGTGATTCCCCCGCAGGGTCACCCTGGCACCTACCGCTTCACCGGCACGCACCTTGAAGTTTGCTACGCTCTTACGTGCGTAAACCACACTGGGCTTCTGACCAGTAATACGGGCAATCTCTTCAACGGCGTCTTCTGTTGCAGTCTTACGTTCGGCCTGAGCGTATCCGACGTGACTGGTCACCACGATCTTGTCCAGCTTGGGAACCTGATTGACGTTTTTCAGGCCCAGTTGCTCCTGAAGCGCCGGGACAACGGTCTCCTTGTAATATGTCTGTAGGGTTGGGGTCATGATAGCGGGTCAGCTTTTGTTCTGGCTTAAGCGCATTGTCTAATTTGCGTTATGAAATGGGGATTCCCGGGCTATCCCGATGTGGGCAGCTTCTTAACGTTGGAAATATGTATGGGGCCATCCTTCTCGATAATTCCACCATCGGGATTCTGTTCGGAGCGGCGTACCGATTTCTTCATCACACGGACACCCTCCACGATGACCTGCTCTCGCTCCGCATGAACTTCGAGCACCTTGCCTTGCTTGCCCTTGTGGTTGCCAGCGATGACCTTTACTTCGTCACCAGGTTTCACGTGTGTCTTAATGCGTGCCATGGGATAAACTTGGGATTGATTCAGAAAAAATTCTCTTACGGGTCAGAGCACCTCGGGAGCAAGAGATACGATCTTCATGAAGTTTTTTTCACGAAGCTCTCGAGCTACCGGGCCAAAAATACGCGTTCCCCGTGGATTGCCATCCTTGTCGATAATAACAATTGCGTTGCCATCAAATCGAAGGACGGAGCCGTCTCGACGCCGGATAGGCGCAGCTGTCCGGACAACCACTGCTTTCACAACCGATCCCTTTTTGATGGAAGCAGTCGGAATGGCTTCCCGGACGTGTGCTGTAATGACATCGCCCACGTCGGCACTCTTGTTACCGCCCTTGCCAATGACACCGATCATCTTGGCTATACGAGCTCCCGTATTATCGGCAACCTCGACTTTGGATTCCATCTGGATCATGGCTTTGAGTAATTTTCTGGTTGGAACAGGTGAATTATTAGTGGGTAAGCACCTCTGCAAGGCGCCAGCGTTTACTCTTGGAGATAGGACGGGTCTCTTCAATTCGCACCCGGTCTCCAACTGCTGCTTCTCCGTTCTCATCGTGAGCGTAGAACTTCTTCGTGCGCTTGATGATCTTCTTGAACTTCGGATGCGGCACACGAGCGACGAACTCCACCACGATGGTTTTATTCATCTTGGTGGACACGACATTGCCCACCCGCTGTTTCCGCAAGCCTGGTTTTTTTTCGGTATCAGACATGAATTAAATTCTGTTTTTGTTCGCAGCCCTTACTCAGTTTCTGGCACTTGATTACGACGTTCGCTCAGAGCCGTCATCACGCGAGCTGATTCCCTCCGCGCCAGACGCAGCCGGGCGCTGTTCTCCAATTGTCCGGTCGATTGCTGGAGACGCAGGTTCAGTCCTTCCTGCTTGAGGTCCCGCAGGCGCACCTGGAGCTCCTCATTACTCAATTCGCGAATTTCGCTGATCTTGATTTGGGGCATCGTTCTGACTTTGTTGCTGTAGTTGGAATGAGTGAACTGCCGCCTATGCAGAGTGGTGGGAACGCGAAACGAAACGTGTCCGTATTCCGAGCTTGTAGGAAGCCAGACGCATTGCTTCCCGTGCAGAACTCTCGGGCACACCAGCGATTTCAAAAAGCATGGTGCCTGGTCGAATGACGGCGACCCATCCTTCCACCGGCCCCTTACCCTTACCCATCCGAGTCTCGGGAGGACGAGCTGTAATCGGCTTATGGGGAAAGACCCGGATCCAGACCTTACCCTTACGCTTAAGGTAGCGGTTAATCGAAACCCGGCAGGCTTCGATCTGACGACTGCTCATCCAACCCCGATCAAGGGCCTGCAATCCAAAATCACCAAAGCTAACGTCCACTCCACGGCTGGCATTGCCGCCGCGGTTGCCACGTTGCGACTTACGGTATTTAACACGTTTGGGAATCTGTGCCATTGTTCTGGTTCCTTTTAATGCTAGCTGGGTTTGTTACTGCCACCGGGTCCACCGGGTCCACCGGGTCCACCGGGTCCACCGGGTCCACCGGGTCCACCGGGTCCACGCCACCGGGTCCACCGGGTCCACCGGGTCCACCGGGTCCACGTCCACCGGGTCCACGTCCACCGGGTCCACGCCCACCGGGCCCACCGGGCCCACCGGGCCCACCGGGTCCACGTCCACCGGGTCCACCGGGTCCACCGGGTCCACGTCCACCGGGTCCACCGGGTCCACGTCCACCGGGTCCACGTCCACCGCGACGATCATCCCGGCGTGGAGGGCGAGAACCCCGGTTAGCTCCTTCCTTATCGTTTTTCTCCTTGCGGTTAACCCAGCACTTGACGCCGATAATTCCGTAAACGGTCCTGGCCTCGGCAAAGCCATAATCAATGGGCACTCGCAAGGTTTGCAGGGGAACCTTCCCTTCCCGGTACCACTCAGCCCGAGCGATATCAGATCCACCAAGACGGCCAGCGCAACGAATTCTAATGCCTTCCGCACCAAAATCCATGGCGGTCTGAAGCGCTCGCTTCATTGCACGGCGAAAACTGATCCGACGTTCCAGTTGCACCGCCACATTTTCGGCTACTAACTGGGCATCAAGCTCAGGGCTTCGGACCTCCACAATGTCAATCTTGACCTGAGCGTCCCGGCAGATCTTTGCGATATCATTGGTCATACGTTCGATCTCCGACCCTTTTCGCCCGATCACGAGGCCCGGTCGGGACGTATGCAGAGTGACCCTGACACTGTTCCACGCGCGCTCAACTACAACCTTGGAAAGAGCCGCAAATTGAAGGCGACCGCTAAGATACTTTCGCACCCTGAGATCTTCATGGAGTTTCTTACGATAGTCCTCGCCCTCGGCATACCACTTAGACCGCCAGTCACGGTTGACTACGAGTCGGAATCCGACGGGATTTACTTTTTGTCCCATAATACTTGGTGTTGGGGAAAGGGTCTCAGTCTTCTTTCTTTTCTTCTTCATCCGCGGCCTCTTCGACCCCGGATGAATTTTCAGGTTTTTCCTCGGCAGCATCCTCTACTTCGGAAGACTCATCATTAACTTCCTCCTCTGCCTTTTCTTCAACTACATCAGAATCCTGTTCTGATGTTGGAGCCTCCTCAGCAGGGGATACTTCATCGCCTTCTTCCGGAGTAGCTTCCTCTTTCTCAGGTTCAATCTCCTGTTCCTCCGGGGCAGGCTTCCTGCTCCTTGGTTTGCGCTCGCGAACAGGCTTTTCGTCCCCTTCAACTTCATCGGTCAGGATGATGTAGATGTGACTGGTGCGTTTGCGGATCGGACTGGCCGACCCCCTGGCGCGCGGCTTGTAGCGCCGGAAGGAGGGACCTGCGGAGATGTTCGCTTCCTTCACGTGAAGGCTGTCAGCCGCCAGGTCATGATTGTTCTCGGCATTGGCAACCGCGCTCTTGAGAGTCTTCCCGATCAGGAAGGCCGCTTTCTTGGGTGTGAAATTGAGCGTGTCAATTGCGTCGGATACGGGAAGGCCCTGAATCTCACGGGCCACATCCCGCGCCTTCTTGGGCGAGATCCGGGCATTTTTGTAAATAGAACGAACTTCCATGATTAGAGGGGGAGATTAATTCTTCTTGAGCGAGGCAGTGTCATTGAACCGCACCGGGTTATTGTCGTTTTCAAGCCTCTGGACAAACACTCCGCAAATATCAGGACGCACATCCGCCACCATTGCCTCGGCCACCATCTGGGCTCCGCGCATGATGTTAAATACCATCCCGATACGGGCATTCTCCTTTGCTCCTACGTTGAGAACCACCAACCCACTTTTCTCGTCGATACTCTTCACCAAAGCGTGCTGAAGGTTTCCTCTCTCGATATTCCGTTCGGGCTTGTTGCGCAAACCCAGTTCGACTTCCAGGGCTCTCAGATAAGCCTCCAACTGGGCACGGGCCTCAGGATCAGACGTAATGGCGGTCCTGATGAATTCCTGCGCTGCAGCAGAAAGCCGGATAGCAGCCTCCTCCATCCTGCGAAGTCGGCGATCCAGCACCGTTACATTCTGCCACGCTTCCACCGTTCGCTCATCGCCATCGTTGATAAGGTCCTTCCCAAGGGCCTGTAACCTCACCCTGATTTTAACCAGGGCTTCCGCGGATTCCTTTTCGCGACGATTGGCCTCTACGAGACTTTTCTGCAGGTTGGCGTTGCGAATTTTTAGTCGGGCATTTTCCGACTTAAGGCGACTTGGTTCGTCCGATTGCTGAGCCTCTGACACCGATACTCCCGTCCCTGCCGTCAACATGGCGCAGAGAATTATTTTTGCGGGAGTATTCTTCATGAGAATTGGAGTTTCTTATTAACGACTACTTCGGAGTATTATTTTTTACCCACGCCTCCGTGAGCCTTGAAGATCCGGGTTGGCGCAAATTCACCCAGCTTGTGACCCACCATGTTCTCGGTAACATACACATTGGTAAAAACCTTTCCGCTGTGGACCATAAAGGTAAGTCCTACGAAATCCGGTGTTATCATGGAGCGGCGGCTCCATGTTTTAATTGGCTTCTTATCGCCCTGGGCGACCGCCGTGTCGATCTTGGCCAGGAGTTTCTGGTCAACGAAAGGACCTTTCTTGAGGGAACGTGGCATGATTCAGAGTGGTTAACGCTTCTTGGACTTGCGGCGCTCGACGATAAACTTGTTGCTCCCCTTGTACTTGGAGCGTGTCCGTTGCCCCTTGGTGTGTCCCCAGGGGGATTTCAGATGCTGTCGCCCACCACCGGACTTGGACTTGCCCTCTCCGCCTCCATTCGGATGGTCGACCGGGTTCATACACATTCCACGCACCGTCGGGCGCACTCCCTTCCAGCGGGTCCGACCCGCTTTTCCCGAAACCTCATTCATGTGATCCCGGTTCCCGACCTGGCCGATGGTGCAATAGCAATTCTCATGAAAACGCCTGATTTCACCCGAGGGCATTTTAACGAGTGCGTATCCACTTTCCCGGTTAGAAACCACGGCTTGCTGGCCAGCAGAGCGAGCTACCTTGCCCCCTCCCCCCGGGCGCAGCTCAATATTATGAACTGCCGTTCCAAGGGGCACGCTCCTGAGAGGCATGGCATTGCCTGGAGAGGGCGGGACGTTGTCACCCGCCTGCACCGTTGCTCCCACCTGAAGACCTACCGGGCAGAGAATATATGCCTTTTCTCCATCGGAATACTGAATGAGCGCAATGCGGCAGGTGCGGTTCGGATCATACTCTACTGCTGTAACACGAGCCTCCACCTCACGCTTACGCCTCTTGAAGTCGACCAGACGATACTTGCGCTTGTGCCCTCCACCAATGTGGCGGCACGTAATCCTGCCCTGATTATTCCGACCTCCACTCCTGGGAAGCGGCTCGGTCAGGTCCTTCTCGGGCTTCTTCTTGGTGATCTCCTCGTAGGTTGGCCACATCTTGTAGCGGTTCGAGGGAGTCACTGGCTTGAAGCTTTTAAGTGGCATGACTGGAAATTGGTTTAATCTCTGAATCGTGAATTGATAGATCCTGGGCTTTAGATGAGGTCTATGGTGTCCCCCTTCTTCAAGCGGACCATGGCCTTCTTCCAGGACGCGGTCTTACCCTCGTCAGAACGGCGCACGCGCTTGGACTTTCCACTGTAGTTCGCCGTACGCACACCGGTCACCTTCACTCCGAAGGCCTGCTCCACAGCACGCTTGATCTCGATCTTGTTGGCACGTCGATCCACCTTGAATACATATTCGTTATTAAGCTCCTGGAGAAGAGTGGACTTCTCGGATAGCCGCACGTTATCAATGACGGAATAGATATCTCTCATGGTTAAGCAGGGTTAGTTATTCAGTTAGTCCTTGATGCCAGCACCTCAAGGGCAGGAGCGGTGAGGATAATGCTGTCGTGATAAAGAAACTCTTCGATACTCACCTCACTAGCCGGAAGACACATCGCTCCGGGGAGGTTTCGATGGGCCAGAAGGGTCTTGTCATCAAACTTGGGAGAAATCACGAGAACCTTTTCGGATTCGGTAATCTTTCCTATCTCCGCCACAAATGATTTGGTCTTTCCATCCGTGATCTCGAAGGAATCAACGACCTGGATTTTTCCTTCGGCGATACAATCACCAAGAACACGCCGGAGGGCCAACTTCCGGATTTTCTTGGGCACCTGTTTCGAATAATCCCTTGGTCGCGGACCATGGGCGACACCTCCACCGACATAAAGTGGAACCTTTGATGTCCGGTGCCGCGCGTTACCCGTCCCTTTCTGACGATACATCTTCTTGCCAGTTCCCCTGACCTCTCCACGCGTCTTGGTATTGGCGGTACCCGACCGGCGGTTCGCCTGGTATGCCACGATCAGGTCATGGACTGCCTGAGCGCCCTTCTCGCTGTCCTCAAGGACATTGATGCTGGCCGCCTTGGCATCTTCAAGAGTGAGTGTTCTCGCTGACATGTTATTTCCTCCTTATAGGTATGGGGTTCAGCTACTCCGCCGCAGGGGCGGGCTTCTTCTTCGCAGGACGCACAACAACGTAGCTTCCCTTCGATCCGGGCACTGCTCCCGAAACCAGAATGACATTATCCTCCGGGCGAACCTGAACGATTTTCAGATTCTGCGTAGTCCTGTTCCGCTGCCCGTCGTGTCCCGGCATGCACTGGTTTTTCCAGATTCGTCCTGGCCACGTTCCCGCTCCAACGGCTCCCGGTCGACGATGAGTCATGTGACCATGAGCTGCCGGACCTCCTCCGAAATTGTACCGCTTTACGACGCCTTGAAATCCCTTTCCCTTAGTGGTTCCAATAACGTCGACCCACTGGCCATCCTTGAAGAGCTCAGCTCCGGGATGGGATTCCGGCAGTTCTTCCCCCTCCCCCATGCGGAACTCCCGGATAATGCGTTTGGCGGAAACACCGTTCTTCTTCAGATGCCCCATCACCGGCTGCTTCATGCGCTGCTCCTTCTGGTCGGAATAAGCCACCTGCACGGCATCATACCCGTCCTTGGCGTCACCAGTCTTGCGCTGCACAAATTCATTGCCAGCTACATCGATCACGGTAACCGCGATTGCACTCCCGGCTTCCTGATCAAAAATCCTGGTCATTCCTATTTTCTTGCCAATCACTCCTAACGACATGGTTCTGTGGGGTTAAAGCTGAAGTCTGAATCTAAATGCGAATCGTGATATCCACCCCGGCAGGCAGATTGAGCTTCTTGAGTTCGTCTACTGTCCGTGCCGTCGGGTCCATAATGTCGAGCAGGCGCTTATGAGTGCGGATCTCGAACTGTTCAGCAGACTTCTTGTTCACGTGCGGCGAACGGTTTACCGAGAACTTCTCAGTCCGGGTCGGGAGGGGAATCGGCCCAGCCACCTTTGCGCCCGTGCGCTTGGCGGTTTCCACGATCTCCTCCGCTGACTTATCGATTGCGCGATGGTCAAAGGCTCGAAGGCGAATTCTGATTTTCTGGTTTTCCATGATCTAAAGAAGGTAATTTTTTTCCGTTCGGATCAGGCGGCTACGGTCCCACGTTCTTTACAGATCGCTTCTACTATTGCCTGCGGAACGGGATCAAAGCTCGACGGCGTCATAACAAACGATGCGCGCCCAGATGAGATCGTCCGGACATCTGTCGAATAGCCGAACATCTCTGCGAGTGGCACCTTGGCTTTAACTATGGCTACGTTTCCCTTGCCTCCCATTTCCTGAATCTGACCTCTCCTCCGGTTGAGGTCGCCCATGACGTCACCCTGATAATCCTCGGGGGTGGTCACTTCCACATCCATTATTGGCTCCAGAAGAATGGATTGAGCCTTCCTGAAGGCATCCTTCATCGCGAAAATAGCCGCCATCTTGAAGGCGTTTTCGTTGGAGTCGACATCATGCGACGAGCCATCGGTGATATTTACATGAACATCCACCACCGGATAACTAGCCACAATTCCATTGGTCATTGCCTCGGTCACGCCCGAGTTAACCGCGTTCATGTACTCCTTTGGAATTGCGCCACCGACCACAAGGCTCCGGGTCGTCAGACCTGCTCCTTTTTCATTGGGTGCCACATCAAGAACTACGTGCCCATACTGACCTCGTCCACCACTCTGCTTCTTGAGGAGACCCTCCCCTCCTGCTTCAGCCGTGATAGTCTCACGATAGGCGATCTGCGGCTTGCCGACATTGGCTTCCACACTGAATTCCCTGCGCAGACGATCGATTATCACCTCCAGGTGAAGTTCTCCCATCCCGGAGATTATTGTCTGGCCCGTCTCTTCGTCGGTATGAACCACGAAGGTGGGATCCTCCTCCATCAGCCGCCCCAACCCGGATGACATCTTCTCCTGATCAGCGGTAGTCCTCGGCTCAACCGCCATCGCAATGACAGGCTCCGGGAAACTCGGCGGCTCAAGTAATACATCAAACTTCTGGGCGCATAGAGTGTCGCCCGTGGTCACATTCTTGATTCCCACGATCGCAGCGATGTCACCCGCGTAGCAGGTCTCGATCTCTTCGTGCTTATCAGCCTGAATCTGGATCAGGCGCCCGATCCGTTCTTTTCTACGGGTCCGCGGATTGTAGACCATGTCACTCTTGGACACGGTTCCGGAGTAAACGCGGAAGAAGACCAGTTTACCCACATACTTGTCAGCCCATAGCTTGAAGGCCAGCGAGCAGAACTTCGCGTTGTCGTCCGTCGCAGCCACTACTTCCTCGCTCTCATCATCCACCTTCTGCCCCTTGGCTGCGGGTATCTCCAGCGGACTGGGGAGATAATCCACCACCGCATCCACAAGATACTGCACTCCCTTGTTCTTGAAGGCCGACCCCCCCGCAATGGGAACAACCTTGTTAGCGATGGTTGCACGACGCATTGCCTGCTTGAGATCAGTAACGGTGATTTCTTCCTCCATGAGGAACTTCTCGCCAAGCTCGTCATCAACGTTCGCAAGGGTATCGAGGATTTCCCCATAGGCCTCCTCCGCCTGAACCGCCTGTTCGGCGTCAAGTCCCCTGACCTCGAAGGTTGAACCCAGGGCATCGTCCTCCGTGTAGACCACGGCCTTCCTGTTCAGAACGTCAATTTGTCCCCTGAGCTGGTCCTCTGCTCCGATAGGGATAAGAATCCGAAGCGGAATGGCTCCCAGCTTCGCCCGCACCTCCTCCACCACATTCTGAAAATTAGCCCCTACCCGGTCCATCTTATTGACGAACACAATCCGGGGAACACTGTATTTGGATGCCTGCCTCCAGACAGTCTCGGTCTGCGGTTGCACCCCGGCCACTCCGCAGAACACGACAATTGCTCCGTCCAGGACCCGAAGTGATCGCTCGACCTCGGCAGTAAAATCAACGTGTCCCGGGGTATCGATGATGTTCACCCGCTGTTTCTGTTCTTCGAAAAGCTTGCAGACTCCTTCGTCCTTCTTCTGCACCCATTCGCAGGTGACCGCCGCCGAGGTAATGGTAATTCCACGCTCGCGCTCCTGCTCCATGTGATCGGTAGTGGTAGCGCCATCATGCACCTCTCCGATCCGGTGAATCATCCCGGTATAAAAGAGAACCCGCTCCGTAAGCGTCGTCTTCCCCGCATCAATATGAGCCGCAATCCCTATATTCCGTGTCCGCTCAAGCGGATACGGCCGGTCAGGACTGTTTGGGCTTTCAGACATCTGGGGAAAGGCAACTGTGGCGGTGGCGAGCATTAATATCGTTTCTTACCAGCGGAAGTGTGCAAAGGCGCGGTTGGCTTGAGCCATCTTGTGAACATCGTCACGCTTGCGGACAGCCCCGCCCGTATTGTTGGCCGCATCCTTGATCTCATTTGCAAGGGCCACATGCATTGGAGTGCCCTTGCGACCGCGGGCGAATCCTATGATCCAGCGCATGGCCAGGGCTTCGGAACGGGAAGCCGCCACCTCAAGAGGAACCTGATAGGTTGCTCCCCCTACCCGGCGGCTTTTCACCTCCACCCGTGGCTTCGAATTTTCAATCGCCCGGGTTACGACCTCGAGAGGGTCAATCGTATCAGTTCCCTCGTTGGCCTTGTCGATCGCGGAATAGACCACCCGTTCGGCCAGGGACCTCTTCCCATCCTTCATCACCATGGAGATGAGGTGCCCGATCAATTCGCTGTCAAACTTCGGATCTCGCCGATCCGGCTTATGGTAAACTCTTCTTCTTCGAGCCATCTTGGTATCTCCCTTTCTAGTTCAGCCCTTGGCTACTTCTTCGGCCGCTTGGCTCCATACTTGGAACGGCTTTGTTTCCGGTTCTCTACCCCGAGGGTATCAAGAGAACCCCTTACAATATGATAGCGCACCCCTGGCAGATCCTTCACCCGCCCACCCCGGACCAGAACGATACTGTGTTCCTGCAGGTTATGTCCTTCACCTCCAATATAGGCAATTACCTCGTAGCCGTTGGTCAGACGAACCTTCGCCACCTTCCGAAGGGCCGAGTTCGGCTTTTTGGGCGTCCGGGTGTAAACCTGCAAACAAACCCCACGCCGCTGCGGACAGTTGGAGAGTGCCGGCGACTTCGACTTGCGTGTCGCCTGCTTGCGTCCCTTGCGGACAAGTTGGTTAATGGTCGGCATGATTCCTGCTTTTTGAGACTGTCTCGGAGGGGCTTTGCGTGCACAAAGGGCGCAGGAGGCAGGCGAGCGAGAATTACCCTCGCAGGAAGCCTGTTATCCGGAGCTGCACCCGATGAGCTGGTAAATCGCTGGTTTTTAGCTGTTTTCCGCGCGAAAACACGGCCTCCAGCCACGATTTTGGGGGCGCGACTATAGGAGTGCGCCCCTTGTTGACAAGGCCTATTTCGGCAATTTTTTAGTAATTTAAAGGTCCCCCCGGAATTGTTCGTTTCGACAGATAGTCTTTTCCCGGAAAATAACTTCGTACAGCCCTCTTTCGCTCCTCATCAGAGACTGCTTGTCACGGGCACCCTAAAACCGCTCAGGAAGATCACTCTTCGCCTTCTCAGGATACGATCCCCTGTAATTTGGCAACTGCCTCTAACTTACTACGATTCCTGCATTCATCGCCCTTATCGGTATTTTTGATATCGACACTGCCAAGGCCACGATATAGTCCCCCATCCGCTCTCAGGGAGCAAATCGGCAGGGTAGCTCAGGGGTAGAGCAAAGGACTCATAAGCCTTGGGTCGGCGGTTCGAATCCGCCCCCTGCTATTTCCCTCATCCTGCCCCTTCTGGGATCGGCGCATTACTTTGACATCCCGTATCCTCATGGCCAGATTCCTCGGCATCCGTGGCTGATGCTCGATTGACTCTTCTGAACCGGGCCAACGATATCGGGGCCAACAGCTACCTGCTTGAGATTGGGGAAACCCGCATCGTAATCGATGCTGGGATGCATCCCAAGGAAAGAGGCCCCCTGGCGCTTCCCTGCTACGAGGAGATCCCCCATGACAGCCTCGACGCAATTATAATTAGCCACTCCCACCTCGATCATGTGGGAACGCTTCCGATCCTGATGCGCGATCAGCCATCCGCCCGGGTGTTCATGACCCCGGCTACCAGCGCCCTCGCTGACGCCCTGCTCCATAACTCCGTCAATGTGATGAAGTCCCAGCGAACCGAACTGGGAATAGAGGATTACCCTCTTTTTACACATCGTGCCATTGAGGAGCTCGTGCCTCGCATCGAGCCACGTGATTATGAAAAACCTTTCGACCTCGACTGGAGCGGAAAAACGAGTGCAACCTTCTACGATGCCGGTCATATCCTTGGATCTGCGGGAGTTCTCCTCGAAGGCAACGGGAAAAGTCTCTTCTATAGTGGCGATGTGCACTTCGAGGACCATTCGCTGATCCGGGGTGCCCGCTTTCCGGAACTGGGAGACCGGTCCCTCGACGCTCTCATTGTTGAGACCACACGCGGCGACGCTCCCCGCGACGCCCAATACTCCCACCGGAAGGAAGAAGAGCGCTTCATCGGGGATATCAGTCGTTGCCTGACCGATGGCGGGTCGGTCCTGATCCCTGTCTTCGCAATCGGAAAAACCCAGGAGATTCTCACCATGCTTCACGGTCATCAGGAAGACGGGAGCCTCCAGGATGCCCCAGTCTACATCGGAGGCCTGAGTACAAAGATGACCGTGATCTACGATAAATTCTCAGACTCCACCCGCCGATCTTGCCCCGGCTTCAAGATCCTGCGTGACATGAATCCCATTACCGGGAGCCGCCGGGGCCGCAGGCGTATTCCCCTTGAAAGAGGCGCGATCTACGCCCTCTCAAGCGGCATGATGACGGAAAAGACCACTTCCAACGGTTTTGCACGAGGGTTCATCGACAAACCGGAAAACATGCTTCTCTTCGTAGGCTATGCCGACCCCGACAGCCCGGGGGGAAAGATCCGTGCAGCTCAACCCGGTGACCCTATCCGACTGGATGAGGATCTTCCCGAGGTTCCGCTCAACTGCGGGGTGCATATCTACGACTTCAGCGGACATGCCCCCCGCGACCAGCTTCTGGAATTCATGCAGAAGACCAATGCCCACAAGACCATCCTCGTCCACGGCGATTCCTCTGCCCAGGAATGGTTTGCCAATCAGCTCGAACGTTCGGTTATCCCCTCACCCGGGAAACCTCTTCCCATCTAGGAATCTTTATTCCTCCTTCAGCTGGTCCAGTTCCCTGCGCAGGGCCTTAACCTCTCGACGCGTATCGGGCAGTTTGCCCAGTTCGCGCCAGATCCTGATCTCCTCCTTGAGAGGCTTCGCTGGCGCACCCAGGTATGCTCCCGGTTCGGTGATGCTCTGAAAAGCCCCGGTCTTGCCCCCCAGTTGGACCCCACTGGCAATCTCGATATGCCCGTTGACTCCTACCTGAGCCGCCAGGGTTACGTGATCCCCCAGGGTTGCGCTGCCCGCCACTCCGGAGAGGGCGACCAGAATACAGTGCTTTCCAATCTTCACATTGTGCCCAACCTGGACCAGGTTATCGATCTTACTCCCCTCCCCAACCACCGTCCTGCCAATCCGGGCCCGGTCTACACAGGCATTAGCGCCAACTTCGACATCATCCTCGAGCACCACGATCCCGAGTTGGGGAACCTTCTGATGCCTGCCTTCAGAGAATTCGTAGCCAAATCCATCCGACCCGATCACCGCCCCCGGTTGCAGGATCACACGATCTCTGAGAATGCATCCTTCACGCACACTGGCATTGTGATAAATGATACAATCTTCTCCAACCTGCACACCTCGGCCAATTACCGCCCCGGCACATACCTCCGATCCGGGCCCAATAACCGCCTTGTCTCCCACCACAGCCCCAGGATGGATTGAAGCCCCGGCATCCACCACCGCGCTCTCTGAGACATGCGCTCCCGGTCGAATCCCCGGAGTAAAGTCGCGAGCCAATTCTTCTGCCTTCCCGGCAAGGGCTGCGAGGGCATAGGACGGGTTCTCAACCTGAATAAGGGCCACTCCCTCAGGTCCCACATCAACATCGGGGGTAACCAGGACAGCCCCTGCCCTGGTTCTTTCAAAGTGAGTCCGATACTTGGGAAGAGAAAAAAAACTCAGGTCACCAGGGCCGGCCTCTTCCAGGGTTTTCACCCCGTTCAGAACTACTTCTTCATCGCCAGAGACCAAGGTTCCCCCTACCAGGGCAACCACTTCCGCGATCCGGAATTCCACAGTGACCAAGATGTTAGAAACGAAGGCCTCCTGAGGAGCCTCCTACTTCCCACCCGAGGGTGCAGGCGCAGGCGCATCCTTGTTCAGCACACCCAGCAGCCCGGCCGTGATATCCGTCGCATCCTTGGTATACAGAAGAAAAGGCACCTGGGAGGTGCTGAGTCCGGACTTGTCGAATACGTAATCGTAATCATCGGCTTTAGCACCCTGTTCCACCAGCTTCCGGATTTCCTCGAGTATCCCCCGCATCTTCTGAACCATTTTCTCGTTCAGAGCCGTGTTCCGGCGCTGAAGAAACTCTCGACGCTCCCGGTCAAGGGCCACTCCTTCCTGGGTCTTCATCTGGAAGCCCTTGAACAACTCCTGCTTTCGCTTGTCACTGAGAGAAGGATCATCCAACTGCTTCCGCAGTCCCTGTAACTCGTTCTCAAGCGCACGGATTGTTTCGAGACGCTCGTTGTTATTCTGCTGGATCTTGGCCCGCTCAACATTGACCTCCTTCTGGGCTGCATTGGTCCGGTGATACTGCTTGAACAGCGTCTGCATATCTACCGTGGCAATCTTGAGTTTATCCTGCGCGACCGCAGGCAGAGAGAACAGCAGGGCAGTGGCAGCCGCAAAGGTAAGTTGGCGAAAAATCATTTGCTTGGCGTTTCTTGAGATTGAGTCTGAGTCTGACGAAAATTCCTCAGGCGTCAAACCTCAACCCCTTTCAACCTTTGGGCGGCACCCTTTTCTGGAGTTCCTTCAGGACCATGGACGTAATGTCCGCGGCATCCCTTGCATAAAGCAGCATGGGAACCTGGGACGTTCCCGCCCCATCAAGATCAAATACCAGGTCAAATCCCAGCTCTTCCGCCTGCTCCGCCACCAGAAGATGAATCTCCCTGAGAAGCACCTCCATGCGGGCCAACATCTTACGGTTCAGTTCTGCATGGCGGGCGTGAATACCTGAAATCCGATCGTGGTTCAGATGCTCCCGCTCATGAACACGCAGGCCCTTTTCACGCTCCAGTGCCGAACGTCGCTGTTCGGTCAGATCCGTAGCCTGCAGAGCTCCCTCCAGCTGTCGCAGGCTCTGATCCATGCCACGCAGGCGATCCATCAGATCGTTATGCTTCTTCTGAATACGAGCCCGCTCGAGGTTGATCTCCTCCTGCGCCCGCTCCACCTTGTAATAGCTCCGAAAGAGCTCCTGAATATTGACAACTGCCGTTTGCAGCTTTTCCTCGCCTGCAGGAGCCACTAAGCTCTCAATGGGAGCCTGCTTTCCAGAAACCTCCTCCGACCCTCCTCTTCCATCCTGTGCCAACGATGAGAATACCAGCAACACCCCCAGCACGATCACGCCTCTCATCATCGGATTCAAAACTTATCCTAGGTTAGCCCTTCCTCACCCGAAACTCAAGTTCATTAAAGTATTAAGACTCCACCACGGGACAACCAGATGCTTCAACTTTCCTCGCTCACCGACATCCCTTCAAACCTACCTGCATCGTCAGTCCTCGTTCCGACCATGGGGGCTCTTCATGAAGGACATGCAGCCCTTATCCGTGCCGCAAGGGAAATAGCGGGAGCAAACGGATCCGTGGTGGTATCCATCTTCCTGAACCCCCTGCAATTCGACCGACCCGGCGACCTCGCAGACTACCCAACCTCCCTCGCGGAAGATCTCTCCCTGTGCCGCAGCCTCGACGTAAACGTCGTGTTCACTCCCTCCCCCACGGAATTCTATGCTGCCGACCACTCCGTCAAGGTCACCGAAAATCTACTTTCCCGGAACCTCTGCGGGGCTACCCGGCCCGGACATTTCGAAGGAGTATGCACCGTCGTTCTCAAGCTCTTTCAGGTCCTGCGCCCGACAGCTGCAGTGTTCGGTAAAAAGGACTACCAGCAACTCGCCGTCATCCGCCGCCTCGTGCGGGATCTCTCCCTGCCCGTGAACATCCATGGCATTGAAACAATACGTGACCCGGATGGGTTGGCTCTCTCCTCACGCAACCTCACCCTGAACCTGGAGCACCGCGCTGATGCTTCCCGTATCCACCGTGCCCTCCTCGCTGCCCGCGATCTCCGGGAGACCGGAGAACAACGCAGCGAAGTCTATCTTCAAGCCGCCCGCCATCATCTTCTGTCCGATGCCCCGACCGGACTGCAAATCGACTATCTTGAGTTAGTCGACCGCGAGAACCTGCAACTCCTTCCCAAAGTTGCCGGTCCAGCCCTTCTCGCAGCTGCCGTCTACTATGATGACGTGCGACTCATCGACAACGTGGAGATCTGACCGGGGGGGGTAGTCCTAGCCACCGCCCAACTTGTTCCAGACCTTGATGGCCGTCAGAATTGCCAGGAAGATGGCTACCAGCGTGGCCAATGCCCCGGCAGCCAGGAGCACACGCGGAGTCCGGGCCTCCCCCTTGAGATCCTTCTGGAGAGCAAGGTAAAGAAGAGCCAGGGCCAGAGCGGGGATCCCAATAATTGTCAGCGCCTGTGCCACCGTAATCAATCCAACAGCACTGTCCTCCTTGGTAAGGGCCATGATGGCAATCCCCATCCCTACCAGCAGGGCAGAAGCCGTCCCATGTCGTGCCCAGGGGTCGCTCATCCTGCTTCCCTTTCCAAGCCCATCCGCCATGACCGTTCCGCCGATAATGGCATTCACCAGAAAGGAGCTGAATGCTCCGGCCAGGATTCCAATCGCAAAGATATACTTGGCAGTCGATCCGAAGAGCGGCTCCAGCTGGTTAGCCACATCGCCCACGCTCTCAAGCTGTGCCCCCCCAGGTGTCCGGTAGAACACCAGGATGGAAGTAACAAGAATCACGGCGGTAACCCCACCCAGGATAGAAATCCCCACCACCGAGTCGACCGTGCCCTTGCGCAGGTCACGTATTCCCCAGCCCTTTTCCCTGACCAGATACGCCTGGAAGAATGCCCCGGCCACAGAGAAAGTCGTGGCTATCATTCCGATCAAGGGCAACCACTCGGGAGAAGGCCCTCGCGCCACCACCCGTTCCACCGGATCTGCCATCATCACAGTTGCGAGGTTCACCAGGAACACCATGATCATAAGGCCCACCAGGATCTTCATGGCCTTCTCGACGAGCACGTAAAGGCTCCGCATGCGGTAGAGTGAAAAAATAACAACTGAATTCACCAGGACCACGACCAGGACCTTGGCCCACGGTGTGGACATGGGGCCATCTTCCTCTCCCAAGAGCGGCTCCAACCCTCCCACTACCGCAATATTATTGCTGGACTGAAAGAGTGCTACGATCAGGAACAGTGCCCCGGCAACCGCAACCGCAACCGGACGGTTAAGCCTCAGGGCAAGTTCGTCACAGAGACTATTACGGTACACCACTCCCAACCGGGCTGAAAGCGCGACCATCCCAATCATCAGGATCACCGCCACCATGAGCACGGGAACTCCAAACCAGCCGAACTGCGCTCCTACCTTTGAGCTGGTCAGAATGCTCCCCGGCCCCAAGACAACCGCAGCCACGATAATGGCCGGCCCGATGGATCTCAGTGTCGCGCGAATATTCATGCTTTCCCTCCGCTCTCACTACTCTTCGCTACTCGCACGGAATAACCAATCACGAATACCCGATTACTTCCCTCGGTCGTTTACAGCAAAGACCTGCGATTTCCTCATCTTCCATACCCATTTGCCGCAGGACATCGGCGACCTGGGGCATGGTCGCGGTTGAACCCACGAAGTGTGAGCCATCCGGTGCCCGCGCGATCATGTCCTCCCCGATCTCCAGGTCCCATCCCGCCAGGGTGTATTTTCCCGGACCGGCCCGTGCTGCCGAGATTGCATCGGTAACCATGAGAGAACGCTCTATCCCAGCCGCCCGGAGATAATTCCGCAGGGCATAGGGCGGCACATGCACTCCATCGCCGATAAAGCAGATCCAGAGATCTTCGGAGAGACTGAGCACCCGCTCCACGATGTTATCGTGCCGTTGCAGCTGCAACGGGCAGCCATTCCCGAGATGCGTGAACATCGAGAGCCCCGCATCAATGGCTGCCCGCAGTTGATCCAGGGAGGGGTCACAGTGTCCTGCTGAAACCACGATCCCCTCTCCCGCCAGGAAACGAGTGGTAGCGGACCCTTCATCGCATTCGGGCGCCAGGGTTACGATTCTGGTAAGGCCAGCTGCTGCCTCCAGAAGCTCCTTCATGGCATCCACTGTGGCAGGCCGGGCACAATCGCGCGGATGGGCTCCGATAAAACCGTCGGACTGGTTCAGGAAGGGCCCTTCAATATGAAATCCTGCCAGCACCTTCCTTACCACTTCATCCTCCTCGCGTGCCCGCACCAATCTCTGGAGCTTCCCTTTCATCCCCTCCATGGAGTCCGTGATCACGGTGGCGAGGGCGCCCGTCGTGCCGTCCTCCAGCATTGCCTCACAGGCCACCCTGGCCTGCTCAGGGGTCAGGGAAGCGGAATTGAAATCTATTCCGGCGTAGCCGTTGACCTGGAGATCAAAGAACTTCATCGCTGAATCAGACTGGCAGCCGGTTCATCCAGATAAAGGGTGCAGTCCCCATGATTCTGGAGAATCGTAGCGGGGACTTCCGGATTCACCTCTCCCCCTATCGTCTTCCGTACCGCATCTGCTTTTCTCTCATCAGGAACAGAGCAGATGATACGCTCCGCCTTCAGGATCTGCTGCACTGACATCGATATGGCATGGGTTGGAACAGCATCAAGATCAGGGAACCAGCCCTCTCCCACCTGCTGCTGACGACAAATCCCATCAAGTTCCACCACGAGGTAGGGGGCACTCGTCACAAAATCGGCAGGGGGGTCGTTGAAAGCAATGTGCCCGTTCTCACCAATCCCGATAAAGGCCACTACCGGGTCTGCAGCTGCCAGTAATCCACCTACCCGGGCACACTCCATGTGTGGGTCATTCTCTCCCCCAATGGCATGAAAGGCCTTCAGCGGGCACGGCAATCTATCGATGAATCGTTCCCTGAGAAATCTGCTGAATGAAGCCGGATGATCCGGCCCGATCCCGATATATTCGTCCAGGTGAAAGAGGGTTATCCGACCCCACTCCATCTCCACCTCCCTCGCAAGGGCTTCGACCACCTCGAACTGCGAGGCCGCCGAGGCCATCACGATGCATACCTCGCTCCTTTCTGCCAGAGACTCCCGGATCTTGTCCGCTCCGGAGGACGCCGCTTCCGCTCCCAGCTCATCCTTCGTCTTGAAGGTTCTGACATCCATCTTCGGCCAATTATGGCACCATCTTTAGCCCTCTGACAGCCAATAACTCAATAACCGGCTTGTCCTGCCCGCCTTAAGGGCGGAAGGATACTCCCGGGCATGACATCGGATTTCCTCGTCATAGGCAGCGGCATTGCCGGGCTCTCCTTTGCTATCAGGGCTGCTGAGCATGGCTCCGTGACCCTGATCACCAAGAACGATTCTCTCAATTCCAATACGGCATGGGCCCAGGGAGGAATATCCGCTGTCCTCCCAGAT